>Ga0213866_10000891_pt1 | contig 23217 bp, 23 predicted proteins | sample PICome_11_FD_160079 | JGI IMG/M metagenome (GOLD analysis project Ga0213866, IMG submission 160079) | Coastal seawater microbial communities near Pivers Island, North Carolina, United States - PICO284 | ecosystem: Environmental > Aquatic > Marine > Coastal | place: USA: North Carolina...
AAGGACCCGCTCCAATACGTCTTGTTCGATCATGCGGTGATCTTACGACCCCCGATCCCCCACCGCCCCCCGTAGCCAGAGCGTCAGCCGCTACAGCAGGACCCCCGGATACACCAGGCCCGGACGCCGCTCAACATCAGGCGGGCTTCTGCGGATCACGCTGAACGCGCGACGATTGCAGCGATGGAGCGAAAGGTGATCGCAGTCGGCCTGGCGTCAGTGCTGCTGCTCCCGGCCTGTGGGGCAGCCGCCAAATCCGACAGCAACACCGACCCCGCAAAGATCAACACTGTTGCGACGGTTGCCGCCAGCGGTGAGACCGATGCCGGCTCAATCGCCACTCCCTCCACCGACGCGAAGCCGACCTCACCGAGATCATTCACACTGCTGGCCAGCGGCGAGATCCTTCCGCACAGTCCGCTGTGGCGCGCCGCTGCCGTCAACGCTGGCGGTGCGGGTTACGACTTTTCCCCCATGCTTGCTCCAATTACCGGGCACGTCGAAGCCGCAGATTTGTCTATCTGCCACCTCGAGACACCCATCGCGCCGGAAGGCGAGGACTACTCGACCGACCCTCTGTACGGCGTGCCCGCCGAGATCGCCAGCGCAATCGCAGCCGTCGGTTTCGACCGATGCTCCACGGCAAGCAATCATGTTCTCGATCGGTACCCGCGCGGCGTCGATCGGACCGTCGATGTGCTTGAAGCGGCTGGTGTCAGCCAGTCGGGGATGGCCCGCACACCCACAGAGATCGAGCCGATTCTCATTCACGTGAACGACGTAGCTGTCAGTCACCTCGCCTACACGTACGGCACCAACGGCATCCCGCTGCCAGCCGACCAGCCGTGGCGCACCCGCCTGCTCTCGGCTGAGCAGATCATCGCTGATGCCCAACAGGCACACAACCTTGGCGCCGACTTCGTCGTGGTGAGCGTCCACTGGGGCACCGAGAAACAGGCCGAGCCCGACAACCAGCAACGAACCATCGCCGATCAGATTACGGCGACCGGCCTTGTTGATCTCGTGATTGGCCATCACGCCCACGTCCTCCAGCCGATCGAACTCGTCAACGGCGTCTGGGTGGTCTACGGCCTCGGCAATCTCCTGTCGAACCACCCGGTGGCTGACCATTGGCCGGCGAGCACGCAAGACGGCGCACTCATCGAGTTCAAGATCACTCTCCCAGGTGATGGCAACGTGCTCGTCGGGCGACCGGTGGTCACCCCGACATGGGTCGACAAGGGCTCAGGATGGGTTGTGCGCGCGGTACTCGACGACCTCACCGAACCGCGTCTCGCCGACTGGCTCCGGGCCGAACTCGAACGATCGCTTGAGCGAACCGACGCCGTGCTCGGTCTCTTCGTCGATGACGCGCCATGACCTCAGACCCATATCAGGGTCCTGGCAAGGCTCCCGGCAGCACTTGCGCATAGGCTAGGAGCCTTCATGGAGGGATTACCGCCGATGAGCGAGCCCATGGAGCAGCGCACTCACCGCCTCCATTGGTGGAAAGAGGCGCTCATCATCGCAGCCTTCTACGTCATCTATACGTGGATCCGGAACCAATTTGGATCGGCCCAGATCGCCGCTGACGGCGTGCCCGAAGCGGCCTTCACCAATGCCGAGCGAGTGATCCAGTTTGAGCGCTGGATCGGGCTGTACCACGAGGAGACGATCCAGGACTGGTTCCTGCCATACCGCTGGTTCATCCAATTTTGGAACGTCTACTACGGCACTGCGCACTTCTTCGTGACGCTCGCCGTGTTCATCCTCCTGTTCATCAAGCGAGCTGATGTGTTCCCGCAATGGCGCAACACGCTCGCCACGATGACCGCCGTCGCGATCGTCGGCTTCGCGTTCTTCCCGCTGATGCCGCCGCGCCTACTTGACGCACCCTGCCCCGAGCCCGGCACCACCCAGTACGGCGGAGCATGCGTCGAAAGCAGTCTCCGACCTGGTCCGGTCCTCACCTACGACGAAGAGCTCGGTAACGGCTTCGGCTATGTCGACACACTCAGCGTGTACGGCGGCCCGTGGAAGTTTGATTCGGAAACGGTGGCCTCGGTATCGAACCAATACGCAGCGATGCCGAGCATGCACATTGGCTGGGCCACTTGGTGCGCGCTAGCCGTGTGGCCGCTCCTGCGGCGGCGCTGGACGAAGATCCTCGTCCTCCTTTATCCGCTCGCCACGCTGTTCGCGATCGTCGTCACTGCCAACCATTACTGGATCGATGGAGTCGGCGGTCTCCTAGCCTTCGCCTTCGGTGCAGTGACCGGCACCTGGATGCATAGGTGGAACCAGCGCCGACTCGACGAAAAGCACGGCCGGGTAAGTCAGCCGCGACCGAACTCGGTCATGGCGTCAATGAACGACCTCATCGGTGACGTCAGCGATGGCTTTGCCGACGAAGACGAGCTCGGTAACCGTGACCGCCGTCGCTGAGCACGAATCGGTTGTTGTCTCCCATCCTGCACTGTCACCGACATTGCGAACAGATCATTTCGTGAACGTCTTGGCGGCTGTCACGCAGGAGCCGTCAACCCGCCGTAGTCTGTTAAGCAATGAGTCAGATGCGTCTGAACCCGCTCAACGGTCGGTGGGTGACGATCGTGCCCGATCGCGCCGAGCGCCCATCCGATTTCGCCGAGCGCGACCGCAGTATGGAACTCCAAGACCGGCGCCCCTGCCCGTTCTGCCCCGGAAACGAGGAAGAGACCCCGCCAGCCCTCGAAACATTCGAGGCCGACGGCTCGTGGTCGATGCGGGTCATCCCGAACAAGTACCCCGCCTTCGACGGTGATGACGCCTTCGCCGTCCAGAACCTCGGTCCAGTCCACGTCCAGGCCGAAGCCAGCGGCATCCACGAGGTTTTCGTCTTCTCGCCCGACCACGACGCCGGGCTCCACGACCTCGACGACGAGCACGCTGCCCAGCTGATGCACGTGCTCAAGCGGCGTCTCACCGAGCACGCCGAGGAAAAGTTTGTTCGTTACACGCAGGTCATCGTCAATCACGGCCGCGAGGCGGGAGCTTCAGTCACCCACCCGCATGGTCAGATCCTCGGCCTGCCGTTCGTGCCGACCGAGGTGCTCGACGAGGAGCGTGCCTTCGCCCGCTTCGCTGGCAACTCACTGCTCGACACGATGATCGAAGCCGAGCTGCTCGCCGAAGATCGGATTGTCATCTCCAACGACGACGCCGTCGTGCTCTGCCCGTTTGCCAGCGGCCTGCCCTACGAGATGCTGGTCGCGCCCCGCGAACAGCAGGCTCACCTACAAGACGCCAGCGACGAATCGCTCACAGCCGTCGGGATCGCCCTGCGTGACGCTGTCGCCCACCTCAATCGGGCGCTCGGTGACGTGGCATTCAACCTCGGCGTACACACTGCACCGCACCAACACTCGGGTGACTACCACTGGCACATCCACGTGTGGCCGCAAATCACTACGCAGGCTGGCTTCGAGCGCGGCACCGGCGTGCTGATCAACATCGTTCCGCCCGAACAGGCAGCCGCCACGCTGCGCTCGGTTGGCGCCACCACCTGAGATGACAACGGCGTCAGCCGATGGCCAGGCGGATCGCCATAGCGACACAGGTCACCACAAGCAAAGGCCGGATGATGCGGCTGCCGTGGCGCATAGCCAGTCGCGAGCCGGTACTCGCCCCGAGGATCTGCGCAATTCCCATCGCTAGCCCGAGGCCAGCGATCATCGAACCCGATACTGCGAACACAATCAAGGCACTCACGTTCGACGCAAAGTTGAGCACCTTCGTGTGAGCGGTTGCCCGGAGGATCCCGTAGCCGGCGAGTCCAACGTAAGCGACCATAAAAAACGAGCCGGTACCCGGCCCAAACACGCCGTCGTAAAACCCGATGACCGGCACAATCCCGATAGCGAACGCAGCCGGACTGATCCGACGCGGCCGCTCGGCATTGCCGGGGTCCGGCCGCACGAGAAAGTACAACGCAACAAACACAAGCGCCACCGGGATCATCACGTCAAGGGCATCGCCCGGAATAATGTTGGCCACGACGGCCCCGACAGCTGAGCCGGCTGCCGACACCGATGCGAGCGGCAACATGGCACGGAAGTCGACGTGGCCAGCGCGCCCGTAGGCCACCGTTGCCGACCCCGACCCAAACACTGCCTGCAACTTATTGGTACCCAGCGCGTCGATCGGCGCAACGCCTGCGAGTAACAGAGCAGGCACGGTGATCAGGCCGCCGCCACCTGCGATCGAGTCGACGAGCCCGGCGAGAAAGGCCGCAGCGACAAGGGCCACGACGACCCAGACGCCGAGGTCAGCCATCCGCCGACGCTGGTCGGTTGGCGGTGAGCCACACCATCGACATAGGACCGATGTCGAGCACTGCCGATGCAGGCTGCTGCTGCCAGGCCTCACCGACCGTCGCAGTGATCGGTTTACCTTCGTCAATGTCTCCCGCAGCGCCGCGGCTACTGCGATGGCCGCTCCCCCAGAACTCGGGTGAGTCAGTGTCAAGCACCACCCGCCAAGTACCCGTCCAGGGAAGACCGACGCGGTAGCCAGCCCGCGGCACCGGCGTCAAGTTACCGATGCATGCAACGACCGAAGCACCGTGTTCACCCCAACGCAGGAAGGCGTAGATGCTGTGCTCCCGATCGTCGGCAGCAAGCCACTGAAAGCCAGCCGGATCGTCGTCACGCCGCCAGAGCGAACTGAAGTCGTGGTGCAGTCGATTAAGCCGAATGAGCACTTCGCGCACTCCACGATGCGGTGGATGCTCAAGCAGATGCCACGGCAGGTCAGCAGCATCGTTCCACTCCTGCCAGCTGGCTAGCTCGGTCCCCATAAAGACGAGCGGTGCGCCGGGCGTCGACCACTGCCAGGCGGGCAACGCACGCAGGGCCGCAAACCGCCGGTGTGTCCCTTCACCGAACAGGTGCAGATCGAGATCGCCGATCGAGCGAGAGGCCGACACAGGCATACGGTATCGGCCGCCTGATGCTCGCGTCGCCGGAACTCTCCGACGCAGATCTGCCACCCCGCCGTCCGTTGAGTTGACGGCCTCCGGCTACGGTCGGCGTCAATGCGGGTAATGATGCTCACGTGGGACTTCCCACCCCAGGCGATCGGTGGCACCGCCGCGCACGTGACCGGCCTGGCAAACGCTCTTGCGACCGCAGGCCACGAGGTAATCGTGCTCACCATCGATCACCCCCGCGCCGATCGAGCCGACGACGCCGCCGGACCGGTGCGCGTGTTTCGGGCCGATGCCGATATGCCATGGATCCCGCACGAACGGCGAATCGCCCGCGTCGCATCGGCCAATCATGCGCTCGTCAAGCTGGCCGACCGCATCGAGATTGAACTCGACTGCTGGTTCCCCGATGTGGTTCACGGTCATGACTGGACCATCGGGTGGGCGGCCGACACCCTCGCCAGCAAGTACTCAGCGCCATTCATCCTCACGATGCACGGCACCGAATCGGTCCGACACGGCGGCAACCTGCCACCTGGCGAGGCGACCGACATCGCAGCCATCGAATGGTGGCTCGCATTCCGCGCCGACCGCCTTATTTCTCCAAGTCGATTCGTCAGCGACCAACTCGTCGAGTCGTTCGAGTTGTCCCCTGAACAGATCGATCGCGTCCCCAACGGCATTAACGCAAAGGAGTGGGCCAGCGAGGCGCCGCTGATGTCCGATCGTGAGCCGCTGGTCCTCACGTGGGGCCGGGTTCAATTCGAGAAGGGCTTTCAGGTGCTCGCCAGGGCGATGTCAACCGTACGCAGCCGCATCCCTGATGCGCGCTGCCAGATCGGAGGCCGCGGTTCGTATCTGCCTGAACTGCAGACCCAGATTGATGTCGAGGGTGTATCCGACATAGTCGAACTCACCGGCTTCCTTGACGATGACGAATTGCGCAATGTCGTAAACCGGTGTTCGTGCGTCGTGATCCCCTCGCTCTACGAGCCGTTCGGGATCGTCGCCCTCGAAGCCCTGGCCGCTGGCGCCCCGCTTATCGTCGCCCGAACCGGTGGACTCGCCGAACTCGTCAGCGGCACCAAGGCTGCGCTCACCTTCGAGCCCGGCAATGCCGACGACTTGGCGCACTGCATCGAGCTGGTCCTTCGCGACCCCGACGTACGCAATGAGTTGGCGACGAACGCTCGACGCCTCGTAGCCGAGGACTACTCGTGGGCATCGATCGCCGAACGAACCGTGGCCTCCTACCGTCGCACTGCTCGGTGCGAGTGACGAGGCAACAGCCTTTGCAGCGACGAGACGTTGACCGACACCTTGTCAGCTCCGACGCGCTCCATTTGCCGGGCGTCGGAATGAGAGGCGTCGCCCGTCGATAGCTTGCTGCGAGTGCAGCCCACGTTCCGATTTAACGTCGTCAGCGAGCTGCCCGAACAGTTCGCTACGCTTCAACGCCTTGCCGTAAACCTTCGCTGGGTATGGGACGGCGCGATCGACCTCTCCCGCGCCACGATCACCACGCTTCTAAACGGAACCGAGCCTAAAGCGGCTGGAGTCAACGGCGCAGCTGTGATTGACGCCTCGTTCATCCCGTGGAGCACCGGGCCCTGGGGAGTCACCGCCCGCGTGCTGCCCACCCATCCGCTGCTTTCAACCCCGCTCGAACCCGGCTTGGTCGCCCGACCGTGACCACCAACAGCGACGGACGACACCCCGAGGTGACAGATAGACCGTCACCGCTACACATACTGGTCGCCTTCGGCGGCCTCGCCGCATCACTCGTCGCCGGCTATGGCGCTCTGTTTACGATCGTTGACGACTACAACACCGAATACGGCATCAGTGAGTCCCAGGTCGGCATCATTATCAGTGTCGGGTTCCTCTCCGGGTTCCTGAGCCAGATGTTGATCGCTCCGATCGCCGACCGAGGCCACGCTCGCCACCTCGTTGTCGCCGGCGTGCTCGTCAACGCCGCCGGCCTCGTAATGATGGCCTTGGGCACCAGCCTCCTACCGATCCTGATCGGGCGGTTCGTGTCGGGCATCGGCGTCGGTGCGGCCAATCCGGCGATCAGACGGATTGTCATCCTTGCCGATCCAAACAATCTCGGCAGCAACCTTGGGCGCCTGCTGTCTGCCGACGTATTCGGCTTCGCCATGGGACCGGTCATCTCGGCAGTGCTCGTCGGACCGTTCGGGATCGGCGCGCCGTTCTACGTCATCGCAACAGTCAGCCTGGTACTGCTGCCATTCGTAGCGCGCGTTCCGGTCGACGAGACCGCCACAGACGCTCGCCCAGCGAAGCGGTTGGCGCTCGACCTTCTGAAGATCAAGCCATTTGCTGGCGCGACGATCCTCGCTGGCACGACGTTCATTATGATCGGCGGGTTTGATGCGCTCTGGGCATTGGTGCACGAAGAACTCGAGACACCGGAGTGGATCGCCAACCTCGGCATCACGCTGTTCGCACTGCCGCTGATCCTGCTCGGCCCGATCGGTGGACGCACCGCACAAGCCTTCGGCCCGTTCCGCCTCGCTGCGATCGGGCTTGTACTCGGCGCCGGGTTCATGTTTGGCTACGGTCTCATGCCAACCGGCATCGCTATCTTCGTGCTGTCGCTGTTCCACGCGCTGAATGACGGTTTCACGATCGCCTCCACCGGAGTTGCTGCTGGCATGGTCATCCCCGAAGAGCGCCAAGCCGGCGCCCAGGGCATGCTCGGTGCAAGCCAAGCAGTAATGGCCGGCGTGATGGCCTTCGTTACCGGCTACATCTATGAGTGGTTCGGCCGGACGGCTGCCTACTCACTCGTGGCGACGTCAATGATTGTGCTCGTGGCGGTCGGACTGTGGTTGGCTCGCGATGCCTGGTCGCTCACGCGCAAACTCAGCGACCAGTAAACTCGGCCTTACCGGGACCGTTCTCCAGGAAGCTTTTCACGCCGATCTGGCTGTCGTGAGTACCGAAGACCTCGACGAACGCCTCACGCTCAAGGGCAAGGCCGTCGGCGAGCGACAATTCGACGCCTGCGTCGATCACCCGCTTGGCGATCGCCTGCGCAATTCTCGGCCCCTTCGAGATAGTGCCAGCCAATTCCATGGCCCGCTGCTGTAGTTGATCGATCGGCACGACCTCGTTGGCGAGACCCATCCGAAAGGCTTCGTCGGCTGCGACCTGGCGGCCAGTCATACTCAACTCCTTGGCGGTCGACACTCCAACGACGCGCGGGAGGCGCTGAGTGCCGCCACCGCCGGGGATGATGCCGAGCAAAATCTCGGGCTGGCCGAATACCGCGTTCTCCGCAGCGATCCGATAGTCGCACGCAAGAGCGAGCTCGCAGCCACCGCCGAGCGCGTATCCACTCACTGCAGCGATCACGAGGCAGGGCAGGCCGGCGAGCGAATCGAACGCCTCGTGGATACGGGGGCCGATGACCCGCGCTTCATCCGGCCCACCGAACTGACTGATGTCGGCGCCGGCGGCGAAGAAGCGCTCGCTGCCTGTGACGATCACCGCAGCAGGCGGCGAAGCGGCTAGCTCGTTCGCTGCGGCGCCGATTTCGTCGACCAGCTCACCCGACAGTGCGTTGACCTTGCCATTGGCGAGGGTGATAACAGCGACGTCGTTGAGGGTGCGTTCAAGGGTGAGCAGTTGGTAGGCCATGGGGAAATCATCGCAGAACGACTGCGCTAATCTTGCTTCGGCTGGCTCAAGCGTCGACGCCGGCGAGCATCTCGTCGGCGGCTGACCACGGGTCGGTCGAATGAGCCACAACTTCATCGGTGAGTGCATCCCAGCGTTCACCGGTGCAGATCTGACGGGCTCGACGGCCGAGGCGCTGGGCAACGATCTCGCGGAGCTCCTCGCGGAGTCGGAACTCGCGGCGCTCTGCAAGCAGCCCCCACTCCTCGGCGTAGGCTCGATGTTCAAGCACAGCGTCCCATAGGTCCGTCACCCCCTCACCGGTCGAGCCGACCGTGGCGATGATCGGCGGCCGCCACGACTCGTGCGGCAGATCGGATAGGTCGAGCATCTGCGTGAGGTCACGGCGCGTCTCGTCGACTCCCTTACGGTCAGCCTTGTTAATGACGAAAATGTCGGCAATTTCCATGAGACCAGCTTTGTTGGCCTGGACACTGTCGCCCCACCCCGGGTTGACCACCACCACAGTGGTGTCGGCCTTGCCGGCTACCTCGACCTCGACCTGGCCAACACCGACGGTCTCGACGAGGATCCAGTGACGGCCAATTGCGTCGAGGGCCCGAACCGCTTCAGGCGTGGCAAGCGACAGACCACCGAGGTGACCGCGGGTCGCCATCGAACGGATAAACACGCCGGGATCGGTTGCGTGATCTTGCATGCGCACGCGATCACCGAGAATGGCGCCGCCGGTGAACGGCGACGATGGATCGATCGCCAGCACGGCGATCTCGAGTTCAAGCGAACGAAGATGGGCAATGGCTGCTGACGTGAGGGTGGACTTACCTGCACCTGGTGCGCCAGTGAGGCCGACGGTGTAACCCCGACCCGAACGCGGATACGCCATCCGGCCGATCTCTCGAGCGTCGTCGTCACCGCGTTCGATCATAGAAAGCATGCGCGCGAGAGCGCTACGGTCGCCGTCAAGTGCGGCTTGGAACAGCTCGGCGGGCGGTAGTCGTCGTCGGGCCATGGCGAAAGAGTCTCCCCGATCAAGAGCAGCCGCGCCGAATCCCGCGTGTGATTGAGCGGCAAGTTCGGTCGACGTCAGGCCCCGATGGCCTTGGCGGCAGCTTCGGCAGCGACGTCGACGACCTCGGTGACACCGTCAACCCGGTCACGCATAATGCGCTCGATTCCGGCCTTGAGCGTTTGGGTAGACGCGGGGCAACCGACACAGGCGCCTGTGAGCTCGACTTCCACTACGCCGGTGTCGGCGCTGACGGTGTGCAGCACAATGTCGCCACCATCGGCCTGTAGCGCAGGGCGGATGACTTCGATGGTCGTCTCGACCTTGGCGCGCATCGCTGCGCTGGCGTCTGGGTCGCTGGTAGCGGGGGTCGCGTCGCTCATGTCACGGTGCTCCTCGTGATATTCAATCGCAGAAGAGCGTACGATCCTGCACCGTGCCACCTGAGATCCCTCTCGTCGCCCACCAGGGCGGATGGGACGAGATCCTGCTGATCGCCGGCCCGATGATCGTCATCGGCTGGTTGCTCGTCGTCGCTAAGCGCCGCGTCGACGCCGACGGGAAACAGCAGCGCAGCCAGAACGACTAACAGCGTTCGATGTCGGCGCCCACGGAGGAGAGCCGACCAACGATGTCGTCGTAGCCGCGGTCAATGTGGTGGATGCCCGAGATCTTGGTCTCACCCGCCGCAGCAAGACCAGCTACGACCATGGCAGCACCGGCGCGGATGTCATGGGCCTTGACCGGGGCGCCCGAGAGCCGTTCAACACCGCGGATGACGGCGTGGTGCCCGCTCGTACTGACGTCAGCGCCGAGCCGCTGCAGCTCTTCGACGTAGCGGAAGCGACCCGGATAGAGGTTTTCAGTAACGATGCCTACACCGTCGGCAACCGACAGCATCGTGATAATCAGCGGCTTGTAGTCGGTTGCGATGCCGGGATACGGGAGCGTGGCGACGTCTATAGACCGCAGACGGGTGGGTGCGTCGATGCGGACGCCGCTCTCGTACTGATCGATCACCATGCCCATGTCACCGAATCGATGAAGCAGCATCTGCATGTGTTCGCCGCGGGCGCCGACAAGATCGAGCGAACCCCCAGCGACAGCACACGACGCGACGTAAGTCGCTGCCTGAATGCGATCCGGAACCGTCTGGTGCTGCACTGCGCTGAGCGAACCACGGTCTACGCCGGTGATGGTGAGCTTGCCAGTGCCGATGCCATCGATGTGAGCACCCATCGACACGAGGAATTCACAGAGGTCGATGATCTCAGGCTCACGGGCGGCATTCTGGATCGTGGTGACCCCATCGGCGAGTACCGCTGCCGTCACAAGGTTCTCAGTCGCGCCGACCGACGGAAACTCAAACGCAATGTGGGCGCCGCGGAGTCGATCGGCGCGAGCTTCGAGGTACCCGTGCTCGAACGTAAACGAGGCACCCATCTTCTCGAGTCCGGCGACGTGCATATCAATGGGGCGGGCGCCGAAGTCATCACCCCCAGGCATCGACAGCTTCACCCTGCCACAGCGGGAGAGAAGAGGACCGAGCACGTTGATCGAGGCACGAATTTTCTCAACAAGCTCGTAGGGGGCGTCCGGCGTGATGTTGCCATTGTTGACGAGGCGGAGCCGGTCGGGTCCCGTCCAATTCATGTCGACGCCTATCGCTGCAAGCAGCTCGCCCATGATCCACACGTCGGCGATGGCGGGCACGTTGGTGAGCTCAAACTCGCCATCGCAAAGGATGGTGGTGGCCATCAGCTTGAGAACCGAGTTCTTGGCGCCGGGGATGCTGACCGATCCCGCCAACGGACCGCTGCAGCGCACGACGATGTGCTGCGCGCCGTCGTCAGCAGGAGGAGTAGCGACGAGAGAGCTCACAGGCCCACCAGTATGCTCCGGGCGTGAAGCGCGGCGTGGGCAAGGTCACACGTCACTGGCCCGACACCGATGGTGAGCGGACCCGCCTGCTCGCTCCTCGCAACGACGTGCTCGACGAGCGCACCACCGATCCAGGGGGGGCGCTCGCCCGATTCGAGCAGGGACATGGCCCCTTCTCCAGCTACGTCCGCTGGGTTGAGGCCCAAGAAGGCAAGCTGGTCGAGCGCACTGAGTACCGGCTCGTACTCCCGTGGTTCAAGTGGCTTTTTGGCCCGGCCGTACGCGGCGTCGTCGCTCGACGCTGGTCGTATCGAGCCTGGTGGGCGCCACCCGACCAACTCGACGCCACTCAGGTCCTCGTGCTCGGGCTGCTCGCCGCAGCGTCGGTCACAGCTGCGTTCGTCAACACGCTCTTCACCCAAACGGCAGAGTTCGCGGCCGACGACTTCGGGGTCGGCAGCGTCGGTATTGGCTACGCAGGCGCCCTCGTGCGTGCCGGAATCATCGTGGCTCTTCCCGCCGCGCTCATCGCTGATCGGCTCGGCCGACGACGGGTAGTGATCTGGCTGGCCTGGCTCGCACCACTCCTCTCGCTAATCGGCGCTGCTGCGCCGAACTTTGAGCTGCTCACCGTGAGCCAAGCGTTCGCACGCCCGATGGGCATTGCACTCGCCTTCGTGATCGGGGTGGTCGCCGCCGAGGAGATGCCAAAAAATTCGCGCGCCTTCGCAGTGAGCGTGCTAGCGATGGCAGCAGGCTTCGGTGCAGGCGTGGCAGTCATGTCCCTGCGGCTGGCCGATGTCGGCGAGGGTGGTTGGCGACTCGTCTATCTGGTGGCAGGCGTGTGGTGCATCGTTGCGCTCAGCGTCACCCGTCGGCTCCCCGAAACGCGCCGATTCCTCGCTCAGGTCGCTCGGCCGGTCGCCTCAAACACAAACCCGGCCGATGAATCAGCGGCATCCGCAACCGCAGTGGCAACTCCGTCCACCGAACAGCATCAGACGCGACGGTCGCAACGGTTCCGCCGAAACTTGCTGCTCCTCGGTGCGGTGGCGTTCGCTGGCAACGTGTTCGTCGCCCCGGCGAGCTTCTTTCAAAACAGCTACCTCGAAGACGTTCGAGGGTTCTCGGGCGGCATGATCGGGCTCTTCTCGGTTCTCGTCGGCACGCCGGCTGGGATCGGCCTGATCATCGGGGGCCAGATCGCCGACCACCGCGGTCGCCGAGCACTCATCGCCGCAGTGCTTCCGATCTCGGTTCTCGCCGTAATCGGGGCGTATGCCGTTGGTGGCCCTGCACTATGGGCATTCTCGCTGACCGCAGGCATCACCGGCAGCATGGTGTACCCGGCGATGACCGTCTATCGGACCGAGCTCTTCCCCACAGCCAGCCGCACCAGGGCGAGCGCACTCATCAGTTGCACCGCGCTGATCGGCGGCATCGGAGGTCTGCTCGCAACCGGTCACCTGATCGACCGAGGCTGGGCATATGCGTCGGTGATGGGCTGGCTGGCGATTGGTCAGTTGATCGTGACGATCCTCGTCGTTGCCTACTACCCCGAAACCGCCCATCGCGAACTCGAAGACCTCAACCCCGCCGACTCCGACTTACCGCTGCCTTCCGTCCACAACGTATAGCTAAGGACTTGATATGGATGCACACGCTCTCCTTCTCGGCACGAGCATCATCGGAACTGGCCTCGTGGCTGGGTTGCTCTACGGCTGGACCTTTTCGGTTATCCCTGGCACGACCCGGGTCAGTGACCGCACCTACGTCGAAACGATGCAGCACATAAACCGAGCCATCATCAACCCAGCCTTCATCGTCCCGTTTATGGGCATGCCCCTCGCACTCGCTGCAGCATCGGTCGTGCACTTGCAAGATGGCGACACCCAGCGAGGCTGGCTGCTAGCCGGGGCGGCCGGGACCTACCTCGTGGGAGTCCTTGGCGTGACCATAGGCGGGAATATTCCTCTCAACGACGCGCTCGACGGGTTCGACCTGCAAGCTGCGTCCGCCGAGGAGCTGAGCGAACGGCGGCGCACCTACGAGCGGCCGTGGAACCGGTTCCACCGCACCCGGACTGTGGCCAGTGTGGTCTCCTTCGGCCTCGCTGCAGCAGCCGGAATCGTGACAGCCGGCGTACAGCCGGCCTAAAGCCGTCTTCGACGTTGTCCATTCCTGCCTGGCCCACTGTGAGTAGCGAGCCAATAATCACCACCGCCAAAACAACAGCATCAGGTTGGACTCATCGATCACGATCGATCCTGAGACCAGCCCACCATCAGCTGTCGCTGCTGCGCCTTCAACGAGCACTGAAAGGCGTTCAAGCTGACGTACAAATAAAGGGTGCCCAACACCTCAACGCTGAGCCAACGGATCCGGGCCAACACAACCAATCGTCCCGCGCGGTGGTCAGAGAGTCCTAAGAGGCGGGAGGGGCACTTCAACTCGTGCCTCTCGTAGCTGTAACGCAGGTTCAGATGGTGGCGAGCCAAGCCTCGATCGCGGCGATGATCTGACCGTCGGCGCCCTTCAGATCGTGGCCCCCACCCTCGATCCACACGTGCTCAGCCGGTGCCGGGATCGCCGGCGTCCACTCCAGAAACTCATTAGGCGACCCGAACGCGTCCTTCGTCCCCGAGATGAACAGGCACGGCACCTCAATTTCAACGAGGTGCTCGGTCCGCAACTTTTCGGGCTTCCCCGGCGGATGCAATGGGTAGGAGATCAACACCAACCCAGCCAGCCGGGCCACGGGTCCGGCCTCATCGACGTCGGCCGCCACCATCGACGCCACACGACCGCCCATCGACCGGCCACCCATCAGGAGTTGCCCACGTCGACGGGAGAATTCCTTAAGGTCGTTACGCACCGACGCCATCAACTTCGGAGCCCGATCTGGCGCCTTTCGGCCCTCCTTGCGATACGGGAAGTCTCGCCGCTCGACATGTGTCGACGATCTCAGCCCCTCCTCGACAGCCAAGAGGCTGGCGTGGTTCGAGTCAGATCCCGCCCCTGGGTACAGCAACAACGTCGGCTTGGGCACAGCGTTCAGCTACGTCCTTCTCGACAGGATGCGCCTCGCCTCGGCGAGGTCACTCATCGCCTTCGCAGCGTCGAGACCATCCCCGCCGTGATCGGGGTGAACTTCGCGCATTCCTGACCGGAACGCCTTCGTGACTGCCCGCTTCGACGGCGCCTCGCCTGTGAGCTCGAAGCCGAGAATCTGCATGGCCCAACCGCGGGGGTCGGCCAGCGCCTCGAGCGTGGTGGTCTGCGAGCCTGCGAAATGAGCGACCATCGCCGCGCCGATCGGGCCGCGCCAGCGAGCTGCCTTCTGGATCACCGGCGTGATCGCGCGCCGATGCTCGGGGGCCAACCGCTCGATCGCGTAGATGGCACCCAGCACCTGGGCGATCTGGGTGCCGGTCGTATCAAACTCAAACGAAATGTCGTCGCCCTCGCCGACCAAGCGGTGCACGCTGTTCGACAAACCATGCTGATCGACCTGAAGGCGGTGCCGAAGCCGGGGCTGCACGATCCGCTCGCCGCGCTCGATCTGGTTAATGAGCTTGTGGATGTCGGGGATGAAGTCGTCGTCGACGCCCTCGAGGTGCTGCGCAACGACGGCGCCGAGGAGCAGCCCACCAAAACCGGGCGCCGGATCGACCGGCAGAGCCAGATGGCCTAAGGCGACGCGACGGGTTGGCTGTGCAGGCCGGGAATGGAAGATCTCGAGTTCGGCCAGCAGCACCGCGGCGACGGTACCGGCACTCAGACGTACTGACGTAACAGGGCTGCGAGTTGCTTCGAGCCGATCGACACAGCGCTGTCGTCGTCGCCGTCGGGTTTGACGCCCGTAGCCTCGGAACTGATGGCAATGACAATCCCGTCCAGCTTCGAGATGACCTGCTTCCACATGGCCGGAGCAAACGCATACGGCGCGGACGCAGCATCGAGTTCCTCCGATAGGCCAAGCAACTTGGTGCGGGACTTGACGTCGAATTCGTTCTTGGCCAACTTATTGGCCGCCACGAACAACTCGCCGAGCACGCCGTCGCGGGCGTAGCCGGTTGCGCTTGCGTCGGCCGACATAAGTGCACCGGCCTCGATGGCGTCGAGCAGGTCGTCAACCGATTCCTCTGCGTCGACCGCAACGAGGAGCGTGGTACCTTCCCAGCGATGCGGGATCTGCGCCTCGACCAACGCCGATGTGAGCGTGCTGCAATCAGAGTCTGACCATTCGTCGAGGCCGTATTCGACCGACTCTTCCTCGTTAGCCAAGCCGAGCGGAAACGGGCCGATCTCCTCTTCGAGCCGTTCGAAGACAGCGTCAGCAGCCTCCTCGACCGACTCGGGTACAACCAACTCGGCGCCGTTCCACGCATGAGGGACCCCCAACTCGGCGAGCGCCTCTGCGAGATCGGCATGCTGTTCGAAGTTCCACGTTGACAAGTCGTAGTGGACCTTGACGATCGACTCGTCGGTTGGGTCGAAGTCGATTGGTTCTCCGGCGTCTGCGCGAGTTTCGTGCTTCTCGGCGCCACCCTGCTTGTTCACGAAGGCCACGAACTGACGATACCGGCGAGGAACCGCTCGGTTCGTTCGTACTCCTCACGCACATTGAGCGGATCGCGGAAGCCGTGCCCCTCTCCCTCGAATTCGACGAGCTCTGCGCCATCAACACCCGATTCAGCGAGCTGCTCAAACAAAGCGCGGCTCTGCGCAACGGGAACTACCCGGTCGGCGGTGCCGTGGAACACGAGGAGTGGAGACGAGATCTGGTTGGCCCGGTGGATCGGCGACAGGGCCGCAAACCGTTTGTCGGACTCAAGCGAACCGTCGTTCGGAGCGACGAGGGTGTGCGTGTAGTGCGCCTCGAAACGATGAGTCCCCTCGGTGAGCGCCCGCAGATCACTGACGGGATACGAAGCCACTCCACCGGCGACAAGATCGGAACGATCGGCCAACACGCCGAGCACGGTGAGCCCGCCCGACGAGCCACCGATCACCACGGTCGAGGCCGGCGTCGCCCATCCTGCGGCGTGGGAGTGCGCGATCAGCGCAGCCGTGTCGTCGACGTCGACGCGACCCCAACCGCCGTGTAGCGCCTGCTGATAGAGACGGCCGTGGCCGGTCGTGCCGCGCGGGTCCACGACGAGTACATCCCAACCCCGGCTCCACCAATAGATAATGCGGGGTCGCCAGTCGACCTGCCACTGGTCGGTCGGGCCGCCGTGCACCCATACCAACTGTCGGCCCTGACCAGCGGTATATCGTCGAGCGAAGACGGTGGTGCCGTCACCGGCGAGCCCATTGACCAGCTCTGGTTCGGGCAGGTCCTCAAGCGGCCAGGCATCGACTGCCGACTTCGCTAGCGTTCGGCGGTTTCCCGACACCGAGTCGTACACGACGATCGAGGTCGGCGTCCTAGCGCCAGTTCGAACAGCGGCAATCGAGTCACCCACCCAGTCGAGGTGGCCATGGACGCCACGGCCAAGCACCTGCGTGGTGCTGCGCTCACGATCGACGACGACAAGTTCACCGAATCCGTCGACGTTCCGCGCAAGCGCCACGCGGTGACTGTCTGGCCCAATGGCGAACGACCGGCTGCCCATCCCCCACGTCGGTCCGGCGTGATCGAACGGTTCTTTGGCCAACGGCCCATCGGCCGTGGCCACGTTCAACCATCCCGAACGGTCATCGACGTGGATCGGCTCGCCCGACACCGTAAATCGGGGTTGCTGCACGGCTACGTCGTCGGCACCGACCGTAACGACAGCGCCAGTCGCCACGTCGAAGTCGACGCGCACAGCTGCGTCCCACGGCATGTGCGGCGGACTCCAGCCCTGCCACGACACCGTCCGGCCATCAGGGCTCACGCACGGATCGAAACAGAAGTCGTGTCGACCATCGTCGAGCCGCCAAGGAACGGCGGCGCCACCTGCGGCGACGGTGCTGAGATCCAACCCCCAGACCTCGGCCTCGTCGCGCACGTACACGACGACCGAGCCATCGGCGCCGACCGCCGGCGCTCGGCACGCCGGACCACCCTCTCCGTCGGAGCAAATCGAACCGTCGAGGCGCGTCAACGAAGTACCTCGCTGCCACCACAGCCCACCATCGCTTGCCACGTAGACGATCGAGAGATCATCGTCATAGACCACCCACGTGAAGCAACCTCCACCGAGACCACGGCCCGGAGCGGGCGGTGGCCCGAACGTGAGCGTGCGCTCCACTGCCGGCCGGTCGAGCCACACTGCGTTGATCGAAGACACTCCGTGGTTGCGCTGCACGAATGCCACCTGAGGCGGCCCGGTCGGCGCCAACCGCGGCTCGGTTAGATCACGCCCCGATAGCAATAACTCAAACGGAATCGGGGCGACCATAACTCGCACGGTACGACGAATCCTCATCGACTTCGAAACCCGCGTCATCCGAGCCCTACCGACCGAAGGTTCTGACAGCCCTTCAGCCGACACCCCCGTAGGCAGGCGCCACGACGAAAGCCCAAATCGCCGTGACGGCGACACAGCCGAACCGCTACCTCGCCGATGACCTCAGCAGCACCACAGCGACGGTGCCTCCCGCAGTTCAAGCACCCGATCACGCCTGGGATGAGACCGCAGTTGTCGCAGGCCCCGTCGCACCATCGTTCCCCACCCACCGTCACTTCTGCTTTCTGACACCGAGGATCACGAAAACACCAGCCAGTGGCGGCCCATGCACGCCCACCACATCGTCCATACCCATGCTGATCTGCAGTCAGTTCACTCCGAAAACGAGGAGAGGATCGAGCGACTTTAAGGCAACCGGCTCACTTGCGCTGCCGGCGTCGCTTACCGCAAGCAGAAGCGAACTGCCCCGGGCGCGCCCTGGGACCTAGCGCTCCGCACCTTCGCGCAGCGAGCTAGCTCGATCAGGATACGTTTGGCGTATGGCCGACAACCCCGAACGACCCGACCGCAACCTTGCGATGGAACTCGTTCGAGCTACCGAGTCGGCCTGTCTCGCAGCAGCCCGCTGGGTGGGCCGCGGCGAAAAGGAGGAGGCCGACGGAGCGGCCGTCGAGGCGATGCGCTTGTCGCTTTCGACTGTCTCGATGACTGGCACCGTCATCATCGGTGAAGGCGAAAAAGACGACGCCCCCATGCTCTACAACGGCGAAGAGGTCGGCGACGGGTCAGAGCCGCTCGTCGACGTGGCCGTCGACCCGATCGACGGCACCACCCTCACCGCCCACGGCAAGACCAACGCCCTTTCGGTCATCGCCGTCGCGGACCGCGGCTCCATGCTTGCCCCCGGCCCGTCGTACTACATGGAGAAGATCGCCGTCGGTCCCGACTCAGTGGGCTCGATCGACATCACCGCCAGTCCAAGCCAAAACCTCCGCTGGATCGCGAAGTCGAAGCAGCGCCAGGTCCAAGAACTCACTGCCGTCATCCTCGACCGGCCCCGCCACGACGGCCTCATCCGCGAGGTTCGCAAGGCGGGCTGCCGGATCCGGCTGATCACCGACGGAGACGTCTACGGCTCGGTTGCAACCTGCTGGCCCGATGCCGGCGCCGACGTTCTCTTCGGCATCGGAGGCACCCCCGAAGGCGTCATCTCAGCCTGCGCCCTGAAGGCGATGGGTGGCGAGATGCAGGCTCGCTTCGCACCACAGTCCGACGAGGAGAGGTCAGCGATGGAGCTCGCCGGCTTTGACCTCAACCGGGTGATGGACCAAGACGACCTGGTACAGGGTGACAACGCCTTCTTCGCAGCCACCGGCCTGACCGATGGCGCTCTCCTGCGGGGCGTCCGTTTCGACGCGCAAGGCGCCCGCACCCAGAGCCTCGTGATGCGTTCACGGTCGGGAACGGTCCGTCTCATCGACGCCCGCCACCGCGTCAAGAAGCTGCGCGAGTTCGCCGCGATCGACTACTGACTGTCAGAGAAATGGGTTCCGGTAGGCGTGGGTGCCATCGAACCGACCAAGCAAGTAAGACCCGACGGTCACAGGCTCGTGTCGTGGCACGTCACCGTCGGGAACGCAGGTTGCCAACGCCTCAATTCGGAGGTGGAAGTTCGGCTCCACAAACAGTGGAGACGAATATCGGTCGACGCCCACCGGGTTCACCACTCGGTGTGGGTTCGACACCCAACGATCGTTCGTCCAGATAGCCATAAGGTCTCCAAGGTTCATCACCAGCGCACCTTCGGGAATCGAGACGTCGACCCATTCCCCTGAACGCTGCCGAACCTGCAGCCCACCGTTGCCATCGTCGGCGAGCAACGTGATCGTGCCGTAGTCGGTGTGCGCGCCACAGCCAAGTTGGCCCGGCTCTGGCGCAACCGACTCCTGGGGCGGATAGTGCAGCAACCGCAGGTGATACATGAAATCACCCGGTTGGCTCAGGAAGAACTCCGGGTCAAGCCCGAGCGCTACGGCAAGCCCACGATGTGTCCGTTCCGAGGCCTCGATCGCTGCGTCGCGATAGGCCTCGACTGCGTCACGAAAGCCCGGGAGATCCGGCCACTGGTTCGAGCCGAAGAGCGGTGTTCCTGCGACCACCTCGGGGTGGTCAGGAGCATGGTCGATCCCAGTGTCGAGGGTCTCCTTCAGGTCACCTGCGGCAGCCTGACCGATTGCGTCATCAGCGGTGCCCAACGCCCCATCGAGGGACTCTGCGGCGAGCCCCACATACCCCCGATGACAGGACGAGTTCCCGATCGTGATGGCGTTCTTCGCTTCAAGGGGAAGTGAGAAAAACTCCTCCATCGCAACGAAGTAGCGGTCGCGCACATCGCGGTCGATGCCATGCCCAGTGACAACCAAAAAACCCGTCTCGCGCAGAGCTGCGTCGATAGCAGCAGCCACCGAAGCCCCCTCGTGTGTGGCCGCCGACTGAGCATCGGCAAAGACCTCGAGGTCGAAAGCGGGAAGCTGCACGGCGTTGGTCACGAGGCTCCTGAGACGAACATGAGTGACACTCTTCCTATCGGGCTGCAGTCAGGTTCGACCAGCCAGCCCTGACAGACGGCGCATAACAAAGCGCGGCGTGACTGAGCTGAGGGCCTGCGCCGACTTGTAGATTCCGCCCGGGACGATGAGTACGTTGTTCTTCGCAACACCCTCGAGCCCGTGGCGCGCCACCATCTCGACCTCGGTCCAAAAGAAGGCGGGGATCTTCTCGACGTAGCTCTCGGTGTTGGACTGCTCCTGGAATTCGGTGCGGGTGAGCCCAGGGCACAACGCGCTGACGGCCACCCCGGTACCTCGCATTTCCTCGTGCACGGCTTCGGTGAAGCTCGTAACGAAAGCCTTCGTCGCTGAGTACACCGCGAGGCCCGGACCGGCCTGAAATGAGGCGATGCTCGACACATTCAACAACCATCCCCGGTTCCGGAGCTTCATCGCCTTAAGAGCAACAGTCGACAACACGGTGAGCGCCTTCACGTTCAGTTCAACCTCGTCGGCCAGTCGATCGGGGGCGAGCCCAGCGACATGACCAGCCGTGCCAACGCCGGCGTTGTTCACGACAAGATCAATCGGCGCAGCGCGGGAGGCGATCCGCTCTGCAACGGCCTCGCGGCCATTTTCAGTCAGGAGATCAGCCTCAAGCAGCTCGAAATCATCGTAAGCCTCGGCGATCTCAAAGAGCCGATCACTGCGCCGCGCCACCAACACCGTTGGGATACCGGCTTCGCCAAGTTGCCGGGCCATCGCAGCGCCGATGCCCGACGAGGCCCCAGTGATGAGTGCGGTCTCAAACGGGTAGCCAGCCATCACATGACGGTACCCCGGCCCGACCACGCACTGCCCGCCCTGTCACACTCTGTTCATGAGCATCCGCACTGACGAAACACGTTGGCTCGATGCCACCGACCAAGCCCATCTAATCACCGCAGGTGAGGCGACGGCGGTCGAGTTAGTCGATGCTGCGATTGAGCGGATCGAGGCACTTGACCAGACTGTGCCCGAGGGCGCCGACGGGCCGATCAACGCCGTCGTGATGCAATGGTTCGAGCACGCTCGAGAACAAGCCGTAGCGGTCGATGCCGGCGCCCACGAAGGCGCTGCGTTCCGCGGAGTGCCATTCCTTCTCAAGGACCTCTGGGCCGAGTACGAGAGCTTTCCCATGTCGAACGGCAATGTGGCGCTAAAGGAAGCGATGGTCCCCGCACCGCAGTCGTCGACTCTGGTCGATCGCTTTGTGGATGCCGGGCTCATGATGCTCGGTCGGACGAACTCACCAGAGCTCGGCTCGCTCCCGGTGACTGAGCCCGAGGCATGGGGGCCGACTCGCAACCCGTGGAATCTCAACCACACCTGTGGCGGATCGAGTGGTGGCGCAGCCGCAGCAGTTGCTGCTGGCATGGTGCCAATCGCTCACGCGTCCGACGGTGGCGGATCGATCCGCATCCCTGCGTCTTGTGGGGGCCTCGTCGGTCTCAAGACCTCGCAGGGCCGTATCACTCAAGGTCCGGTGCGCACAGAGACGGGCTTCAGCGTCCAGTTCTGTGTGAGCCGTTCGGTGCGTGACTCCGCCCGCCTGCTCGACGCCGTGCACGGCCCAGGGGTCGGCGACACCGTTATCGCTCCGGCACCAGAGCGCCCGTACGCCGAAGAGCTCGGCGCAGATCCAGGTCGACTCCGGATCGGTCTTCTCGACGCGCACCCCTCGGGCGGCACGATGCACCCGGACTGCGTCGCTGCAGTCCGCCAGGCGGCATCGATGCTCGAAGGCCTCGGCCACGACGTTTCGCACGGCCACCCCGCCGTTCTCGAGGACCCAACCTTCACGGCACGTTTCATGGCGGTATGGGCATCGATGATGGCTGGTGGTATCGATGCGTGCTCGGCCTCGCTCGGACGGGAACTCACTTCCGACGAGGTCGAGCCGGTCAACTGGGCCCAGCGCGAGTGGGCACAGGCACTGTCGGCTATGGACTTCAACACCGGAATGGCGGCGATCGGTCAATACCGACGCGATATCCAGTCGTGGTGGGACGCCGACGGATGGGATCTGTTGCTCACGCCCACCCTCAACGAACCACCCACCCTGATCGGTGAACACCTCGCTGAGCCGGGCGACCCAATGGCCGGCATGAAGCGTGCCGCCCAGTTCGTCGCTTACACCCCACCGTTCAACACAAGCGGACAGCCGGCGATCAGTTTGCCACTCGCGTGGAACAGCAACGGACTACCGATCGGCATCCAACTCGTTGCGGCCTACGGACGCGAAGACCTTCTGTTCCGCATCGCTGCCCAACTCGAGACGGCCCACCCCTGGGTTGATCGCCGACCGAGCTAATCCGGAAGATTTTTCCGACCGTCTGCAAAGCAGAACCAGTCGACGGTTCGGCAGACTAATCGACGGAGCGCCCCGCCGGCTACCTGATTGCCAGGCTTGCTGAGCTACGACAACGGGGCCTTCACCGTCCCGGCTTTTTTCGACGGCTGCGCCGCTTCTGCGGCAACTTTGATTGCATCCACGACGTTTTGCATGTTGGTCCGATGTTCGCGGAGGCGAAAGTCGATGATGCGAGGCTCTTTGTCTGGCGCTCTGTCGATTGCCTGATTGATCCCTGAGGGTCCCGGCCCAAGGATCAAGCGATAGCGCAAGCGGGTGGCGCCAGCAATCTGTTGAAGTTCAAACCGCCACCGAGCACCCGGATTATCGACCTCGGAAGTGGCCCAGCCGAACGA
>Ga0213866_10000893_pt1 | contig 23188 bp, 19 predicted proteins | sample PICome_11_FD_160079 | JGI IMG/M metagenome (GOLD analysis project Ga0213866, IMG submission 160079) | Coastal seawater microbial communities near Pivers Island, North Carolina, United States - PICO284 | ecosystem: Environmental > Aquatic > Marine > Coastal | place: USA: North Carolina...
GATCCTGGGGGGAGGGGGCACCGCTCTGGAAGAGGTAGATCATGCGCTTGGCCTTGGGGGAGGGTTTGTGGTTGGCTTTAGCGCCGAGGTCCTGGCCGAGCATGGAGGCGAGAGCAGCGACACCGATGCCGGAGGCCGACCTGCCGAAGAAGTGGCGTCGGTTGACGAGGAGTTGGGATTGGGAGAATGGATCGTGCATTGAAGGGAAGGTGTGGGTGAGATTTACGTCCTGAAATGGGAGGTTTTTCCGAAAATCTCTCTTCCTGTCAGCTCTGGAAACGGGCAGTCTCGCCCCCATGAAGCTATATCGTGGAAATGACGGGCTGGAATTGGAAAGAGATGGTCGCCTTCAGAAGATCGATGATGACGTGTTGACGAGACTTTTCGCTTCGGAAAGAGGAGAGATTGAGGGGATTTTAGCGTCTGTTGAAGGAAAGGGAGATCAAGTCCAAGCAAGGGGGCAGTTGCCGCCGGTGCCTGAGGGGGCAGAGATTTGGGCGGCGGGAGTGACGTATCTGCGATCGAAGTCAGCGCGGATGGAGGAGTCCGAAGCGGCTGGTGGAGATGTTTTTTACGATATGGTTTACGAGGCCGAACGGCCGGAATTGTTTTTCAAGTCGATGGGTTATCGGGCGGTGGGAGATGGCGGGGAGATCCGGGTGCGGGAGGATTCGACCTGGGATGTACCGGAGCCGGAGTTGACTTTGGCGATCAATGCGGGAGGAGAGATTTTCGGATATACCGTGGGGAATGATGTGAGTTCGCGGTCGATTGAGGGAGAGAATCCTCTCTATCTGCCCCAAGCGAAGGTTTATAATGGAAGTTGCGCGATTGGGCCTTGTTTACTGTTGGGGAGAGATGCCTTGAAGGAGGATGCTTTCATCAAACTAAAGATCATGCGGGGGCGGGAGGTGATGTTTAACGACTCAACTGATTTGGGGCAGTTGAAGCGCGGGCTGGAAGAATTGGTGGAGTATCTCTACCGCGAGTTGGATTTTTCAAAGGGTGCGATGTTGATGACGGGGACGGGGTTGGTTCCGGGGACTGATTTCACACTTCGGTCGGGAGATGTGGTTGAAATTGAGATCGAGGGAATAGGGAGATTGACGAATGTGGTGGCGTAGTGGAATGGTGTGTTTTTAATTGTTGTGACTCTGTGAAAGTGATTTTTACTTGGTTATGGTTTCTGGTTGGCGGGTTGGTGATGGCGCAGGTGCCTCTTCCCTCCAAGATCAAGTTGGGAGAATGGCGGACTCGTCCTCTTTTGAGTCCGGAGCTTTCTTTCCATCTCGATCAGAGTGACCAGATACTCGCTTTTGAAGATGCGCTCGAAAAACTTGGCCGGGTCAAGCGGGGAGATGATGCGGGCGACTCGTTTCTACAGTTTGAAAGAGGTGAAATACCGAAAGGGGTGACTTATCGGATTCGGTCAAACGGGAAGTTGATGGAGGTCATTGCCGCGAGCGACGAGGGGCTGGCCCATGCGCTTTCCACCTTGCTGCAAATGGTGCAAATCAAGGATGGCATGGCGTGGTGGCCGTCTCTCGATATTGAAGATGGGCCGGCGACAGCCTATCGCTCCTTCATGGTGGACATGGGGCGAAATCCCCATTCCCCGAAGATTCTCCGTCAGGTGGTGGATATGATGTGGTTGGCGAAGGCGAATTATCTGCATCTTCATTTGACGGATGACCAGATTTGTTCCTGGCCTTCGAGGGCTTTTCCGAAGATTTACAGCAAGCAGGCAGGTTGGACCTGGGAGGACTTCGAGGCCCTGGAGAAGTATAGCCAGGCACGCGGAGTGACGATCATTCCGGAGTTCGATATGCCCGGGCATTCGACGATTTTTCGGAGGGAGTATCCCGAGATATTTGGGAAGACACCAACGGATTTGGCGACTTCCCCGGAGGCGCAGAAGGGGGTGGAGATCTTGATCAGGGAGGCTCTTTCTGTTTTTAAATCGACTCCTTATTATCACATGGGCGGAGATGAGGCTTATGGAGTGTCGCAGGAGTTGCAGCGGGACTTCATCAATCGGGTTAACAAGTTTGTGAAATCGCAAGGAAGGCAGCTGTTGGTTTGGGAGGGGCCACATCTCGGAAAGGGGAAGAACAAGGTCGACGAGGACGTCATTCATATTATTTGGAGAAACATCGAGGTTCCCGCGCAGACGGCCTTGGATGCCGGTTATCAGGTCGTCAACGCCCCCTGGGATCCGCTTTACATTGTGGATCACTATCCTCGCACGATGTTCACAGCAGTGGATGTGGAACGATGCTATCACTGGAATCCCCGTCGCTGGGCGCACATCAATCACGGGATGAAGACCTTCCACGAGCCGCATTTTACGAAGACCAAAGCGGGGATTTTGGGCTTCTGCATGCCGTGGTGGGAGGGTCGTGAGGAGAATATCCTGCCGATTTGTTATGAGCGTTTCACGGCGGTGGCGGCGAAGGCCTGGAATCCGGAGGGAGAAAAGGACTTCACCTCTTATCAAAAGCGCCAGGCAAAGGTGACGGGGATCTTTGAGAAAATTTCGGGATATCAAAAGCCGTCACTTCCGGTGGCAGATCCGGAGAGCCAGAGAGAAAATCTGGCCTACCTGGGGAAAGTGACCCCGTCTGCGGGAGCGAGTCAGCCACATTTCGGGCCGCAGCGGCTGACAAATGGAATTCCGGATCGCTTTGATCATTTTTTGGGTTTCCCTACGCAGCCGAAGCCTTTGGAGATCAAGATCGAACTTAAGAAGCCGGCGGAACTGTCTCGAATTAAGATTACCGAGAGAGCGATTGGTAAGAGTCATGAAATATATGAGGTTTTTGTGAGTGCGGACGGTGAAAACTACGAAAAAGTCGGGGAGTCAAAAGAAGGGACCCGGGGCGAAAAAAATTACGTCGACCATGCCTTTCCCGCCCGGAAGGTCGCATTCATCAAGATTTCGACCCAAGGCTGTCATGGTCTGACGTTTCCCAGCTTTAGTCGTTTGTCGGAAGTTGAGGCTTTTGCACCTTAAAGTGCGTTGCTTTTGCAGATTGCCCTCCAACCTTTCCTGAAATAAGGTCCGCTTTCCTGCCGTAGGTGGCAGCATAATCTATGAAGTTTCTTCTTCCTATACTCGCCTTAAGTTCCGTGGCCTCCGCCCAAAAGGAAGCCCGGTTTATCCGGATCGAACTCCCCGGTGGAGGCCGCACCCTTACCCTTGCTGAAGTCGAGGTGATGGCGGGCGGCAAAAACATTGCCCGCTCGGGAAAAGCCAGCCAATCGTCAACCTCGAACAATGCCGGGGCCGGGCGCGCGATTGATGGCAACAAGAGTCCTGATTTTAATTCAGGAGGGCAGACTCACACCCAGGAGGGGAGTAAAAACCCATGGTGGGAGCTGGATCTGGGGAAAGCGACGAAGATTGATTTAATTTCGGTTTGGAACCGTAATGAAGGAAATCTTGGTGGCCGTCTTGACGGGTTCACGCTGACTTTGCTGGATGCAAAGAAGAAGCCCGTTTTTCAGTCCAAAGATGTAAATGCTCCCGAAACAGCGGTTGTGATTGATTTGAAGAAAGGTGGCGATGTGGCTTATATTGGTGCCGATGGGAAGGTTGCGAAAACAGTCAAGGTCCCAGCCGACTATCGCGATCCTTCACCCTTTAAGTTTCAGAAGGGCGACACCGTAGCCATTATTGGGAATGGCCTTGCCGACCGCATGCAGCATGACGGCTGGACCGAGACTTTGATCCAGTCCGCTGCTCCCGGAATGGAGCTCAAGTTCCGCAACATGAGTCTCAGCGGAGACCGCCCGAACAAATATCCCCGATCCAGAGGTTTCACTCCGATGCCCCAGTATCTCAAGCAGGTTGGGGCGGATGTCATCATCGCGATGTTTGGTTACAACGAATCCTTCGACACCAAGCCCGAGGATCACGAGCAGAACCTGACCAAGATGATTGCGGAATTCCGCAAGGCGATGCCGAATGGTGAGAGCTTCCCTCGCATTGTTCTTTGCAGTCCGATCGGTCATGAAAATCTCAATGATCGCAATCTCCCGAGCGGGCGCGCCAACAACAAACGCCTCCTTGCGATCACCGAAGCAACCCGCATCGCTGCGGATAAGAATGGAGTCGCTTTCGTTGATCTCTACCATCCCTCAATTCAACTTTACGGGACCGCCAAGTCGCCTTTGACTCTCAATGGGATTCACCTGAACGAGGACGGGAATCGTCTCATCGGCGAGGTGCTGGCCAAAGCTCTTTTGAAAAAAGAGATCACAGCCTCGCCAAGTCAGCAGCCGCTTCGCGAAGCCGTGCTAGATAAAAACTGGCACTGGCACAACCGCTACCGCGCCACCGACGGAAACGATGTCTGGGGCGGACGTTCCGGTCTGAAATTCGTTGATGGCCAAACCAATGCGGAAGTTCTCCAGCACGAACTCAAGATGCTCGACGTCATGACTGCGAATCGTGATCCGCTTATTTGGGCCACGGCGCGGGGCAAGAGCTATAAGGTGAGCGACAGCAACACGCCCGAGCCGATTCCGGTGATTTCCAACGTCGGTGGTGGTTCCCGTAGTTCCAGCAAGGCCAAGGAAGGTGACCTGAATTACATCAGCGGGGAGGAAGGTCTCAAAAAGATCCAGGTTCCCGATGGCTTCGAAGTGAATCTTTTTGCTGATGAAAAAATGTTCCCGGAGCTCGCCAACCCGGTTCAGCTTCAGGTCGATGGCAAAGGTCGCCTCTGGGCTGCAGCCTGGGCCACTTATCCCAAGTGGGAGCCGCTCAAGAAAATGAACGATTCGCTCCTCATTTTCGAAGACACCGACAAGGATGGTAAGGCTGACAAGGTGAAGGAATTCGCTAAGGTTCATAATCCGCTGGGTTTCGAATTCTGGAATGGTGGCGTGATCGTCACGAGCCAGCCTGACGTCATTTTCCTTAAGGATACCGACGGCGATGATGTCGCTGATGTTCGCTACGTGATCATGCAGGGAATCGGATCATCCGACACCCACCACGCTGCCAACAACCTGATCTTTGGACCCGACGGTGGCATTTACTGGCAGAGTGGAATTTTCCTCCAGCACAACCATGAGACTCCGTGGGGGCCTTCACTCACCACTGGAGCATCAGCGATGTATCGTTTTGATCCGCGGCGCTTCACGGTTTCGTTGGTGGCTGGTAACAGCCCGAATCCTCATGGCACCAGTTTTGATCAATGGGGTTACCTTTATGCCAATGATGGCACCGGAGGTCGTTCCTACCAAGTCCGCCCGAGTGGAAATGGATTCAAAATGTTTCCGCTGGTGAACAAGGAAGTTCGTCCGGTTGCCGCTGACGCGATCATTTCGGGAACCAACTTTCCGGATGAAATGCAGCAAAACTTTATCCTGTGCAACACCATCGGCTATCTTGGAATCAAGCATTACGACCTCCATCGTGACGGCTTCGAGGACAAGAATTACAAGTTTGGCGAAGTCTGGGGAACACCTGCTGTCGAACTTCTCAAAAGTAGCGACGGAAACTTCCGCCCGACCGATGCTATTTTCGGCGAGGACGGGGCCCTCTATGTGGCCGACTGGCACAACGTCATTATCGGACACATGCAGCACAACGTCCGCGACCCGAATCGGGACAAGGTACACGGACGGATTTACCGCATGGTGAATACGAAAAAATCGCTTCAGAAACCTGTTAAGATCGATGGTGCTTCCATGAGTGAGCTCCTTGATAACTTCAAGCATCCAGACATGTATGTCCGTCACCGCTCCCGTGTGGAAATCAGCGAGCGGGATACCGATGAGGTGATCAAGGCGACTCAGGCCTGGGTGAAGCAATTTGATCCCGCCAAGAAAGAAGATGGAATTCCCATGCTGGAAGCTCTCTGGGTGCACCAGCAGCACAACGTTCGTAATACTGATCTTCTCGAACTCGTCTTGAAGTCTGCTGACCCACATGTCGTTCAGGGTGCCAAGACCGTGAAACATTGGTGGGGGCCTGCCGACCCGGCAAATGGTGAGAAGGAAGTCGAAACAGAGGAAGAGATGAAAATCATCCCCGGAGGAGTCAACGACACACCTTCAGTGACTGAAATTCGCGTGAATGCTATTGTTGAAAAAATTCAGTATGACGTGAAGAAGGTCGAACTGAAGGCCGGCAAGAAAGTGAAGCTCACTTTTGTGAATCCTGACTTTATGCCTCACAACCTGGTGGTCACCAAGCCCGGGACTGCTGATGTGGTTGCGACGGCTGCGATTGCTCTCGGTGCCGATGGCTTCAAGAAGCAATTCCTGCCCGAATCCGACGATATCCTTCACGCGACCCAGTTGCTTGAGAAGGGGCAGACCGAAATTCTCGAGTTCAATGCTCCTACCGAGCCGGGCGAATACAACTTCATCTGCACCTTCCCTGGGCACGCGACATTGATGCGCGGCATCATGATCGTGAAGTAGATTGGGACCGCTTGTTTTTCAAAGCACGGGAGGGAGACCTTCCGTGCTTTTTTATGATGCCCGAAGAAAATCCATACGCACCACCGGAGTCTTTCGATAGTTCGCTTGCTGCTGGAGGACCGCCCGGTTTTGTAGTTGATAGTGAATTTCTGCTCCTGCGAGAAGGAGCAAAACTTCCCGATTTTTGTTTTGGGACAGGGGCGACGCAGGGGAATTTTTTTCGCTTCGAGCGCTCCATTCATTGGATCCCTCAACGGGTCCACCTATTTTTCTTCCCGCTGGTATTGCTTGTCTAGCGCGTGAATTCCCTCGTGCTCACGATCGTGATTTCAATCGGCTGGTGCTATTTGCTGAGCCAGTTTTAATCGAGAGTTACGGTTGGTTTTACGATCGAACAGTTCTTCTTCAGAAAACAAGTGATCATACTGGCTGGGTTGGTGGTCTGGCAGTGATGGTTCCGATTATCCTGCTGCCAATCGCTTTCGAATTAAGGGTGACGATCGTTTACGTCCTGCTTGTTGATGGTGTCAGATTTGCGACATCTCTTGGTAGGGGGATTAGAATCAAAGACATTAAAGACGGGGTCGCGCGTTTGATGAATGTGAACCCTTTTTCTCTCGCTAAGCTAGGGCAATGGAACGAGGATGATACCGATGGAGAACGACAGTCGGACCGCTGAGAATCCTTACGCTCCTGCGAAGTCTGATTCACAAGATGGGAGGATGCGGGGCAATGCTCTTCCCGGCAGTTTTTGGATTGAGGATGGAAAGTTCTCAATGATCCACGAAGGTTTTCTTCCTCATGTCTGTTTGAAGACTGGTGCGGTCAATGGTTGGTTGACCCGGAATCTGGAGCGTTTCTCATGGTGGCCACCATGGATCCCCTGGCCCTTCTTTTTTCTGGTGCTTGGCAGTTTGATTTTGTGGCCCCAGTTGGTTCCGACTCTTCTTTTGGTCTCGGTTTTGGTGTCCATCTCTTCGGTGGAGACGATCAGAGCCGATTATTGTTTATCGAGGGACGCGGTCCGAATCCGAAGAATTTTAAGTTGGCTTAAGTTGGCTTACCTCGGTTCGCCGATTTTGTTGGGTTTTGTTTCGCGTGAATGGATTGTGCTGGGTCTTTTTTTGTGGCCACTTGTTGTCCTTGTGGGTCTTTTTATGCTCAACCTGTTGTTTCCTGTTCCAGTTCCCGCCGTAGTCTGGAATGGAGTCGTGACCTTGAAGAATGTTTCGCCGGAAGCACTTCAGCAGTTGAGGCGTTGGTAGAATTTTCGTCCCATGAAATCGAATGAATGAGGCTGTCGACGATCCGTATGCTCCTCCGCAATCTGCGACGGGGAGCCTGGGGAATAAAGTGGATCCGGGAAGCTACTGGATTAAGGGCGGCTCGCTTCTTGTCACTGATGGGGCAAATCTTCCCGATATCTGTTTGATCACCGGCAAAGTGGGAGGGGAAATGATGAGGTTGCACCGGGTCATTCGTTGGCAGCCCGATCACACTTTTCTTTATCTCTCAATCCTCTTATTTGTGTGTTTTGGGTTCCTGAAAATTTTTGCTTTACCATCTCTGGTGGTGGTTATCGGGGTGGTTCTACGTCGCCTTTGGACATCGGTCTCAATCAGCTATGGTCTTGAAGGGAAGGCGTTCAGAAAGCAGAAGCTTTTTGGCGTGGCTGGTTGGGGGATGGTTGGGGGTACTCTCGCATTCATTGCTCTGACTCCTTTTGATCCCGAGGCCCGACTGACATTCGGAGGGATCGTTGCTCTCCTTGGCTTGTTTCTGCTTCGGCGGCTCGATCAGTCTTTTCGCGTCGTTGAGATCAAGAAGGGGGTTGCAACCCTCAGCGGAATTCATCCGGATGTCCTGAAGTATTTGGGAGATTGGCGTCGCTCGTACCTTTCGAGATTTCTTCCGCCGGAGGTTCAAAAGCCTCAACCCGAAGAGTAGATTAATTTCCAAAAGGAGCGGAATGAAAGACCCGGTACTACCCATGCTTTATGCCTGGATTCCAGTGGGGGTGTTTGCAGTTTTGTCTGGAATGCCTGTGGATGATTTTAGACATTTTCTTTCCGTTCGCTGAGCTTTAATGGCATGGCGGTGGCTACAGGCTGACATGCTCTCCGAAGAGAACGTTGTTCCCCCGGGACGAGAGGAGTATGGAGACCAGGCAAACTGCCACCGGCAGGGGCGTGGCCCTGCGTTTTACTTCAATCCAGCCAGATTACGAGCTCTTGCGACGCTGGCTTTATCGAGTTGGGTAGCGGTCGCGCGGATTGTTTTTCCGGCCTCGGTGACAAAGAGATAGGTCTTATCGTCTTCGACGCCTACGAGTTTGGCTTTAATTTCAGTTCCGGCTAAGCTTTTCCAGCTCTCCAGCTTTCCTCCCTCAACCTTGACCACCACCCCGGGCTTTCCTTCGCCGGCAAAAGTGCCGTCTTTCTTCGCTTTGGCGACGCCACCGAGGGCCGACTTGAAAATGGTGCCGTATTTCTGGGTCTTCATGGCCGGGTGGTCGTAGCGGCCAAAGATTTTGGTCACTCCCGGATCGGTGAAGATAACGATGGGAATGGATGCGCCACCGGTGCGGTAGGCATTTTTGACGAGGTCAGGAAGACCGGCGGTTTCCGAGATATCGACGACGATGCTTTTTGAAAATCCGAGGACTGCTTTGCTGGCCGACACACTGACGGCTCCCGGGCAATCGACTCATGTTGCGGTCATATTTTTCTTCGCGATCACGAAGGCGATAGGCTGCTGTGCCGTGGTCGCTTTTTTCTGAACTTCATCGAGTTGCGCAAGATTATGTGTTCCTTTTGGAATCTGAAAAGCTCCCGCGAAGGAGGCGAGGCCAAGGGTGAGAGTGAGAAGGACTTTCATAGCTCTTGGAGATACTAGGATCTCTCTGGCTGAGGGCAAGTCCTCGGTTTTCTTTCGCGGACGCTTGGAAATTGCCTGTCGTTCCCTAGGATGACGAACAGATGATAGTTGCTGCTGCTGATCACGTCGCTCCGGTGGTCGCCCTGCTGGGGATGGTTTTGGGGAGTGTCATCGTAGCCTCCTTGCTTTTGGTGAAAGCGCGGCAGTCGTTGTTGGTGGGGTATTTTATTTGCGGAGTGGTGCTCGCAAACACCGGAGCCACGGGATGGCTCGGGGACTCGGCGGACGAAGCGATCGCTATCCTTTCCGAGCTAGGAGTGGTGCTTCTGATGTTCACCCTGGGCATCGAGTTTTCGCTGCGAGAACTTATGCATCTCAAAAAAGTGGTGCTGGGAGGAGGCGGGGCACAGATGTTTTTAACCACGGTGGTGGGGATGTTGGTGGGTTGGAGTTTTGGGCTAACCGGTCCTGCGTTGTTGGTTGTGAGCTTTGCGATGGCTTTGTCGTCGACGGCAGTGAGCATCAAGTCGTTTCAGGATATGGGACAGCCGGACTCGCCTGGGTCGCGCATGGCACTGGGCGTGGCGATCTTTCAGGATCTTGCGGTCATCTTCTTCATGGTCGTGCTACCGTCATTAGTGGGTGATGGTGCGGATGGCACGGGACCGGTTTTTTTCGCTCTGGGCAAGGGTGTCTTGTTTCTTGGGCTGTGTTGGTTTTTGAGTCTTTATGTCGTTCCACATCTTCTGCATGCCGTCGCAACTTCACGTAGTCGGGAGCTTTTCACGGTGACGGTGGTGGGGCTTTGCACGATCATCGCCTGGGGTGCCAATTGGTTTGGGCTGAGTCTTGCACTCGGTGCTTTTGCCGGAGGATTAGTGGTGAGTGAGTCCATCTATTCCCACAAGGTTTTGGCTGATGTTCTGCCTTTCAAGGATCTCTTCTTGACTGTCTTTTTTGTCTCGGTCGGATTGTTGATTGATCTGGAGGCGGTTTGGCAATCGGCCTGGGTGATTGGTCTCGGGGTGCTGGCGATCCTCTCGATCAAAGGGCTGATTGTCGCCGTCATCGCAAAGCGGATGGGCTTGCGCTTGCGACAAGCTCTCATCGCGGGCGCGGCCCTGTCGAGTAGTGGTGAATTTTCTCTTGTCCTGCTCAATCGTGCGGCTGATTTGGGAGGGCTTTCGCCCGAAATCGGACAGGTTCTTTTGGCCAGTACCGCGATTTCAATGTCACTGGTCCCGACTCTCATGAGGGGCTCGCTGCCGTTTTCCAGGATGCTCGAGAGGTGGCCCCTTTTTCAAAGTCACGGAAAAAACGATGAACTAAGATATGGTGCGCAAGTGGCTGCTTTCCGCGATCATGTTGTGATCTGTGGATACGGACCGGTTGGCCAGGCTCTTCATGAAGAGATGGGCCGGCTTTCAGTGCCCGTGGTTGTGATTGAGATGAATGCCTCGACGGTTCGCGATCTTCACAAGCGGGGCGTTCAGGTGCTTTTTGCAGATGCCACCAGTTCCCAAACTATGGAACTCGCGCGGATCAAGGATGCACGGGCTTTGGCCTTCACTTTCCCGGAACCAAAGCTGGCTCTCGAAGGAATCCGTGCGGCGCGGACTCTCAATCCGGAGATTGTGACCTTCGCGCGGGCAAAATTTGCCAATGGGGTTGAGATGCTCCAAAAAGAGGGCGTTCACCATATTTTTCATGATGAGGCCACGAGTGGGCGGGCGATGGTAAGTGCGGTCTTGGGATGCTACTCGGTGAAAGAGTGATTTCAGACAAGGTTCCCGCTTTTCACAATAGCTCGCATGGTTTTGACTATCGCCATGGCAACGATCGGGACTTCCTTTACAAATACAGTAAAAAAAGTCTTCCTTTGCGGTTCGGGAGAGTTGGGTAAGAAAGTGGTTATTGAGATCCGGCATTATGGCGTGGAGGTGATCGCCTGTGATGCCGACGCAAATGCTCCTGCGATGAAGGTGGCCGACCGTAGTCATGTTTTTTCAATGTTGGACGGTGAGGCACTGCGACAGGTGATTGAGGAAGAGAAGCCCGAACTTGTGGTGCCAGAGGTTGAAGCAATTGAGACTGACACTCTCGCGGAGATTGAAGCCGAGGGGCTCGCGACGATGATCCCGACAGCCCGTGCCCCCCAGCTTACAATGAATCGCGAAGGAAAGCGCCGCATGGCGGTGGGCTTGGGACGTGCGGAAGATCTCGAAACGGCCAGGGAAAAGGCCCGTGGAGTAATCGCGGCACTCAACACCCAGCTCTAGGCGGGTATGGTTGAGGTCATCGGGTTTGGACTTGCGGGAGCGTGTGTGGCTTTGCAGCTCCAGCGTGCCGGTTGCGAGGTGCACGTTGTTGATGACGGCGGGAAAGGGAGCTCGCATGTTGCTGCAGGCTTGGTCAACCCGGTTGCCGGTCGTAATTTTGAGCCAAGTTGGGAGGTTGCGGACGCTTGGAAGATTGCCCTCCCGTTTTACCAAAGTCTTGGAGAAGATCTTTTTCATTCGATGCCCATCTTACGCTTGTGGTTTGATGAAAAGGACCGGTTAAAGTTTGAGCGAAAGCGAGAGCTCGTGAAGCCATGGATCGACGGTGTCACTGATGAGGGCGTTCTGTGGAGTGAAGGGGGATGGCTCGATTGCCCGAAGTTTTTGACGGTAGCTCGCGAGGAATTTTTGAAAAACGGAGGTGAATTGAAAAAAGCTCCCCAGGGTGGGGCTCAGATCTGGTGTGCCGGAGCGGCGGGGCTGATTCGGGGCGACTTTCCGGGAGTCGAACATCGAAGTGCAAAGGGGGAGATTCTGACCGTGCGCATTCCGGATTGGAGGGAGGATCGGATTTTAAATCGTGCCGGCTGGCTCATTCCGATTGGCGATGATCTCTATCGGGTCGGGGCGACCTACGATTGGGATCATTTGGAATCCGGGCCAACCGAGGAAGGAAGGGGCAAAGTGGAGGCGGTTCTGCGAAGCTTCACGGATCGTGACTATGAATTGGTCGACCATGTGGCAGGCATTCGTCCTATTATCGACCGGAGTAGACCAGTGGTGCGCTTTCAAAAGGGCAAGGGGTGGATGGTCAATGGGCTTGGTTCAAAAGGCGTGATCTACGCCCCTCGTGTTGGCCTCGAATTGGTTAGTCGGTTTGGTTAACCCTTGAACGGAGGGGGACGATTGTCTTTCCGACCTATAACGTAACCCCTTTCTCCCCCATGAGTTCCGCCAATCTTCGGTTTCCGCGACCTTTCGTATCAAATGGCGATTCATCAGGCCGATTAGATCATTTTTCGTTGAAAATGAAGTTAGGCGACAAACGTTAACAATTCATCGCAACTGCCTTCGGACCCGACCGGAGACAAAATTGAATGAAAATAAAAAGACTAGGCCTGGAAATGAAGTTGCCGTGTCGTCGGGAGCTTTTGCTTTCGTCGATAAGTTCGGTCTTTATTGCGGGTGGTCTCCTTGGGGTATTGGCTTTTGTTTCAATCTCGCTTCCGGCAGCTTTTCAAACCGCTGATCCAAGCTGCCCGGTTATGGTGAAGTCCGAGGTGAGTGAGGAACCGGAGGAGGTCGAAGAAGTGACGGAGACTTACGAACCGTTACCCAGGGTTTCGGTTCCGCCGCTTTCATTGGTTCCGCTTGAACAACAACCGGTGGAGTCGCCCGATGCTATTCCCGTGCCGGAGGTTGAAGAAGTGCCGGTTATGGATGATCTGGCTTGGTCCGAAGAAGCCTTCGAGTCGTGGGAAGAGGATCAAAAGCCGGAAGTGAAACCAAAGCCCAAGGTTGTTCGCAAGTCTGCTCCGGCCCGGAAGTCTTCACTGACCGAAAAATCGGTTTCCGTGAAACCGACTTCGGCGCGAGTTGTTTCCCGAAGTGCTCCTGCTTATCCGGCCAGGGCTCGCTGGGCGGGGATTGAAGGAAAGGTGATGATTCTGGTAGCTGTGTCGACGTCGGGCCGGGTTTCGGGCGCTCTCATTTCTTCAAGTAGCGGGAATGCATCGCTCGATGCTGCTGCGTTGAAGGCAGCAAGGCACTATCGATTCACGCCTGCCAAAAACGGGGTCGGACAGGCGGTGGCGACGCAAGTGAAGATTCCTTTCAGCTTCCGGTTGAATTAGGCGAGAATTCTTTTGATGACCTTGCCGTGGACATCGGTCAGGCGGAAATTTCTCCCTTTGTATTTATAGGTGAGGCGCTTGTGGTCCACCCCGAGCAAATGAAGTGCGGTCGCGTGGAAGTCGTGCACGTGAAAGGGATCAATGGCGGCCGTGAATCCGAAGGGATCGGTTTCGCCATAAGTAACTCCACCTTGGATTCCGCCGCCTGCCATAAACATCGAGCCGGACTTGGTGTGGTGGTCGCGCCCGCTGCCCTGCGACATGGGGGTGCGCCCGAATTCGCCACCCCAGATGACGAGGGTGTCGTCGAGCATACCCCGTTGTTTGAGGTCGCGGATGAGCGCGGCTGCTCCCTGGTCGATGTCCTTGCAGCGAGACTTCATGCCGCCCACCACGTTCCCGTGGTGATCCCAACCGGTGTGGTAGAGTTGGACAAAGCGCACTCCTCGCTCGGCCATACGACGAGCCATGAGGCAGTTCGAGGCGAAGGAGCCGTTGGGCTTGTCCCCTACGCCGTAAAGCTTACGGGTCTCGCCTGTTTCCGAGGCGAAGTCCGCCAGGCCGGGCACACTGGACTGCATCTGAAAAGCGAGTTCATATTGTGAAATACGAGTGGAAATTTCAGGGTCCGCCACTTCGGTGTCGTGAAGCTGGTTGAGTTTATTGAGTGAATCGAGCGAAGCTCGCTGGGTGGCTCTACTGATTCCGGATGGTGATTTGAGATAGTTTAGAGGGGTGCCCGAGGAGTAAAACTCCACGCCCGTGTGTTTGCCGGGAAGGAAGCCTGCATTCCAGGCGGTTTGAGGAACCGGTTGTCCTTCGGGGCCGGATCTCATCACGACGAAAGAGGGGAGATCGTTGGCAAGATGGCCGAGACCATAGGTCACCCACGATCCCATGCTTGGCCGACCGGCGATGGCGGTGCCGGTATTCATGAAGGCGTGCGCCGGGTCGTGGTTGACCTGATCGGTTTGCTGGGTGCGGATGATGCAAATGTCATCTGCGATTTTTTGAATGTTTGGAAGCAGATTTGAGATCATTTGACCTGACTTTCCGCACTTTGTGAAACCAACATCAGTCCCAAAACACTTCAGCGCCGAGTGTTGCAGGAAGGCGAATTTGATTCCTTTTGTCAGGGACTCCGGGATGGGCTTGCCATCGAGCTCACGAAGCTTGGGTTTATCATCGAATGACTCGAATTGAGAGGGACCGCCCGCCATGTAGAGGTAGATGACCCGCTTTGCCTTAGGGGCGTGATGAAAGACCTCACCAAGACCGTCCTTGGCGAGGAGACCGGCAAAAGCAGTTCCAAGGAGCGAGGTTGAGGAACGTGTGAAAAAGTCGCGGCGTGGAATGTTCATGGGTTAGCTGCGAGTTAGGAATTCGTGAAGATTTAGGACGATGCGGGCGGTGGCGGTCCAGGCGGCATGGTTCATGGAATCGTGGGTTCCGGGAGGAGACTGTCCGACGGTGAGAAGTGATTTTGCGGCACTGGGGTTGGCTTTAAATTCTGAAAGCAACTTCTTGTGAAGTGCTTCGATTTCCGCGGCTTCTGCGGTCGACGGGTCGCGTTGAAGGGCGAGGTGAAAGAGGTGCGCGATAGGATACTCCTTATCGATGATGCGGGCGGCCAGTCCGCGTGCTGCTTCCACAAATTGTGGGTCGTTGAGCAAGGCGAGGGCCTGGGCCGGAGTGTTGGTAATAGCTCGTCGGGCGGTGCACTCCTGTCGGGTCGGTGCATCGAGGGCGAGCAGGGCAGGATGGTGGTTCTGCCGTTTCCAGAAGGTGTAGAGTGAGCGTTGATATTGCTCCTGCCCGGGGTTGGTTTCCCAAATTTGGTATCGGGAGCCGAACATCACCTTGTTGGACTTGGCCCAGTAGCTTTCGGGTTGATAGGGGAAGAATGAGGTGCTTGGAATCTCTGAGGTGAGCTTGAGAAGGTTGGCGGCGAGTAGAGCGGAGTCGCGAATTTCCTCGGCGGTATGCCGGTGCCTCGATTGTCTCGCGTGAAGTCGGTTGGTGGGATCATTTTGCGCCAACAGGGAACCGGGGATGGACGAGAGTTGATAGGCTTCGGAGGTGACCAGAAGACGAATCATTTTGCGAATGTCCCAGTCTTCCTGGAATTCGGCGGCCATCCAATCGAGGAGGTCAACGTGGGAGGGCCAGTCGCCTTGGTTCCCGGAGTCTTCCAGGGTTTCACTCAGGCCGCGTCCGTGGAATTGATGCCAGAGCCGGTTGACGAAAACGCGGGCGGTGAGCGGGTTGTTTTTGGAGATGATCCAATTGGCGAGGTCCAGGCGGGTGGGGTTTGGTGAATCAAGTTTTCCAAAGGCTTCGGGAATGGCCGGTCTGGCAACAGGTCCAGATTCGTCCATAAAGTTGCCGCGTTTGAGAACGTGGGTTTTTTTGGGAGTGCTTTCCTTGCTGACCAAGGTTTCGGTGGCTCCCTGACGGTGAAGGTAAATCTCACGATAAAGGTTGTTGAGTTGCGTTGTGAGTTCCGGGTTTTGGTGTTCCCGAAAAGCCATATCGATGACGGTTTGGTGAATAGGACGGCGCGCGGCCGGGGATTTTTTGAGAGAGGTGAGAAGAAGAGTTGGGAAGTCCTTGCGGTCGTCGCGATTCAGCGGGAGTTCCCAAAAGTAGCGGAAAGTTGATTCCGCCAATTCGTTGGTGAAGAAGCGATGGGGAGTGGTTTGGTATCCGGAGCTCCCCCAGGTCACCTTGCCGCCTTGTTGGATCCAGGCCATTCCCTGCGGGACATAGGCTGCCTTGCCCAGTTTGCTTTTGGGGACGACGAGACGGACAACGTCGCCGGTTCCGGGCAAGGGCCCCATGTGGGTGGGTTTGGTCGGAAAGGCCTTGCTGGCAGCAGGATGATCTTTCGGGCCCCAGTAAAAAGTACGGAAGTAATTGCCGTGCCAGCCCATGCGGCGATAGGCACCATTGATGATTTGGAAGGCGACAAATTCGGGCTTGTTGTTGGGATCAATCGTAAGGTTGGTAAAGTAGTCTTCGCTGTTGCCGAAGTCCGACGAAGTCAGGGTCTCGGCGCACAGGTGTTGCTTGATCTCGCCGGGCTTCGCGATGACTTCCCGGCCGGTTTCGGTTTGCGTGAAATCACCTCTCGTGATGTGGGCCACTGGCAGAGTGGCAGGGAACCAGATCCAGTCGGTCTTTTCTTTTGTCGCGCTGGCTTTCTTGTCCTGTTCTAGGACTTCGGTGGACCAATTTTTCAAGGCTTTTGGAGCGATGGGAGCTGAGTAAAGCTTCTTGCGAACGGCACCAATTTCCGCGGCTAGTGCGTGTTCTCTGGCCGACTTTTCGGGATCGTTGTGAAGATAGTGGAGAGGGACTCTCCGGTCGCCGGGTTCGTAAACCCCGGCCTCGACAAGTGGGTCGAAGAAGGCGGCGAGAGAATAGTAATCCTTTGCCAGGATGGGGTCATACTTGTGATCATGACATTCGGCGCACCCGGTGGTGAGGCCAAGCCAGACCGTGCCGAGGGCCCTCACGTGTTCGCCTTTGAGCGCGTAAAGAGCTTCTTTTTCGATGACGCCGGCTTCGCAGTTTGTTTTGACGAGACGATTGTAAGCCGAGGCGGTCATGGTGCGGTCGTTGCGGCCCGGAAGTAGATCTCCCGCGAGCTGTTCGCGGGTAAATTGATCGAAGGGCATGTTCTGCTGGAAGGCCTCAATGACATACTTTCGGAAAGGTCCGGTTGCGATGGGTTCGTCGGAAACCATGCCGTTGGAGTCGGCGTGGCGGACGAGGTCGAGCCAGCGGACGGCTTGATGTTCGGCATGCTCGAGTGATTTGATCCAGCGATTAACAAAGTTTAGGTAATTTTTCCGTGAGGGATCTTTTTGGAAAGCGGTGACTTCTTCATAGCTTGGCGGAATTCCGCGGAGGTCGTAGGAGAGTCTTCGAAGTAAAACGCGAGGGGAGGCTTTTGGGACCGGTTCGACTCCCCTCTCGTTCCAGGTGCGTCTGAGGAAAGAATCGATCGGATTCGGGGCGTTGCCCGGAACCTTGGGGCGGGTCAGTTTTCGGAAGGCCCAGTGATTTTCGTATTTGGCTCCCTGTGCGATCCAAAGTCGCAAGGTCTCTTTTTCCTTTTCGGTGAGGCGGTAAACGGTATCAAGCGGTGGCATATGCTCGTCCTTGTCCGTGCTGGAAATACGCTCGATGAGAATCGATTCATCGGGCTTTCCGGGGACGATGGCGTCGAATTCAGTGGCTCCTTCAAAGGTGTCGAGTCGCAGGTCGGCCTCACGTTTTTTCTCGTCGAATCCATGACAGAAAAAACAATTGTTCGAGAGAATGGGGCGGATGTCCCGGTTGTAGCTGATTTTTTCTACAGCCCGAGCCAAGGGGGACAGGGCCAGAATGATGAGAAGGAAAGCGCGTGGCATGGGAAGATAATGGTCCTAACAGAGTATCGATTCAAATCTGTTTTGTCTTGGATGAAGTTCTGGAGGTTTTTCACATAGGCGGTTTCAAGTGGCTGGCGCAACGAAGGGTGATGAATGGCCAAAAACTGTAAGAGGCTTCCGGCTTAACCATCAGATCAATCCAAGGTGTCCACTGATAACTGCCCGGCACCTGAGTAACATTACAGCATCAAAATTATTAATGACATAGGATATGGTCCCACCGCGATTTCGCAGTCCATTGGTGTTCCCCCGTCGACCGCGAGCTCCGAGCTGGGATGTCACCCGCGGAAGGTTTTCCCTTCCGCTTTCGGAGACTGCGTGTTTAAGAATCGTTGCAGAACTGAAAAATGGTTTGGTCAAACAGGAACGGTTCGTTTTCGCCAAGTTGCGCGAGGGTGTGACGACTCTGGAAATTAAAACCAAGAGGGAGGGAGATACGCTTCAACCCATGAATTAGGCCTAGGGGTCGAGCTAATTACTCTTGATGCCTTTGGCCGCTGTACTTCCCTTGTTGAGATGCCACGTTTTCCGATTTGATCGCTGCGAACCACCGTTGTCGTTTCCATGGGGTAGCCGTTACTTTTGGGGATTCCTTCGTCTCGTGAAGTTCAAAATCCCGAGAATGGGGAGAAACGAGTGAGGTTTGCCTCTGTGGCTCTAAGGCAGGTGGAAGAGTGATTTTGAGCAATCTTTGACAGAGTTTTGACACAGGCAAAATCTCAATGGGGCAGTTTGATGCCAGTATGAATAAGCAAGGAATTTGCGGTCTGACACTGGGGGTTTCATTGCTCGGGATTCCCGCGACCATTTCCGCACAGGAGAACCAAACAATTCCTCCAAAACCAGCGGTGTCCATGCCGGTGAACCCATTGCCGGTGAAAGTGGTCTATGAGGTCTTTACCTTGCCCATGACTGATGCGGCAGCCTTGCAAAGGGCGGGAATCACTGATGCGAAGTTTTATAGTCGGCTGGTAGCGGGGTTGAAAGAGAACAAGGTGAAGCTCGAAAGCTTTCTAACCGTGCGTGGAATTTCAGGGCAGTCAATGGTGACGAGTCAGGCCGAGGACTACACCTATCCTTTGGAGTTTGAGCCAGCCGAGCTTCCCAATCAGGTGATCGGTATGGGTAAGAAAAGAGACACAAAGGGTAAGGAGATCACAGTTTTCCCGGTCACGCCTGCAACGCCAAGCGCCTATAAAAAGAAATTACTGGGAGAGACTCTCGAGATTGAGGCCGTGGTGAAAGAGAACGGCTGGATTGGTCTGAGAGTGGCGCCGACCCGCACTGCACTTATTCAGAAGGATAGCTACGGCCAAGGGGTCTCCAAAGTGGAGATGCCCCGGTTTTCCACACCCGAAATCCGCACGGCGGTGAAGACGCTATCGGGCCAGGCCTTCTATCTCGGAACGGTAAGTGCCCCCGATGAGTTGCAACCTGAAGAAGGGGTCCAGATGGTCAGCTTTGCCTTTATTACGGCGACAGATTTGAGCGTAGAAGTTTCCAAAACCAAGTAAGAGATGAATTTAAAACTATTCGCAGTGATAAGTGGGATTGCAATTTCCGGAACGATGCCTCTGGTGGCTCAGGAAGAAGAGGTCCCCAAATTAATTCAGGTGGTTTACGAGGTTTTTTCACTTCCCGAAGCTGAAGCCGCGCAGAGCCAACGCGACTCGCTCACCGACCGGGAATGGTATGCCCGGATGGTGACCGGTTTGGAAAAGGGGGAGGTGAAGCAGGAGAAGCTCCTGGCGATCAGATCGCTCGCCGGGCAAAAAGCCACGGTTGATCATGTGAGTGAATTTATGTTCCCAACTCAATTTGAACCGCCCGAGCTACCCAATCAGTTGGGAGGTCTTCTGGAGCAGGCCGGAGATCAGGAAAGTGACGACTTGGCAGAGTCGCTGGCCAAGGCCAAAAAAGGAGCAGGTTGGCATGAAGGAAATTTTCCAGTGACTCCGGCGACTCCGGCAGCTTTCGTAACAGCAAAATTGGGCGATTCGATGGAAGTCGAAGCTGCTCTTGGTACGGAACCTGGATTCGTCTCATTGAGTTTTGCCGCCACCCACCTGGCCTTGAAGGGTTCGGATCTCTGGGGGCAGGGATTATCGGAAGCTAACATGCCCCGTTTCGAGGAGCAGAAGTTGCAATCGAGTTTCACTCTCAAAGGCGGGGATCCAAGCTTAATCGGAACGGTTTCACCAAGTCCGGCCACCCGGAAAAAGGATGGGGTGGCTCGGGTTTGGTTCGCTTTCGTTACGGCATCTGTCGTAGAAGGGGCGAAGTAAAATTCTTCAATGGGAAAAATCTATTTCGGTCTCGTGCTCACTTTGCTGGTTTCCATCGTGGTCCTGCTCGCGGGAGGAGTTCTGGCGAAGCGCTCGGTTACGCGGGTCACTTCTGTCGACCGTGAATTACTCAAGGATCTTTCGGCCAAAGTTGCATCGGTCGTGAGTGAGCGGAAATCGGAGCGTGTGAAAGCTCTTGAAGAGATTGCCTATGAGGCTGCGAAGCCGATGGCTGATGAGATCGAGGCAAAAATCTCGGCGCTGCCAGGAGTGCGGGGGGCTTTCCTTTTTCAAGAAGGAAGGCCGGGGCGTGAATGGGTTTTATTGGGGCGGGTTGGGTCAAGGTCGCCGGCAGAAGTGGTGGTACAGGGAGTGAAGGCTCCTCTAATCGCGGAGCGGGCAATCGTGGTTCCGGAGGGGCTTTTCAAGGAAGTGACTTTTGGGGAATCAGGTCGGATCGACAATGAGGAGCGGTCGTTCTACGGTTGGTGGTTCTCTCCTTTGCAGGGAGTTGTGGTCTTATATTTGTTGGAAAGTGGCTTGGAGGAGGCCGCTCTGATGAGTGAAGTCGGCTTGCAAATCCGGGACGATTTTGAGCGGGCAGCAATAGCCGGAGCAACGGTAGAAGCCTTTTACAACGGGAAGCGACTTGCCGGCGAGGGGTTGCCGGAACGGATGGCAACAGCTGAAACGGGAGACGGTAGGTATGCGGTACGCGCTTGGGATCGCAGGACCGAGGAGCAGGAATTTGATTGGACCACGATGTTTGGTGCGATTGGACTCGCGGTTGTGATCGCCGGAGTAGGCCTTGGATTGTTTTATTCACAGCAGCGTATGTGGCGGGCTTCCGAACAGAGGGTTTCCTTCGTCAACCGGGTTTCCCACGAACTTGGCACCCCGTTGACAAATATGACTTTGAACCTGGAGCTGGCATCAAGGTCGCTTCGGTCACAGCCCGAGATGGCCGGGCGTCGGTTAGAGAAGGTAAGTGAGGAGATTTCAAGGCTGGGGCGTCTTGTGACGAATGTTTTGACTCACTCGCGGAAGCCGGGCGACGGGATTCAGGATCGCCTTGTTGTCTGTGATCCCGATGCGGTGATTCTCGGGGTCTTGGACCAGTTCCGGTCCGCGCTTGAGCGGCGTGCAATCGAGATTGAGTGGACCCCTGGCGAGACGGGGGAACAACGAATCAATTCGGATGCCTTGTCCCAGATTGTCTGGAACCTGATCTCGAATGTTGAGAAGTATGCCTCAAGTGGTGAATGGTTGTCGGTTTCTGTTTCGCAGGGTGATGGGTCTTTGAGGGTAAGGGTGTGTGATCGGGGTGAAGGAATTCCCAGTGAGCGCCGTGCAAAGGTCTTCAAACCATTCGAGCGCGTTTCCGACTCAACAAAGGAAGGAGTGAGCGGAACAGGGCTGGGACTTTCGATTTCGCGCGAGTTGGCGGAGTCGATGGGTGGAAGCCTCTCACTACTTGATGCCCCCGAGATGACTATTTTTGAACTCATAATTCCCCTGCAAACGACATGAAGATTCTTGTGACTGAAGATGAGCCGATGACTCTTGAAGCCTTGGGGGAACTCCTGCGCATGGAAGGGTTTGATGTTGTGGAAGCCAGCGGTGGTGAAATGGCCTTGAAACTTTGGGAGGAAGTTCATCCTGATTTGGTCTGCCTGGATATTATGATGCCGGGAATGGACGGGTATGAGGTTTGCCGGAGATTACGGGAGAAGGATTCACGAACCCCCATTCTGTTTCTTTCAGCGAAAAATGAGGAGAAGGATATCGTTGCCGGGCTTGAACTAGGGGCGGATGATTTTATCCGGAAGCCTTTTTCGACAGGAGAGGTGATGGCGAGAATCAAATCGGTCATAAGGCGTGCCTATCCGGAGAAGGGAAGCCGTAAGATCCAAATGGCGGATGTGGTGGTTTGGCCGGATGAACTTCGGGCCGAGCAAAACGGTTTGGGGATCGAGTTGACACTCCGGGAGGTAAAGATGCTTCTCTTGCTCGAAGAGAAGAAAGGTCTGCCGGTGTCGCGCGACGAGTTTTTGGATCGATGTTGGGGGATGGATTATTTTCCGGATTCGCGTACGCTGGATCAACATGTGCACATGCTGCGCAAGAAAATCGAGGGCGGTAGCGAGTTGATCGAGACTGTGCGTGGGGTTGGGTATCGATTCCGGGGTTGAGAAAGAAACGGTTGCGGGTTCTTCCTGCGGAGGCGACTTTCCCCACGATGAATGACAACGAGGTCCAATGTCCGTCCTGCGGTCAGTGGTTTACCATTTCCATGGTGGCACCCGAGGACTACGGTAGCCAGATTGACTATGATTGCGAGGTGTGTTGACGGCCGCTTACGCTCATGGTCGATGAAGCAGGTTATATCACAGCAATTACCGAATTTTAGAGTGTTTTGAGGCATCTGAACCCTCTGGACACCCTTTCCTGACCCGATATCAACAGGCTTTCGGAGTAAGGGCAGGATGCCGAAACGCAGGAGGCCTGCTGAGAATGCCACCGCTCCCCCGGAGCTCATCCTTTTGCGAACTCCTCCGGAGTCTTCATTCCCAGGCTCCGGTGTGGACTAAGTTCCTTGTATTTCTGCTTCCAGACTGTAATCACGACCCGGTCTTCACTCAAGGTGGTTGCTCGGAATTTTCTTTTGAGGTGGAGCGCCTTAGAGCATCGATGAATGAATCGGAGAGGGGGAGGAAAGGGGTTCTTGGGTTGGAGTCAACTGGAGTGTCACCATTCAGATGCCCCAGGCCTTTGTGCTGTGACGTTTCACCCCGAGTTCCAGCAACGACAGCCCGGGTCTCAACCCTAATGTCTGGCAAATTCAAGGATCCACTGACGACATGACCTGGACCAACATCTTTTGGCACAAGGTCGATGACCCCGCAGCACCGGCAAGTGGCGCCTTTAACCCATCCTGGCAATCTTTGGAGTGCTCGAAACTAAGTCCTTCGCTTCGATGGCGGACGAGCCGACTTTGCCACGCCAGCTGCTTGCGA
>Ga0213866_10000895_pt1 | contig 23180 bp, 29 predicted proteins | sample PICome_11_FD_160079 | JGI IMG/M metagenome (GOLD analysis project Ga0213866, IMG submission 160079) | Coastal seawater microbial communities near Pivers Island, North Carolina, United States - PICO284 | ecosystem: Environmental > Aquatic > Marine > Coastal | place: USA: North Carolina...
TGATGAACCTGCAGTATGGACAACAGAGTTATCTTCTACAGATATTGCAACAATATACAACAATGGTGTGCCTAATAATCTCAATGACCTATCTACACCACCAACAACGTGGTCAAGAATGGGAGACAATGCAACGTGGAATGGTGCAACTTGGACTATGACAGATGTCAACGGAGGTTATACCAATAGGTCAATCAATATGGTCGAAGCCAATAGAACAACAGACGTACCAACTGCATCAAGTTTTACCAATACAAAGTCTATACTATTAGATGGTGTTGATGACTATGTTACTTTTGGTAATATGTCAAGTTTTAGTGGTGCTACACAATTTACTTTTAGCGGTTGGTATAAATTTAATTCAGTACCGGCAAGAGAAAGTATTTTTAGTATTCTTGTAGATAATAATAACTTTTTTGATGTTTTAATGTATGATTCATTAACATATATACAATTAAAAGTTGGTGGAACATCACAGAGTATTCAATTTAATAGTAGTTTTTTTACGTCAAATCAATGGGCGCACCTTGTAGTTGCTTACGACAATACACAAAGCACAAATAGAGAAAAACTTAAAGTATATATTAATAATGTAGACATTTATTACAACATATCTACCGCTATTACATCCGCATTACCTACGGGTACAAATACAGTAACAATAGGAGAAACAAGTCGTTTAAGTGGTGTTTTTCTTAGTGGAAATGCTGATGAATGTGCAGTATTTAATACGCAACTTTCCGCAAGTGACGTTACAACTATTTGGAATAACGGTGTTCCTTCAGACATATCAAGCATAAACGGATTAACAAATTGGTGGCGTTGTGGAGACGGTGATACTGCACCGACACTTACAGATAATATTGGAAGTAACAACGGAACAATGACAAACTTTACAACTTTTAGCACAGATGTGCCAACATAAAAACGAATAAAAAACAAAACTATGTCACACTTACCGGATGTATACGCAATAATAAACATTGCAGATTTAGGAAACATCGATTTCTCGCAGATTGGAGAAACGGATGAGAACACAATAAGGAAGTCATTGGATGACACTTTGTTCGTCATCAAATGGTCTAACGAACACGAACCATCATTCATTGCGGATGGTACGGTTGTGCCGGTGCAAACATTAACACATTCCGAAGCACTTGTCTTGATGGCAAGTCCTGAATGGTCGGAAGAAATACCGGTTGAATAAATTTACATTATGAAACATAATCTTTACAATTCGAAAAGCGGTTTTGAGGTCAAAGATATTGACACGGAATCAAGAAAAGTTGCGGTCTATTTATCAAAGTTTGATGCTTTAGATTCCGACAACGATGTAATCCGCAAGGGTGCATTCAAAAAATCTATTCAGGAACGTGGTATGAATTCAACGTCAAATCGAAAGATTGCCTTTTTACGCCATCACGATTGGGAAAAGCAAATTGGTAAATTTCTTGAATTGACTGAAGATAACTATGGTCTTTATGCGGTTGGTCAACTTGGTCGTTCAACGGATGGTGAAGATGCCTTTAGAGATTATGAGGATGGTATCATCAAAGAACATTCAATCGGCTTTCAATACATTGCCGATAAAATGAATTATGTGGAAGATGACACATATGGTTCGAAGGGTTACAATGAGATTAAAGAATTAATCTTGTGGGAAGGTAGTGCGGTAACATTTGGTTCGAATGAACACACTTACGTTGTGGGAATGAAAGGTCAAGAAAAAACTGACCACATTACAAAAATAAAGAATGAATTGAATCTTTGCATTCGTGCCTTAGCAAATGGAAAAGGCACAGATGAAAGATTGTATGAAATTGAAATGAAAGTCAAATACTTGAATAGTCAATTAATTTTACTTGCATCGAATGAACCGGTCACCGACCATTCACAAGAAACCAAGTCAAAAGAGATTGTTCAACCATATGATTGGAATTTCGTGGTGAAGTCACTTGAAACAAAACAGACTTTTGCCGATTATCCTGAACAAGCAAAGAAAAATGCAAAGCGTGGGATTGAATTAAACGAGGCGGTCAACAATCGTTGTGCGACAAGCGTAGGAAAGCAAAGAGGTCAAGACATATCACAAGGTCGTGGGTTGTCATTAGATACCTTAAAACGCACTTATTCCTATTTGAGTCGTGCAAAAACTTATTACAATCCGAGTGATTCAAAAGCGTGTGGAACAATTTCTTATTTGTTATGGGGTGGGAACGCAATGTTGTCCTATTGTGAAGGGAAACTTGCCGAATTAGATAAATAAATATTAACAATTTAAAACAAAGAAAACGTGGAAAACACTAATCTTACACCGGAAGAGGTTGTTGAAAAATTAAACAACACTTTCGCAGAAAAAATGTCCAACGTTCCGACAAATGAGGATGTTGATGCATTAAAAAGTGACCTTGAGTCATTGAAAAATCTTGAGGTTAAGTCTCAGGAATTAGAAAAGTCGATTGCAAAGTTCGAGGGGAAACTTGAGGCAATGTCTGAAAAAGCAATAGAGCCAAAAGTGGAAAAACTTTCAATGGCACAATCAATTGTAAAAGCGTACAAAGAAAATCTTGAAGGTATCAAAGATGCAATTGGTCGTGGTGGTAAAATGTCATTAAATGTAAAGACCACAACAATCACCGAAGATTATGAAGGTACATTTGCTTTAACTGACTTTGATAGTGAAGTTGATAGAACCGTTCGTAAAAGATACGGATTACTTGAAAACTTAAATCTTGGTCAAACGTCATCGAAGTTTGTGACATATGTACAACAAACTGCGGACGGTCGTGCAAGATTTGTTGGTGAAGGTGGTGCAAAAATTCAAGGTGAACCACAATGGACTGAGGTATCGGAAGAAGTCAAAAAAATTGCCGGATATGTTAAAGTTTCAAAAGAAATGCTTGATGATTTATCATTTGTTCGTGCCGAAATCAACAATGATTTGATGGAAAACGTCAAAAGCGGAATTGAAGAAGCATTACTCAGTGGTGATGGTGCCGGTGCAAATCTTAAAGGATTATTGAGTCCGGCAATGGCGTTGCCAACATACAATGGTAACTTTGATGATGAGATTCAAGATGCTAACATTACAGACTTGATGAGAGTGGCGAAGGCACAAATTGAAGCGTCTAACTTTACACCAACACACATCGTGTTGAATCCTGAAGATATCGCAAAACTACAATTGACGAAAGCGTCAGATGGAATGTATACATATCCAATGTTTTTACCAACACAAAGCGGTGATGGTGAAATGTCAATTGCCGGAATGAGAGTAATTTCTTCAACCTATATGACTGCGGACAAATATCTTGTCGGTGATTTCTCAAGGGTAAGTATAAAATTCCGTGACGATATGAATATCACGGTAGGTTTGGATACTGATGACTTTACAAAAAAGATGATTACAATCTTAGCGGAAGCAAGACTTGTTCAGTATGTGAAGAACAATCAAAAACCGGCATTTGTACACGGTACAATTTCAACAGACGTTGCACTATTACTTAAGCCATAATAACACAAAACTATGGAGGACAAGAAACCAATAAAAAACAAGAAACAACGTAAACCGAGAACCAAAAAACCGGTTGACTTTAGTATTGACACAAAGAATGTTGATATTGATTTCAAACGTGATGAGGAAGGTAACGTTGAATTAGATATCGACACAAAAAAGTTCGATGCCAAATTCACTAAAGTTGATGGAAAAGTCAGTTTAGGTGTTGACATTGATGATGATGGTATCTATGATTTTGTTGCTAATGGTGAAGCCGATTTTATGAAAAGGAATCAAGTTTGGTCGGTGACCGGCAAGGTTCTGAAACAATGGTTGAAGTCTAAATTTGGAAAACTCAAAAAGTAATGCCTTTAATAACAACACAAGATTTCATTAATAAGTGGGAATTAAGTACCGGAATGTATTCAACGGCAAAATTGTCGGAGTATATAAACCGGTACGAACCACAATATCTTCGCCAATTGTTTGGTGTGGATTTATACAATGCTTTCATTAGCGATTTAGAAAACAATGTACCAAGGTCACCCAATTTTAAATTGGTTTTTGACCCATTGTATGTTGACGAAAATCTTTATTATATGATTGAAAGTCGTGGTATCTTGGATATGTTAAAAGGGTTCATTTATTTTGAGTATGCGAAAGACTTACTAAATCAAATGACACCATACGGAAACGTGCAACAAACTGCGGAAAATTCAGTTGTTGTCAACACATTGCAAACGATGATGTACGCAAGATATAATGAATCAATTACGTCTTATCAAAACATAAGGAATTACATTCTTTTGAAGAAACCTTTGATTGGTCAAGTCGTAACGATTACATTGTCAAATGCCGGAACAAATTATTCGGATGCTTTAGATGTTGCAACAACCGGTGGAAGCGGTTCAGGATGCACGGTTGACATCGTTCAAACCGGTGGTGTAATTGATGCGGTAACAATCAACAAGGTCGGAAGCGGTTACAAGGTTGGTGATATCTTGTCCATCGTTGGAGGTGATAGCAATGCAACAATCACATTGTCGTATGTCGGCATTGGTGAGTATGCGGATTATAATGGTATAAACAAAGGAACGGCATATTGGATATGAGTAAAGAAATCACACAAATTGTTGATGGTTTGGTGTCGGAAATTGACAATACAATTCTTGGTGAATGGGATGCGGTTAATCAAAGGACAAATGTCTGTGAAACAAAATGGGCGAGAGTCGGTAAAGTTGTCGCAGATTCTGAAGGTTACGAATACACCATCACCGAGATTGATGTTGATGAATGGATTAAGGCGGTAGCCGTTGATTCAACAAACACAAATCCATTGAACGGTGTGATATATTTATCCGTTCCTTTTTACTTATCAGGAACAAAAGTTGCAACCAACAACGAGTGGACAAAGAGTTCAAACAACTTAACAACCAAAACACCTTTGGCGTGGTTGCTTGAAGTGTTACGAATCCAACAATTTGGTCGTGGTGATACAAGGGATTTTGCTTGTGATGTGCGAATGTTTTTTCTTGATGAAACAGATATTCGAAACTATTACACAAAAGACCATCGTGAAAATGTCGTTTATCCGATGCAAAACTTAGCGATGGAATTCATTGATATCATACAAAAAGACCGACAATTCCAAACACTTGATGAATGGGAATTAATTACATTCTCAAGGTTCGGTGTTGAAAGGGACAACGGAATGTTTCAAAATGTCCTTGATGCCAATTTAAGCGGTGTCGAGTTGCGTGTTACGTTAACAAAATACAAAGTGAATTGCAAGTGTTAATTCACAAAAGGGTGGTCACCTGAGAACCAAAAATTAAATACTTAATACTCAAAAAAAATAGAAAATATGAGTTTAGGATGTAATTGCGAAATGGGATTGTCGAACACCGGCAGACCATCGTGCGTACCGATTTTTTCGGTAACAAGTTCGTTGATTATGGTACCGTTGAAAGATAGTCTTGGAGTCGCTAATGCGATTGACTTGACTGCATCGGTTCCGGTATGGTCAACATTAATAAATGAAGCGGATTCATCAAAGAGATGGTTTCCATTACCACAATTTGAAAACGTTGAATTGCCAAAGGCGGATTCACTTTTTGAAGAGGCGAATTCCGGAAAGATGGCTTTCCTGAGACAAGGTAAAAGAAGTTTTTCCGGTGAGTTATGGAGTGAAGATTCAACTCCAACATTACTTGGAAAACTACAATTGAACAGATGTGTTGACTTTGGAATTTTCATCGTTGATGTAAATGGTAACTTAATCGGTTCAAAAGTTGGTGATAAATTACTACCAATTCCGGTTGACAATCCATCATTTGACCCAAAGTTTGCGTTTGCAACTGATTCAACGGTTCAAAAGTTAATGCTTGGATTTGACTTTGACAGATTGTTTGATGAGTCTACAATGTATATGATTACGCCAACGGAAGCCGGTATCAATTTCAATGACCTTGAAGGTTTGGTTGATGTTGTGCTTACACAATCGGCATTGACAAATGCGTTGTTGACTGCAACCGCAGTTTTCCAATATGGAACGGCATACAATCCTTTAAAGTACAAAGGAGCGAATACGGTTTCAGATTGGGCAATTTATGATTCTGCAAATGCCGTTGTTGTCGGTGGTGTTTCTGCCGTAACTGAGTCACCTGATGGAACATATGCGATTGGATTATCAGGTTTAACAACCGGTGATGTGTATGAATTAAGAACCGCTAAAGATGGTTTTGAAGGGAAACTTTCATTTACTGCGGTAGCGTAATTTTTGGTTAAATAATACAATTAAGGGGTGGGGTATCCCATCCCTTTTTTTTGATATGACATCACTTAAAGAAACAAAACTTGGTTCACTACTCAACGTCACAAAAATTGCGTTGAAAATGGATTTGATTTGGTTGCGTGTTTTTAGTCAACCAACATTCAAAAGATGGATTTTGGATTTGGTCAGGCAAGACCAATTGTTCAATGAGGGTATTGATGAAGATGGTGATATTATTGGAACATATTCCGAAGCAACCGAAATGATGAATCCAAGTAAAGTTGCCGGAACACCTTACACACTTTTTGACACCGGTGAATTTTATAATTCGTTCGTGATTAACGTTGGAAAACGTATCTTTGAGATTGATGCAGACACCACAAAAATGGATGGTGAAAGTTGGTGGATACAAAACAACATCACAAAGGAGGCAATTTTAGGATTAACGGATGAAAATAAAATCAAACTTTCTGTCGAAGTTAAAAGGCGTTTTCTTATCGAAACGAGAAAATTATTATTACAAAACTATTGATGACTTACCATTATACAATTGGATTGAATGTCAAAAAGGCAAGGTTGAATTTGTCCGAAAAGGTGACAAAGGAACGACAGAACAAGACGAAATTTTTTGGATGGAAATATACGACCAATACATCAAAGAATTCGGTCTTGGTAAATTACACATAAAGATGTTGGAAGCAATGAAGAAAAAAGCATTGTTACAACTTGAATATGTGTCAACACGAAATGCGTTTCAACTCACAAAGATTGAAATGCAAATAACAAAATTGGATGGAATGTTGGCGAACAAAGGTTCAGGAATATCCATCGAACAAACACTTGTTCACTTGTCCAAATGGATTGGGCAATGGTTGAACACAAAGAAACTAACAACAAGGGAATATTTTAATTTGGTTCGAGAGTTCGAACGATATAACAAACAAAGCAATGGCGAAGCAAATAAGAGCAAATGAGTTATTTGAAAAGGAAGATATCTTTGAAGGAATTCGAAGGAGTGCCGAAAAGACAATGGTCACCTTGGAAAAAGTTGACAAAGAGTTCAAAGACCTTGGTGAAACTCTTAAAAAGAGTTTAGGTAAAGCATCTTTTGGTGGTTCTAAAGAGTTAAAAGAATTTCTTGCAATGGTTGAAAAGGCGAACAACCTACAAACTCAAGCGGTAAAAATCGAAAAGGAAAAAGCCATTGCCGAACAACAAGCGGAACGATTAAAGCGTGAAAAGTTAAAAACTCAAACCGCAGAAAATAGAGAACAAGAACGTCAGAACAAACAAAAACAACGTGCGTTAAAACTTGCCAAAGACGAACAAAACGCATACAAGAAACTTGTCAAGTCAACAAGGGATTTAAAAAACGAATCGAAAAGATTAGGTGCGGAATTGATTGCATTGGAACAATCAGGAAAAAAGAACACCGCACAATATAGAAAACTTGAATCACAATACAAGCGTGTCACAAAGTCGGCACAAGCCGGTGATGTGCAACTTAAAAAACTTGATAAAACCGTTGGTGATAACTTCAGAAATGTTGGTAATTATACCGGTGCATTAAACACCTTAAAGAACGGATTGATGCAATTGGGGGTTGCCTTTGGTACGGCACAAATCGTTCGAAATGTTGCCGGTATCATTGTTGACTTTGACCAAGCACAAGCGGATTTAAGTGCCATTTCAGGAAAGACAACGGAAGAGTTAGCCGGTTTAACACAACAAGCAAAAGACCTTGGTGCAACAACACAATTTAGTGCGACACAAATCACCGAGATGCAAATTGAGTTGGCGAAATTAGGTTTCACAACTGAAGAAATTACCGCATCAACGGAAGCCGTTTCAAACTTTGCATCCGCTACCGGTTCAGATATGGCAAGTGCCTCAAAAGTAGCCGGTTCGGCTCTCAGGGCGTTCAATTTAGATGCCTCAGAAATGGAAAGAGTGGTTTCCGTTCTTGGTGTCGCAACAACAAAAAGTGCATTGTCTTTCCAAAGTTTTGAAACCGGTCTTTCAACCGTTGCACCGGTCGCCTCCAAATTTGGTTTTAGTATTGAGGACACAACCGCATTACTTGGTCAATTAGCGAATGCCGGTTTTGATGCATCATCAAGTGCAACCGCAACAAGAAAAATACTTTTGAATCTTGCCGATGCAAATGGTGATTTGGCTCAGGAGTTAGGTCGACCAATTAAAAGTGCCGATGACCTTGCCGGTGCTTTAAAAGAATTAAAGGACAGAGGTATTGACCTTGGTGAAGCATTAGAATTGACAGATGTGAAATCAGTTTCCGCATTTGCTACGTTTATTGAAGGTTCAGATACTTTGTCAGAGTTCAAAGATTCAATCACGGATGTCAATGATGAATTGTCAGCGATGGCGGAAAAACGTCTTGATTCGGTTAAAGGACAATTGACACTTTTATCAAGTGCGTGGGAAGGTTTCATTCTTGGTGTTGGTGATGCGACAAATTCCGCAAATACTTTCAAAGACATTATTGGTTTTGTTGCAAGAAACCTAAATGAAATAATGAGTGTCATCGGAAAAGTAATCCGAGGTTTTATTTTATACAAAGCAACGTTGGTTGGTTTAAAGGGTATTCAATTTCTTGTTAATGGTGGATTCAAAGATTTAGGTTCAATGCTAATGAAACAAATACCACTAACTAAGGCATATACAAAAGAACAACAAAGACTTGCGTTGGCAACAAAGGAATCCGGTGTTGCCGTTAAAGGTTTTGGAAGTGCGTTCGCAAGTATCGGTATTTTCCTAATTATCACCGCAGTTACTGAATTAGCGTTGGCTTGGTATGATGTGGCATCCGGTACAAAAAAGGCACGTGAAGAGGAAAAGAAACTCGCGGAACAAAAAGAAAGAATTGAAAAAGGTAAACAAAAAGAACAAGAAAATATTTCTAAAAGAGATAAGGAAATAAGAGATAAACAAGAAAAAGATTTTGAAGAAATTGAAAAGCAATTAAGAATTGACAACCTTGCATCAAAGTCAAGACAACAAGAACAAAAAAACGAAAATGAAGCATTGGAAGAAAAACGTGCAGTTGTTCAAAAAATAATTGACACCGAAAAAGGTTATCTTCCGGAATACACCGAAAAAGTCAGACTTGCAAAAGAAGAGGTTGCACTTGCAAAAAGAAGAGGTGATTCGGCAACGAAAGAAATTATTCGATTAGACCAAGTTCAACAAATTGAAGAAAGTTTAAAAAATAATATTGCGGAATATCAAGCAATTTACGATGAATTAAGTTTGACACAAAAAGAACAAAACAAAGAACAAAACAAATCAGGTAAAAAAACAATAAATAAACAAAAAGACTTTAACACCCAATTAAAGCAAACAAATGAATACTTGTCAAGGCAAAAAGAGTTGTTGCAACAACTTACCGAAATAGAACAAAATAGAGCATTGGCACGAAAGACAAAGGGCATTGATTCGGAGTTTGAAAGACAAATGAAATCGTTGCAAGAAACCGGTTCATTCGATGCATCACAATTGAACCAATTGATTCAGGAACGTGCGGATATGGAAAACGAATTTATTGACCAAAGAACGATTTATGAATTGGATGCTTTAGAAGAAAAATATCGTTTGATAAAGGAAAAGGAATTGCAACAATTAGAAGATGACCGTACAAAGAAACTTGCACAAAAAGACATCACGGAAGAAGCAATTGCTAAGATTGAAGCGGATTATAAAATCAAGAAAAAAGAATTGGAAGCCAATGAAGAAGCACGACAAAAAGACCGTGCAACTGAAGAGGTGATAATTGTTGAACGTGGCGAAAATGAAAAGTTGGAAGTGTATAAAAGCACCAATGAACAAATATTGGATTTGGAAACACAACTAAGTGAAAAACTAAAAGAATTAGGAAATCAACGACAACAAGAAACAAGGGAATTTGTCAAAGCAACTGCGGATTATTTTATCAAAAAGTCAAACGAAAAGATTGCACAAATTGAAAAGGAAATACAAGCATCACAAAAGCAATATGATACCTTAAAAAAGTTAGCGGAAGAAGGTAACATTGATGCAAAAGAATCACTTGCGGAACAACAAAGAATTATTGCCGAAGCAAACAGAAAAAAGGAACAAGAACAAAAACGTCAACAACGAATTAAACTTGCCGAAAGTGTATATTCGACATACTCACAAAAGGTTGAATCCGGCTCAAAGAATCCATTAGCGGAAACGATTCGTGACACGACACTATTGAATCAATTTATTTCATCATTACCAACGTTTGAAGATGGTACAGATGACACCGGAAAGAATGGTCGTGGGATTGATGGAAAAGGCGGTTTCTTGTCCGTACTGCATCCAAACGAACGTGTTGTGCCTAAATCATTGAATGCACAAATTGGAGGGCTTACAAACGAGGAATTGAGTCGAATCGCAAACGAATACAATAACGGCAAAATCGTGCGGTCAGATTCACAACTTGGTTCGGCATTGGAATTGTCACTTTTGGTTGGTAAATTAGACAACCTAACAAAAGTTATTCAGGACAAACCGGAAACAAATATTGAATTGGGTGAAATCACACAAGGTGCAATGGAAATTGTAAAGTCAACCAAGGAAGGGAACACCTATACATATAACAGATACAAAGTAAAATGAGGCATTTTCTAAACGGTATTGAAGTCGCACCAAGAAACATTGATGACATTGGTGTTGTTTCGGATTTTTCAGGCAATCCGGATATTTTATCATTGAACACCGAATCGGTAATTTTACCAAGGGAAGCAAATGATTTGATTCGTGAGCATATTAACAACGTGGGATTGTTTGAAGGTATACCATATTCGGTTGTGACAAGCGGTCAAACGTTGGAATACTTTGTCGATTTGACAGATGGTTTGAAGGTTCGTGAACACGAAGTCGAAGTGAATTTGAAAAAGCGTGGTGGTCTTGACATATTTCGTGAACGTGCAAACGGCACATCGTTTGATTTAATGTTGAAAAATGGTGTAATATTCGAAACGAAAAACGCTCCTTATTTCGTTATAAAGGAAAATCAAGGTGAATTGATTTTGAATCTTGCAATCACCACATACATAATGACCAAAGAAATCATTCAAGCCGGTTATGATTTGCAAGAAGCCGGTCAAAACTTAATTAGTGCATCTTCACCAATTCCCGGATTGGGTGTTGGCGTTCCTCCGGTTGTTGTCACATCTTTTGATGTCGGTGCAATAATTAGTGCATCAATTATTTTTATTTTTAAACTTGCATATTATGTTCTTTTAACACTTGCATTGATAAAATTGGCAACCGAATTGTTCAATGTTTTGTTTCCGGCAAAGAAATATTTGAAAGCAACTTATTTTGTTGAGATTATGAGAAAAGGTTGTGCCTATTTTGGTTATGACTTTCAATCAACATTACTTAATGAATCACCTTACTTTGCTTTGTTGCCGGTTCCGTTGACACCTGAACGTGAATCAATATTCGACACGCAAATATTTAGCACATTGACAACTTTGAATTTTAGTACCGGATTGCCAAGTTCATCGGACACCGTTGCAACCTTTGGTCAGTTTATTGATAGTTTGGAAACAATGTTTAATGCACGATTAATTGTTCGTGATGGTGTGGTTCGTATTGAAAGGCGTGATTGGTTAGAAAATCAAGCAATAAATATGATTGAACCGGCTTTGAATTTGCAGTCTGACCGTGATAGTGAATTCCAATACAACTCACTTGATATTTGGAAAAGATACTACATTCATTATGCACTTGATTATTCCGACATTCACACATTGGATAATGTCACATATGACAAACACGATGCGGAGTTTTCAACCGAACCGGATTTTCCGGTTGTCAATGAAGATTTGGTGACCATAAAAGGTTTAAATGATGTTTCAATCCCTTATTCATTAGGTGCAAGAAAAAACGGTTTGAATTTTATTGAACAATATGCGAAAGGAGTGTTCACAATAATTGACACGGTTGCAAATGTATTTGGTGGCAATTCAAATTTTGCATCACAAATTGATTCACGAAAAAATGCGTTGAAAATTAGTCAACTATACTTTTCGACAACAAAAGTTCTTTATGGACAAACCGGTGAAGTTATCGCAAACGAGTTAATTCAGGAAGAAGATTATTTCGACAATATAAGTGCAAAGGCGTTGTGGGATAAGTACCATTATATTAATGAAATCCAAGAAAATGATTGGAAAATTTACGAAAATAGTAGAATTCGCTTATCTCACGAACAATTCGTAACTTTGTTAGGCAATAATTTTGCAGAAATCAACGGAATTATGAGTGAAATCTTGAGAATTGAGTGGATTGATGAAAAAAGTTTCGCACAAATCACATACAGAACACGGAATGATTGGGCAAACAACAAGGTGATTACACAAACAATTGATGAATAATGAATGAATTTGTTAAAATAAGCCAAGATTTAAAGAAAAACTTGAAGAGTTTGCAAGATATGAACAATCAAATGTTGAAAACTATTCAAGAACAAGAACCGGAAAAGGTGAACGAATTGCTAAATGACAATAACGCATTAATCAAAGCATTGAACAACCAAGATGTCAATGCGGTGATGAATATACACAAGAAATATGCCGATAAGAATAACAAATAAATCGTTCAGGGATGTCTTTAACAATTCTTTGACTTATCTCAAAGGAAATGTTGGTGACTCTATACAATCATCATTTACGATTGAAGAAAGTATTGCGGTAAATTCGGAAGATAATAACACCTTGCAAAATAGTGTATTACAAAACATTATCACGTGGGTGGGTGGTAACTTTGAGGATGAGGGTTTTCGTGCCGGTCAGACAATTACAATAACGACATACACAATATCAACCGGTGTATATTTAGCACAAACGACAACAACAATTGATTGGGTGATTGACAACCAAATGAAAGTTGCATCAACATTATCAAGTTGGTACACTTTTCCTGATGAAGCCGTTTCAATATTTACATCATCGGCAAGGGAAGGTTTAAAACTTGATGTGAACAATGTCGCAAATGGCACACAAGGTTCACAATATAGTTTGATTGATGGCGAAGCATCAACATTCACATTTGATTTGACCGGTACATTTCCGGTGCAAGGCGTTGCGGTTGGAAATCAATCCGGTATGTTTAGCGTATCAACATCAATTGATTTGGCATCATCTTCCGGTGGTGTTCGCACCTATACATTATCAACGAGTTGGATTCAAAGCGGTTTATATAATTCGGCAAATTATGACTTTGATAATTGCCTTAAATTATATTTAAGAATGTCGTGGGAAACCGTTATTGGTGAACCATATGACAATCGAATTGAAATATTTAACGATGATGCAAACACCGGATGGTTTAATCAAGGTCATAATGTTGACCCTATTGATGCAACCATCGTTCAGGGTATTAGTGACATTTCTTATTGTGATGAAACTATTGCAACATTTGTGATTGATTCAAGTGCAACCGATTTTGCATTTGGTGGTTCATATGTTTCAGGTCTTGACAACTATTATAAGAACAAACCGGCATCCGCATCAAAATATGCGATGACATTGGGTTCGGTTCGAATGAATGTCGGTCAAAGTTATGTCTCACAAGCAAATGATGATGGTGCGAAATGGTTCTTTGAAACCTTGTCAGTAATCACAAACGGAACACAACACACTTTCAATGTAAAAATTACACCGAATCCGGCATTTGAAACATTTATTGGTGGTCGTTCTGAAGGTGACCGCACATTTTATTTGTGGTGTAAGGTTGGCAATGTAAACTTATTAGTTTTCAACGGACAGATGTCGTGTCCTCCGGTGGGAATTTTACCGCTTACAATGGTAAAATCGGAATACTTTGACCATAGTCAACAATTAACCGATACAACGGAATTAAAAACCGGCAACACCGGAAACGTGGAAGATGATTTTGCATTCTGCGGAAAGTTTAGATTACCGGCAAAGTTTGTGAACGATTATGTGAATGCAAGAATCGAAGCATATAACTTGACAACACAAGAAAAATTTACGTTGCAACAAACGAATTTTAATTTGTCAGGAATTCCGCTTGTAAACTTTCAACAAGTGATTGACCTTGAATCACCGGTTTTTCCATCGTTACCAACCACATCGGTCAAACGCAATGCAAGACTTGTGAATGATTCATCGGCATCATTAGGTATAAACTACGGTGTTCGGATATATTTTCCTTTCATTTACAGATGGGAATATTGGATTGCTCAATTGAATGCAAATGCGGATTTTTATCCAAACAATCAAACAAGGGATTGGGTTGATTATGGCACAACGGGAGATTGGCGTTTGAGAATGGTTCTTGAAGTTGCAAGGGCAAATAATTTATATCAATACACCGATTTTGTAAATATTCTTGACTACAATTCGGATGCAAATATTCAACAACAAATTGAATTGTATATTGATTCAAGTTCAACCAATGTTCAGGTTGTGACCGAAGGTCAATTGATGCGAGTAGTGGCAACACACACACTTGTTGATGGTTCGGCTTGGACACAAGATTCGGTTTGGGGAATGATAACCGTTGAACCAAAAGAATCAAGCCCAAGATGGATATCGTCAACGGCAATTGATTACGATGGTAATACATCGAATCCATTGACACCTTTAAGTGGTTTAAGATGTGATTTAACATTTCCAACAACGGATGTTGCGAGGTTGGAATGTTTTTTCGACCCGGACAAAATAAATCTTTCAAATGGTGTAAAATTTACATCCAAAATAAAAGGTTGCACCGATGGTGAAATTGTAAAAATGACAACATCAGGAATGCAAAAATTGACAACAAGTAATGACCAAAAAATAAAAAGTTAAACGATGGGACAACAACAAATCAACCAATACGCAATTGAACGAACAACGTTCGGTGATGATGATTATTATGACATTGATTATTGGAACGGTTCAGTATATCAAACCGCAAAGATAAAAGGTTCGGTATTAAAAGCCGGTACAAGTGGCATTGGATTATTTTCACAAACCGCAGATGGCACACTAATACAAAACACGACAACCGAAACAACTTTGCTTGGAAGCGGTCAAGGTTCTTTGCAAGTTACTGCAAACACTTTTGCGGTAGGTAGTTCATACATTTTAAAAATGTGCGGAAATATTAGTTGTTTAAACAACTCCGATATTGTATTAAATGTGAAAAGCGGTTCGGTTGTTTTAGGCACAACCGGAACGATACAATTGCCACAGATAAACGCACAAACGTTTGAATTAGAATTAAATTTCACGGTTCGACAAATTGGTGTTTCAGGTGTTGCCGATATTGTTATGAACGGTGAATTTGCATACATACAACATTCGTCAACTGATTTGCAAGGTCACACATTTATCAGTCAGAATAACACAACATTTGACACAACGGTCAACAACACACTTGATGTAACGTGGGCGTGGGCAAGTGCAGATGCATCAAACCGAATCAATTCGGTAGTTACTAACTTAAGAAGAACGTACTAATGTGCCAATGTTTACAACTTACAATTGATGCCGATACAACCGGAGTACAAACAACAATCGCAAGTGCCGGTGGTACATATAACGGTTCAAATTATTGGACATTTACATATGATACATATACAATTGTAATTTGGTCAACCGGTTCTTTTTGGGTTGCATCACCGGTTCTTGGAGATGCATCCGGAACACAAACAAGATACGCACCAAGTCCGCTTGGTGATTGTCCTGAAACATCACTTGGTTCACCGGTCAACAATTTTTGGATTGATGCCGGAGTAATTACAAACCTAAAAACATTCACAACTTTAGGTGTTCCGTGTCCGGATGACACAAATTGTGAGAATCAAGACAGAACATTCCGTGAATACGGAAGCATAAAACTACCGGAAATCGTTCAGGAACAAGACAGAGGATTGAAAGAATGTTGTTGTGTTTATAAGGTTCTTGGTGACACCGCAAAAACAGATTGGAAAAACGACCTTTCAAGTGCTTGGATTAAACTTTCCGCAGTAAGTGACACCGCAACATTTAGATTGAAAAAGAATGGTGTGGTCGCAACATATACACCGACAAGTGTACCATTTCCAAATGAAGCAAATGCGTTTTATACAACCGTTGATTGGGGTGATGTAATAACATCGGATGGTGTTGGTTGTTACACGATTGAAATTGAGTATTCAATTAGTGGTATTACCGGCACAATAGTTTGGGGAACATATGACCTTGATGCTTATTCAATAAGCAATGCACTAAACACGGCAAGAATTCGTGCGATATTCAACGGATATCAAGAAATCGAACAAATTAATTTTAGCGGTGCGGATGTGCAAAGCACATTTAGATTCTTTGGTTACATTGGTAACAGACAACCGAACACGGAAATTGACAATATCATATATAACAATAGAGAAATGAAGCGTGTGATTCGTGAGAATCTGAACACATATCAATTAATTACTGACCCAAGTGACGATTGTATCATTCGACCATTAGTTGACCTTTATTTGTTAAGTGAAAACCAATTATTTATTTCAGATTATAACGCACATAATCCATCGTATTTCATTCAAGATTTGCCGGTGATAGTCGAAGAAAGTCCGGAATTAGAATATTATGACTTTAGTCGAAAAGTAAAATTGAGTTGCACGTTGTCCGATAAATTTAAAAACAAACGTACATATTATTAAAATGAAAGGGATGGAGAATTTTGGCGATTTGATTGCAATGGGGATTGGAATGTTTGGTGCGTTCCTGAAGGGTTTAAAAAAGAAACTAAAAACGCCAACAATCATTCTTGCAATGACAATTGCCGGTGTTCTCACATATTCGGTGACCGGTGTCATTGAATTGTTTTATCACGATGCTCCGCCTAAGATAGTCATCTTAATCTCATTCATTGTTGGATGGTTAGCAAACGAATTGACAACAACACTTGACCAAGCAATTGGTGATTTGTACGAAATATTTATAAATTGGCTAAAAGACAAAATGAACAAAGGAGGGAAAAAATGAAATACTTAATTATAGTTTTCTTGTGGATTTCGACAAGTGCGTTTGCATTTACTGACACAATCGTTGAACAATCTGAAGGTGTAAAAACCACAACCATAATATTTGAAAACGACACATTGGTTCACACCGATTCAACAGACCAAATCATTCATCAAGTTGTGATTGAAAAAATCATTGAAAAAACAAACGACATTGTTCAGGCGTACAAAAAAAAAGATTATGGGAAAGTTGTTTCGCATTTGCTTATAATCGCATTCGTTTGTTATTCAATTTATCTAAGACGTAAACAAAAAAAATGCAAAGACAAGAATTAGACCTTTCCAAGATTAATTTTGTGGGAATGGATGACAATGAATTCGTTCATCAGGAAACACAAAAGACACAAATATATTTGCACCATACTGCCGGAAATTCATCCGGTGTAAATTGCATTAGATATTGGAACAATGACAAACGTGGAAGAGTTGCAACTTGTGTTGTGATATCCGGCAAAGATGCAAGGTTGTCAAAAGATGGTCAAATCTGTCAAGCATTTTCATCAAAATATTGGGCGTATCATTTAGGCGTGAAAAAAGAAATCTTTAAGTCACAAGATGTGCCGTATCAATTACTTGACAAGTATAGCATCGGAATTGAAATTTGCAATTGGGGATATTTAAAAGAACGTGATGGAAGGTTTTATAATTACGTCAACGGTGTTGTTCCTGAAGAGGATGTTTGTGTCTTAGATAAGCCATTTAAAGGTCACCGGTATTGGCACAAATACACCGATGCACAAATTGAATCGGTTCGTCAATTGCTTGTGTTTTGGAATGAACGTTATAATATAGATATTACATATAATGAATGTGATATGTGGTCATTATCGAAACGTGCTTTGCGTGGCGTTGATGGTCTTTATACGCACAACTCGGTGCGACCTGATAAATCGGACATTTATCCGTGTCCAAGAATGATTGAAATGCTAAAAAGTTTATGAAAGTAATACAACACCAAAAGAATGTTCACGAATTAATATTAAAAGGGAATCTTTCCAAAATTGCAATTTTATCCGATATACATTGGGACAATCCAAAATGTGATTGGGATTTGCTCAAAACAGATTTGGAATATTGCAAAAAAGAATCAATCCCAATTTTCATAAATGGTGATTTTTATTGCTGTATGGCGGGGAAATATGACCGCAGAGCATCGAAGTCGGGAATAAGACCGGAACATCAAAACGACAACTATCTTGATTCTTTGGTGACAACTGCGGTTGAATGGTGGCAACCTTATGCACATTTAATTTTTCTTTTGGGATATGGCAATCACGAAACCGCAATGATAAAAATGCACGAAACGGATTTGTTGCAAAGGTTTGCCGATTTAATGAATCTTAAAGAACACACAAACATTCAAGTCGGAGGATATTCCGGTTGGATTGTATTCACACAAACGAATTCGACAGTACAAACATCTTATAAATTACACTATCATCACGGTCTTTCAAAAGGTGCGTCAGTAGTCACCAAGGGTGCTATTGATTTAAGCCGTGCAATGGGTATATATGAAGGTATGGATATCTTTACACAAGGACACATTCATCAGTCAATGAGTCGTGAAGATGTTCGTGATACATTAGAACACACAAAGAACGGATACCGGATTAAAAAACAACAAGTGCATCATATGATAACCGGAACATATAAAGAAGAGTATTTCGGCACTAATGGTATGGGGTGGCACGTTGAACGAGGTGCGGAAGCACGAAATCTTGGTGGTCGCATCCTGACCTTAGAGTCAAAACGCATCGCAAAGAATGGTGTGCGTACAATGAAAAAATACGTTGATTCACATCGTTTTCCGCTATAATCTAAAAAAAGTTTAAATTTTTTTTCATTCCTGAATCGTAACAACGACAAGGGTTTCAGTCAATTCGTATAATTTATTTTACTTTTTAACAAAAAAAAAGTTTTGTGAATTCAAATATTGTTGTATCTTTGACTTGTCAAACAATTAATAACAATAAAAAAAACACAAAATGAAAACGCCAATCGAATTATTACAGTACGGACAACTAATCACATTTAAAGGAATCACTTACCAAGTAGCAACTTCAAAACCACTACACACATCTTTTGAAACAAAGTTATTTGTAAAGAGAATGACCGATAACGGTATAAAACACGAAATGATTACATTTCCATTAAATACAAAAATTTACGCAGTTTAAAAACAAAACCAATGAGGGCGAAAGCCCTCTTTAAAACACACAAAATGAAAAACTTAGAAAACTTAACAATAAAAGAATTGATAACATCAATTAAAACTGTTCAAAAAATGAAAGACTTACCTATCAGCACTAACTTAGAAACATTAAATTTTAATAAATTAGTAGCAAAGTTATACTGCTTACTTTAAAAAACAAATAAAAACAATACAATGAATCACGAAAGCATTAACGACATTTTACACACATTAGAACAAATGCACTTTAATATTCAGTTACACGAAAAAAGCATTGAATACAACAAAAATACGATTAAAGGTTGTGGCGGTTTTCTTCCTGAACAAAAAGCAAGATGCGAACACCGGATTGCAATTCAAAAGATGTGCATCCAACGTTGGAAACTGAGAATTGAAAAATATGCCTTTCGTTTAATATTCACCATAAACAAAACAAAATGACCAAAGAAGAAAAAACAGAAAAAATGACACAACTAATTGACCAAGCAATTGAATATGTTGATGAATGTTTGTCAGTCGTAATACTTGCAAAATCGGTTGCGATAATCCTGAAAGAAAATTATGGTGTCCTTAACTTTGACACCTTTACAGATACTTTAAATCAAGAATTAAATAAAGAGATATGAACAAGAATGAATTAAAAGATACGATACTTGGATTCTTAGCGGTTTTATCAATGTTTTGGATGTACTACATATGTCTGTGGGTTTTTGTCGCTTAGAACGTCTTAAAATCCTTTTGTGCGATTTGTGTTTTGCACGATTGTTTGACCAAAAAAAAGTTTAAATTTTTTTTTACTCCGGAATCCTAATAAACACAAGGGTTTCGGAATTTTTTTATAAAATAAATAGAAATTAACAGAAAAAAAGTATTGTTGAAACAAATAAGTTTTGTAGTTTAGCAAAGTCAAACAATTAAAAACAAATAAAAACACACACAATGAGCAGAAAACAACAATACCAAATCAGACAAAATCAAATCATTAGTGATTATCAAATGGGTTTTATTTCTTATGATGATTATTGTAGATTGATTAAAACAAATACTGACATTTTAGTGCAAGGTAAAGAAATCATTAAATAACAAATAAAAAAACAAAACAAAATGATTAGTTCAAAAGATTTAGAGAAACAGATATTGAAACAAACAATTTTGGTTAACAAATTAGTTTTTTTAGCAAAAGAAAGTTACAAAAATCGACAAGATGATATGTTGGAGAGACAACAAGAAAGGCATCAAGCGGAAGCAATTTTGGAGGCATTAGAGAATGTTTTAGGCAAGGTTAAAGAAATAGAAAATCTACACAATTAATAACAACGAAAAACAACACAATGGAAAATTTAAAACACGAACTTTGGAATGAAAGAGGATATGACTTCGATTTTTTAGATTCACTAACTGAAAAAGCGCTTATAAGCCTACACGATACAGAATTCTTTTATGAGGATTAAAAATAAAATAAACAAATAAAAATGGAAAATCAAAACAATTACGAGGTGCAAATTACTAAGGGTTTTACCGGTGAGTTTATCGTGCCTTTTGAAAATGACTATATTGAAATACAATATGGTTTTAACGTCAACAACAAACCTGAAGGTTATGAAATAGACGTAAACATTCACGAATCTTTTTTTATGGATTCATCCGGTTCAAAACATTTCCTTTCACAAGAATCAATTCAAAAGTATATTGAACCGATTCAGGAATTGACCTTGGAACAAATTACAATTGAACAACATATTTACGAACACCTAATTGATTAGAAATGAAAGATATCTTAAAACTACAAGAACAAGCCAAGATTACTCTGTTTGATGCTAACGTGCAATACAACAAGCACAAAATGATGCTTGGTCATAATATGCCGGAAAACGAAATTCAAGCCGTTAGAACGAAATATTTTCAATTGATGCATTCGTATATGGTCATAATCAAAACAATTCAAAAACTTACATATGAAAAATATTTATAGTATTCAACAAATAATTGACTATTGGTCAAAAAATGGAAACTTTAACATAGATTTGTATCTCAAATTTTTAAAAGCAATAAAAGAATGAATGAATTAATTGACAAGGTGGTTTATAAAATCCGCAAAGATAAGTTGAAACACAAAAGTCGTAAACGTGAGTTTATCAACAAAAGAATGTATTTGTATTATCTGTTAAAAGAACACGATTATTCTTATACTGACATAGGCAAGTTGTTTAATAAGAATCACGCAACCATTATACACGGATGCCGACAATATCGAGATTTGAAAAAGTCAAAAGATGTTGGGTTGATGAATGACTTGGTTGAATACTATTCTTTTTTTGAACCATATGAATTAAAAAATATTGAATTTAGAATTGCCGATGATGTTGGAAGTGCAAATTCATTGCGAGAATTACAACGAATTAAAAAGAGATTGGAAAGGGAATTATATGTTGACATAAAAAAATAAAAATGGCAAAAGACAAAAAATCATTTATTCTGTATTGCGACATAATTCACACGGTTGAACAACTGAACGATGTCGATGCCGGTAAACTATTTAAGCACGTTTTAAGATATGTTAACGACCTTAATCCTGAAGCGGATGACATAATCACTAAGATTGCATTTGAACCGATTAAACAACAATTAAAACGTGACTTGCAAAAATACGAAAGATTATGTGTTCGAAATGCGGAAAATGGAAAAAGCGGTGGCAGACCAAGAAAACCCAAAAAACCCAATGGGTTAATTGGGAATTTAGAAAAACCCAAAAAAGCCGATAATGATAATGATACTGATACAGATAATGATATAAATAAAAGAAAACTTTTATTTAAAGAAAAGTTAAAACAATATCTTCCGGAATATGGTAAAGAGTTGTTAAATGATTTCTTTTTATATTGGTCGGAACATAACGAAAACGGCAAAAGAATGAGATATGAAAAAGAACGTACATTTGGAATGAAGGCAAGATTGAACACTTGGCAAAAAAGAACACCGGACAGATACAAAAAAGATGATGGTAAATTCAAAGCACCGTGGTCGTGAAGGGTTTCGAAATTACACAAGCCGGTGATGTCATAGATAAGTTGTTTACATATCGTGACAAATATCACGAAAAAGGAAAGTACCTTGGATTTAGAGCATTGCACGAACACTATTCAATGTCATTAGGAAATTGCACGGATTGGTCAGGTTTTCCAATGTCCGGAAAAACACAATTCTTGATGGAATGTTTGGTCAACACATCTTTGATGTATGGATGGAAACATTTGGTTTACTTTCCTGACGTTGGTAGCAATGTCGAAATCATTGCCGATTTGATTCATAAAGTCACCGGTAAAACTTTTGACCCTGAAAAGAAAAACGCAATTACAGACCAAGAAATCACACGGTCAATTGATTGGATTACGCAACACTTTAAAGTGCTTACAAAACGAGATGTAAAAGCCAAGATGACACCATTTGAATTTTGGGATTATGCCGTTCATATGAAACGAACGGAAGGTCTTGAAACCGCATCAATTGATTCTTGGAAAGATATGCATCACGATTATTCAAAGTATGGTCAGTATGCACAATATCTTGAAATCGTTTTGCCTTATCGAAATATGATTGCGGAAAATAATGACTTGCATTTGCACACGATTATTCATCCAAAGTTGACAGAAAAAGAAAACGGTGTTCG
>Ga0213866_10000896_pt1 | contig 23121 bp, 25 predicted proteins | sample PICome_11_FD_160079 | JGI IMG/M metagenome (GOLD analysis project Ga0213866, IMG submission 160079) | Coastal seawater microbial communities near Pivers Island, North Carolina, United States - PICO284 | ecosystem: Environmental > Aquatic > Marine > Coastal | place: USA: North Carolina...
AACCATTCACGAAATTTACGTTTCCCCTCTTCAACTTGCCACCATGGCGCATAGAGGGGACCTTGATAATCCTTCTTATCCGAAGGTGGAGTCGGGTTCAAGGGCGATGTAGTAGGTGAGGTCATGGTTCTTACTGGTGAATCGAGACAGCAGTTTCTGAGACACCACCACCTCGTAAGTTCCAGGAAGAACTTTGATGTTTTCTACCTTAAAGTTGAAAGAAAACTCTTTATCGGTCTCACCAACAACAACAGCATAATCGTTGGAAGTATCGTTCTTCTTGTCACGAACAACCAACTTAACTACACCGTTCTCTCCAATGGCAGACAGATCAGGAAGTTGATAGACGGCAGATGCCTTCAGCAATTTATCTAGTTGTTCTGTGCTAAGTTGAAAAGAAACATCTTCGCTGGGAAGATTGATTGCTTTTTCAGGAGGAGTGACGATCACATTTGGATCAGCAAAAAAATACTTTGAGCGAGACTTACCTTCTCGAATCACAACATATCCATCCTGAGCAAAATCAAGTTCAGGATCTTGGTGCAGACTCAAACCATTGAGAAACTGATTAAGGTCATAGATGCCAAAGTCTTTTGAGAAATCTTCAGTAATAGTTGCTTCGGCAAGGATATTCTTCATCACACTGATAGTGCGAAGTTTGTTACCCTCTTTGAAGAGAATAGATTGGTTGATAGAAGAAAAATTCTTCAGAACAGAAATAGTTTTATCAGACAGTTTCATAGGAGGTCGAGTTTTCATCACTGAGGGTAGGTTTCACGTTGAGCATTCTTGTCATTGAAATGCATCAGAAGCACAGCATAATGCAGAATCTTCATAATGTCACGTCGGGCAGTACCTTTCTTATCGTAACGAGAGGCATACTTTAGAATATTGCTGCGGCAGAATGATTCACCATCACCACATGCTTCAATCAAATCAAGTGTTTGAATTTTATCATCACCAGCAGAGTAATGCTGATTGTATGTACCAGAAATATAATCAGTCAGTTCTTTGAGGATAACATCCTCATTATATTTGTATCGATTGGAATCTTTGCTCATAATGTTAGTTTCTTGTTTTGGAAGAGGAAGTTCAAAATCATCGTAAAAAGAAATTCTATCTTTTCCCTCAGTCGAAAGATAATCCATGGAAACGGATTGAGAACCTCCCAAAGTAATACAGTCGTTCCCCATACCTCCAGGAAGACCGCCACCAATATTGATAGTGTCTTCAGCAACCGTAGGATTACCAGTCAAACTAAATCCGTCTTCGTACCAATAGTCTTGATTAGACATGTTCATTTCATCAAATAGAAGGGACCATGAGTTCACAATATTATATCAAACTGTGGGGGTTTCGTCAACGGGCATCACAAAGTCAGCATCAACTTTGTCGTACAGTTCCAGGAATGCCTGCTTGGTTTCATCATCAAAACGATTAACACAAACTTGGATTGCTTTTGCCTTATCGTTAAAGATACCATATGCCTTTACAATGTGGACCAGACGGCGGGTGGAAATAATCTCTTCAATACCACCATCGTAGAAGGTCTTGCGGATAATGTCAGCCCAGTCTGCCAGACGCTTGCAGAATTCTTCATCCTTACAAATCTTTCCAAGGATCTTCTGCTCAGTTGCGGTAGAAGGATATTCCTGTTCAAAAGTTACAGGGAACCGCTCAAGGAATGCTTCGTTGAGCACGTTAGTTCCAATGAATCGTCCGTCGTCGGAACCTTTGCCTTTAGTGTTGGCGGTTGCGAATACTTGGAAACCTTCTGCGGGCGCAACCCATTTGCCAATCTTCTTGAGGAAAACTCCTTTTCCTTCGAGAATAGATTGAAGACAGAGAATTTTGTTTGAGGCAAGGTCGATCTCGTCAAGGAGCAGCACAGCACCCCGTTGCAGGGCTTCGATAACTGGTCCGTTGTGCCAAACGGTTTCTCCACCAACAAGACGGAAACCGCCAATAAGATCGTCTTCATCAGTCTCTACAGTGATATTTACACGGATGAGTTCCCGTCCGAGTTGGGCACACGCTTGCTCAACAGAGAACGTTTTACCATTGCCCGAAAGACCCGTGATGAACGTAGGGTAGAAGTAACGGGACTTAACAATTTTCTTAATATCTGTGAAATTACCAAACTGGACGAAGGAATCATCTTTCGCGGGGATAAGGTTTTGTTCGATTGCTGGCAGAGCAGCAGGAGCATTATAAGTTGTTTCCAGTTCTTCTACAGTCTCCTTTGTAACTTCAAGATTCCACTTACCACGACCAACTTTGAAGTCAATCAGTTTGTTGGTGATGGTCTGATAGTTGAAGTCATTCATGTTGCAGAATGCTTTGATCTCAGCAGAAGTAACCGACTCACCATAAGATTCACGAAGGCAGTTGATGATGCTTTCTTTGGAGAGACCCATTAGTTGTTTTGTTTAACTGAAGTTATTATAGGGCAGAGTGGGGCAGAGTCAGGGGCAGAGTGTTCACTTCTCAAATCGTCTGTACTTGAACTTCATTGCCTGAAGCATCCATGCTTGAGCAAGACTCTTCGGACCCTCCTTAAGAACTTTTCTTACCTTAGGATCGCTCTCACACTGGAGAGCGATTTCTTTCCAATTCATCTTCATGCCACCAGAGAAATAAATTCTCCCAGAACTTTTTTATTTAGTTTCTTAGTCTTCAAAGACTTAATAAATGCAGACTTAATCTTTGCTTTAGTTGCACCTTCATCAACTTCAAAGTCAGAATCCTGAGAGAGTGATGCTGCAGACATAGCGAAGTATGCATGATATCCAGAAGTCTTGATAGTAAAACTACGAAGTTTCTTCCACTCACTCTGCAACTTGCGGAACATAGGAGAATTCTGATCATGATACAGTCTCAGGAATCCATTTGCATCACGACCATCAAGAACACGGATACCCACAAAGTTGACCGTGGGGAAGTTATCACGCAAGTTCTGGAGCATCATGTCAGAGAATCCATGCCAACCATAGGGAACCTGATAGGTGTTACCAGTCTTGCGATCCCGAAGGAAAGTAGAACCACCACATAACTGACGAGTTCCCATATAAGGTTCATTCTCCCAGTGACGTTTCACCTCAACGTGACGTGAAAGATGACTTGCCTCACCATCAGTCAGAACAATACACTGAACCTTCTGCAGTTTGTTCTCCTTTTGAAACTGAGGGAGAATCTGATGAAGACACACAAATGCTTCGTTCAGTGGAGTGCCAGACAGACCCAGACGAGTAGGAACAGAGTAACAGGATCCGTAGAAGTTACCAAAACACTTTGCACACCTCCAGATGTTGATCATCTGATGCTCCAGTTGCTTACCATTTGTCTTGCTGGTCAGAAGATTCATCATAGAGAACTGTTCATGAACAGCAAGAAGATTCTCTTTCTTCTCATAAGAACACGTCCAGTCTGCTGGTTTGACAAGTTCCTGAGTTTCATAGTTGATCTCAGGTTTCTTCCACTCATTTGTGAAAGCATACACCTCAAAAGGAATAGAGACTTTCTTACAAAACCAGATCAGATTGTAGAGTTGCTTGATTGTGTCAAGCATCACACGGCTCATAGATCCACTCCAGTCAAGGACAAAGATCAGACCATGATTCTTACCATCAGGAATCACAGAGACTTTCTTGAATAGATCTTCGTTATACTTGTAGGTGTGCAGTTTAGAAGTGTCCAGGACGCCTGTACGGGCGGTTGTAGCACGGGCATAGGAATCTGCTGCCTTACGGCATTCAAACTCTTTCACCAGATAGTTGACTTCTTTCTGTGCATTACGTTTGAACTTGATAAACTCTTCATCAGTTTTAGAGAAAAGTTCTAGTGAAACAGTATTCTTCTGATGATTGAACCAGGAATCAATCTCTTTATGAATATCATCATTCTTGGCAATAATATACTTCAGATCAACCTTAGGAATCTCTACATACACATTCTCCCATCCGTTATCATCCACAAGATCCTGCAGATTTGATTCCAAGGCATCAGCAGTCTGAACCTCTGGTTCATCATTCAAAGTAGGAGAAGCAGATTCCCGACGTGCTGCTTCCTCAAGCATCTCCTCATGAGTCATGGACTCACCAGAACCCTCACCAGGAGAGTCTTGCTGCTCCTCTAGTTCACTGGCAGGTTGATCAGACTCACCACCCGTGTTAGGTGGCATCTCAGTGTCATCAACCTTTTCCTCTTTCTCTTTCTTACAGAACAAATAAAGCTCCTCTGCAACCTTCAACACATCGTCAAAAGTCTCTACATCAGCAATCTTCTGAATCAATACTCTCTCTTCAGAGTCAAAAGTAATATCTACAAAATTACCGACCTTAAAGTATAGATTTGCACGATCAGCAAGATTGAAATCAGAAACAGACTCGTCAGCAACAGAAAAGAAGTCCTCGTCATTTAGTTCTTGGTAACCTTTAAAAAACGTCTTTGCAAGTCCCATGTACTTGCGTTTCATAAGTTTCTCAATACGAGCATCTTCAACCACATTCACAAACTGAGGAGGAACTGCAACCTTTTCCAACCAGTTCTCATCAGGGGTAAAGAGTGCATGACCAACTTCATGACCTACCAGAAGGTCATAGATGGTATTGCTTGCCTTCTCCCACATAGGAAGGGTCAAGACACGGGTGTGAACATTGAAGCAAGCAGTGCTTACTTTCTTGTGCTCCACGATCAAGTCCTCAGTGGCAAGCAGTTTAGCAAGTTGGGATTTGATTTCGTGCTTGACTGCCATGATGGTTTCTCTTGTATGCACCTATAATACTAAACCCCCACCTTTCGGTGAGGGCCCTCAGTGACAGTTTCTGTAGTGTCTACGGTGTGCTATGAAAGAATACTCCTACAAACTCGTTTACATGTTGACTGATCCTCATCACATTCAATTAAACAGTTATAGTAATCATTTAGTAGATCAGATTCATCCATTGTTCGGTCTAATGTATGAGTCAATCGTTCAACGCTTTGCTTCCAGCCCGCTAACTGATTATGTGAAATGAGATTGTGCATAATGTCTCCTAATAATACATTCGAGAAATAACAAAGAGACTTTCGTTACATAAGATTCTTTCTCAATTCTATACTATCTAGTCAGGGTATGCTAACTTAATGAAGTTTGCGTTACAATTTACACGATTTAAATGTTTCTATATAAAACTTCAAAGTCTTTACTGTAGCAGGTGCGTATATTTACTTCCAGTGCCGGACTATTCTTTAGTTTATTACCCTCATCTCCAGACTTAGGATAATCAATATCATCTTGAAACTTCAGGTCAACTCCAATAATCTCACTCAACCAAGACACAAACTCATCACCAATCTTATCTTCAAACTTCCAGATGTGAGTCTTATCAGTCAAAAAATCAATCTGAGGTCTGTACCAATTCCATGCTCCTTCAAAAGGAAGATTCTGAATCATAGATGCAAACATCATGGGGTCTTCCATGACTGATTGAATGTCATTCCCATATGTCCTCTTCAGGTAAACCGAACCAGAAATAAATCTGGTTATAGGACTTCTAACGATAGAGAAATGTGGAATGTTATCTACATCCAAATACTTCTGATAATGATCCCGATGATAGTGTGCAATCTCCACACCATTAACTACAGACATGACACCAAGACCAGTGTCCATATGACTCTCTCCCCACTCAAATCCATTTGCTAATAGATTTGCCTCTACGAATCTTCCTGCTGTTCTGGGAATATGTGCGAAGAATACTTTCTTTCCTGTTTCCTTATGTACAAACGTCGGCATCAAACCATCCTACTAAATCCTTTCACCTTATCAAATCTAATCACATCTGCGAACTTATCATGCAGAGATTCTTTGTGAGAGATAACAAAGATGTTTGCATCCTTGATAACGAACCGAATAATTTTTAAAAATTCTTCTGTTCCAAATCCATCAAGAGAACTGTCAAACACCTCATCCATGATGAGCAGATTCGTGTTGACAGAGTTCTTCATCCTTGCTACCTCTCTCCAGGTAAACAAGAGTGCCAGATCGATTCTCATCTTCTCTCCCTCGCTGAAAGAAGAGTAAGAAAAATCTTCGTGAATAGGGGACTGGACGGTTTCGTTAAATTCCTCATCAAGTGAGAAGTTAATGTAAAAGTCCATCAGTTGTAGATACCGATTGACTTGCTGATTTATCAGCGGTAGATACTTCTTAATGATTTTGGTCTTGACTCCACCGTCTTTAAGCAGACTATACGAAAAATCGTAATAGTTAATCGTGTCCTTACGTTGAGCGAGTTCGTCGTATGTGGTTTTTAAGTTGTCCTTGAAGGTTGTTAGTTTCTCATGCTCAGTATTTCTGTTTGCAAGGTTATCGGTAATTCTTTGAATTTCCGATTCCAGATCTCTGACTTGTCGTTGACATCCAGCGATCTTAATATTGTTTTGAGAAATGCCATGCGTTAGTGTGGTGATCTCCTTCGATAGGGCAGTGAATTGACGCTCTCGCTCTTCTTCCTTATTAATCGCCTGTTCTAGTTCTTTAAAACCAGATTGCAACTCCTTTGCTTTATCTTGAGCGTCCTTAATCCTATTTATTCTGAAGGTCTCTTCGATGTCCTGATTACATGTAGGACAAACCGTATTCTGTGTGAAAAATTTATGCTCCTTAGTAATACTTGATACTTTGTTGGAGATCTTACCTTTCAGATTTCCAAGTGTACGAAGTTTTTCAGTAGCACCACTATAACTTTCAAGTTTTCCTTGAAGTTCAACTAGTTCTCTATTCTTTTCTTCATTATTACCCATCCAGTTATTTTCTTCTACCAGGAGTTCACCGATCTTAAATTCTTTATCCTCAATATTTTTCTTTCCACGACACTCAAGTTCGTCAATAAAGTTTTCTTGCATCTTAACTTTATCAATCAAAGATTCTTTCTTAAGATCCAAGACTTTAATATCTTCCTTGACCTGACGAATCTTATCCTTCATAAGATTGTTCATAGAGGAGAAGATACGAATATCAAGGAGATCTTCAATCACATCTCTACGATTTGTAGCAGTCAGTTGCATGAAAGGAACAAAAGTGCTACTACCCAGAATCACAATCTGAGTGAACGACTTATAATTCATCTTGATTACATTCTGCTCCAACCACTTCTGTTGATCTAGTGCTGCAGCAGATTGATTCAAAGCATTATCATCACGGAAGATCTCAAAGATGTTCGGTTTGATTCCACGAACAACTTTCCATTTTGTATTGCCAATAGAAAACTCTACCTCAACTCTACAGTCTTTCTCATTGACAGTGTTTACAAGTTGTGGTTTATTGATTTTACGAAAAGGTTTTCCAAACAAAGAAAATGTAAGAGCATCAAGCAAAGTACTCTTACCAGCTCCATTTGTTCCAATAATAAGGTTTGTTGGATGTTTCGTGAAACTTATCTCAGTATATTGATTACCAGTTGACAGAAAGTTTTTCCAACGAATTTTTTCAAATAAAATCATGTGTTGTCTCAGGAGGTATTACGAGATCATTTTTGGTAATGATAGTATACTTGTAGTCATGCATTTCGCATGTCTTGATCATTATCTCATCTTCAATTTCAATAACATGCATTTCTGGACTTCCACTGTCCTCTAACATCATAGCATATCTCATGGCATCGTCTTCACCCTCAAACAGATAGAGAATCTGTTCTCCATCATCATCATTTACAGAATATGCACCTTCTGTCTCTTTGCCATAGATTGTTAGAATATACATTAGATTAACTCACATGCTTCTTGATAAGTTTGTCTCATGATATTCTGAACTCTAGACTTATCAAGTTTGATTTCTGCCTCCTGGATATATCTATTCAAAATAGAAAGGGTGTCTTCAGACTCAAAGACTTCAAATTCTTCAGGGTCTTGAATATCAAAGTTTTCAACTACTTTAATATCAGCAGCAACATCAGTAATCTTGTCAACAAACTTTTCAAACTTTTTAGTATCAGTCTTTTGACGAACGATTACTTTTACAATCTTGTTCTGATATTCACGAACATCAAAAGTTTGATAGTTAGTATCTTCGTAATAGATGTTATAAAAAAGTCTGTATGGATTGTCTACTGGAACATGTTCCAGAGTCTCTGTATCAAAGATGTGGAATCCTCTCCGATCACCGACATCGTTCCAGAACATCTCATACGGATTTCCCAAGTAGAAGATCCGTCCATCATCCGATCTAGTGTGGTAGTGACCGCTGTAGACATTGGTGAACTTTGAATATAGTTTGCTCTCATGACCATGATCCATGATGACGCCTCTATGAGCTCTAAATCCTTGGAGTTCAAGGTGCCCCATCGCGCACTTGCAATTTGTCTTTTGAATAAGTTTGATAGTAGTTTCTTCATTGTCCTGATTAATCCATGGAATGAACAATATAGGTAGACCACCAACTTCTACCTCTGTTGCTTCTGAGTATACTGTAACATTATCATACTCACGAAGCAAAAGGTCAACTGCATTTACATCATTCGTATTCTTGTAATATGCAGTATGATTACCAACAATCGTGTGAACATGAATACCCATGCTCTGCAACCGATCATAGTAGTTATTCTTTGCCCATGCTAGTGCAGAAAAATCAATACCTTTACGAGAGTCAAAAGTATCTCCCATATCAACAATGGTAGTTATACCATTTTCTTCCAGATATGGAAAAAAGATATCATTATAGAACTTCAGAAAGTAGTCATGAAACAACTTAGAGTTTTTACGACAACCAAAGTGTTGATCGGTAATGATTGCAACTTTCATCAACTACGCAGTTTGGAATGGACGTTATCCTTAATTTGATTGTAGTCGGAATAGTTGGATCCGTCAAGGGTATTGTTATCGTCAAACACCTCACTGTAACCAGATCGTTCAATAATCTTGTTCTTGATTTCTAGTTGACGTTTCTCCCTTTGGATCCTGCGGAGAAACGCATAATGAATGATCTGCGTAAAGTAAGCAAAAGGATTTTGGGATTTCTCAGGATTAAAATTATGAACGTACTGAACGCAATTTTCGATTCCATCAGAGATCATGTCCTCCTTGAACATGTAGTTAACAAAGTTTGGTTTGAATGAGAGGTGATTAGCAATCTTTAAAAAACACTCCCCAATGTAACGAGGGATAGGTGGTTTAGTGTCCCATCTCTTAGGCCAATCTTCCTTTACTGGTTCTCTTCCATACTTCTTAATGAAGGAGTTCTCAACATTACTTCTATAATCGATAAGGGCAGCCAGAAACTCTTTGTTATTCACATAATGCTCTGACCTCTTTCTCTTTGCCATAGGTCTTATCATTAGTTTATCTCATAATATGTATGAATTATATCATCTATCAATAAACTTGACAAGTTCTCAATTACCCTGTAGACTAACTCTGTCAGGGTTGATAGGGAAGCTTTAGGTACTCTTAAATATCTTCTCTAAGATTTCTTTTACGTCGTTTACATTTCCTAGACGACCCATTTTTCTATCAATCGTAGAATGATTAGCATCGTCAGGTTTGTTTGCTGATCTAATATAATCTTGATACATCATTATCATTTCTATATCATTAGACTCACTCATCGTCAATACATCATCTAGATTGATAATAAACATGTCTTCTGTGGTTGTTTTCAACCAAGGTTCTATCTTATATCCAACTACTCCCATTTTATTTTTTAGTTCCTGTACAGTGATAGGATTGGAAACCAAAAGAATTGTTCTGTCTTCTTCTTCAGAAGCAGCAACTTTGGCAAATATTTCTTCACCTGATTTTAATTTGACTGTACAGTAAAAATCGTCTTCTATCATACCTTTAATTGAATAGTGATTATCTCATAGTTAAAGTTTTCCTCATTATATGTCTTGATTCTTTCTATGAAATGATTAAGTGTGTAATTTCGTCTAGATTTAGTTGAACAATCATCTGAGATGTCATACAGAGTTGCTTTTACTTTGTCCTTTCCTTTTCTAAGAACTCGTCCAATACTCTGAAGATTACGGATTCTGGACTTACTTGGAGAGGCAAAGATAACATTATGGAGTTTTTTAATATTGATACCTGTACTAAAAGTTCCATAGGAGGCAACGATGATGGCATTGTTTTCTCTTTCTGTAATCTCTCGTACTAACTCCCTTTCGTCTGCATCTACTCCACCATGTACAAAAAATACCTTACGGTTGTCACCCTTGTTTTTATTTATCTGATCGTAGAGTACCTGTCCGTGTGCTTCGACTCTTGCGAAAAGAATAAGAGTGTTTCCTTTAAGATCTAGTGCTAGATTTTTAATGAAACGATTTCTTTGTTCATGAGAGATAAGATATTCAATCTCATCGTTGTATGTTTCAAAAGTTTGTGGTGCATGTTTGAGCACAAGACACTGAATATCAAGTTGTGATAGGTGTCCTTGCCTCATCAACTCATCAGTTCTTGTTACTTTATATGACGGACCAAACAATCCCTCTAAGACCCATTTATGCGTCTGTGTGCCGTCTAAAGTTCCCGTGAAACCAAATCTATACTTAGCATGATGAAGTTTAGTCATGATCTGTATCAAAGATTTAGACTTGAATAAATGTGCTTCATCGCCTATAATGCAACCATACTCTTCAAAGAAAGATCGTTCTAGTTTATATACTGACTGCCAAGTTGTAATTGTCACTGGAGCATCATTACTCTTCTCCTTACCCGAATAAATTTTGTGACAGTATGACTGAGCATCCCAACCATAATCAAGAAAATCCTTGTACATCTGCTCTACAAGGGATGTCGTTGGAACAACTAAAAGGATTTTTTCTCCTCGGTCTACGTAATATCTCACAAGAGAATAAATCATCAAAGATTTGCCTGAAGCAGTGGGGCTTATCAGTAACTTTCTATTATGCTTTAGAGCACCGTATACTCCCTCAACTTGGTATTTACGGGGAGTGTGAGAACAAATAGAATACATATAATCTTTGACACCCTCCATTGAGATGCCGTCATTCTCCTCGTAAGGAGCACCATAGAACTTATTATCCTCAAATTTATAACTATATCCGTACTGCTCACAGAAGTTGACAATCTTATCTAACAGACCGACATAGATTTGCTTGGAACGCATATCAAAGAGATGAATCTCTCCGTTCCAGTTTCTACCACGGTACTGTGGCATAAATTTTGCATTAGGAACCTCAAACTTAAAGTGGTCTCTAAGTTCATATTCAATATGAGGTTCAGTATTAATTTTTAAAAATACTTCGTTGGATTTTGATATAACAAGATTTGCTGTCGTATCAATCACGTAGATCCATTCATCTACGAATATTTATTACATGTTGTCAAACTGATATTCTAAAATGAGTTTGTAAAAGTTATCTCTCATTGCTTTTAAATCTTCCTGTTCATCAGGATGTCCTCCAGACCACTTTTCCACTGCTTGAGAAAGACCTAGATGAATAAGTTTGATTCCTTTGATGTTCAGTTCAATTGACCAATATTCGTCTTCCATTATCCTAATCCTGCGTTAAATCTCATGAACTCTATCGCATTTTTGATTTGATAAGTTCTGTTGTTTATCTGTTTAAGTATACTTTCAATATAAACTAGCATTGTGTCATAATAATCAATCTTCAAACAAACTGTAGAAAGTTTTTCATCAGCATCAAGATACTTTTGCATCGTATCTTTGTCACGAATCTTTTTTGGAAAAGGATTCTCTACATAAACATCAGGGTCAGCTTTACCACTGAAGTATTCATATCTTTCATGTCTAATATTTTTTCTCTGTTGCTCTGCTTTCTTTCTTAGTAAAAAGATAGTGTTGTACATTTCAAAATACTTCGCATGGAGAGTGGGAACATTAGTAGACTCTGTATGAAGATTATCCATATCAATCTTAGAGTCTTTTTCCCACATCTCTTGAAGTTTATCAAGATCAATCATAAAGTGTTGCCACGCATATCCGATAGTGTGTATATAGTATACTTGAAACTTACTTCTGCTGTAAAGTATTCGATATCTGTATCAGTTGCATCAAAAGTAATAGTTGATAAGGAATATGGAAATAAATCGGCAAAATTAACTTGAAATTTAGGGACGAGATTGTTGCTCAATATCTGTAGTGTACCATCAGAATAGATATTTTCTCCAGTTTTAGCAAAGTTCCCAGTTATCTTTCCTGCATTATGTAAGTCAGTTAATTGACTAAGTTTTTCTGGATATCCAAGTCCTCGGATCCAGTTTTGGATTTCCATATAGTTGAAAAGATCTTCATCAACTAAAAATCTTAAGGTAAGATCACCAAATTGAATTTTGTCACCAGGAACATCAATATCTTTTAGATAACTTGTTTGCAGTGCAATACCAAGATCTAAAGACGGTATGTTTGCTTGATTACAGAAAAATGCCGCGGCAGGACTTCTTTTTAGAGCAAACTTAAAACCAGTTGGTGATAAGAAATTTCTATTCGCAATTGGAGTTCCTGGTCTATCCGCAGGTTTTTTTCTGGTTGGCATGATTATTCAGAAACTACAGTAGCATTAGCAAAATGCTTTGGAGTGTAAGTTACACCATTCTTAGTGACGGTAGTTGCTTTGTCTGCATTAGCATCAGACTCGTTAGCATATACCTTCCTATCATCATAGGTCTCAGTCCATCTGTTGTCACCAACATAATATACATCACCAATAGTTGGGTTCATGACACTTGGTGTTTTAATGTGAAAAGGCATGTTACTTAGTTCTCTACATTCTTATTTAGATACAAAAAAAGCATCCCCCTTTAGGAGACGCTTCTTAAGTGCTTGACGACGTGCCTTTGCTTGTCGCAATGCCTGGGGTTTGAGTTTTCGTTTTTGCTCCTTTTTGGAGTGGTGTTGCCAGTTAGGTTTGTTCATGGTCCTAGTATAGCATAAAAAAAGAGGGTCCGAAGACCCTCTCGTATAACCTTGTGAAAATGAATCACATGAGGTTCTTAACAGTAACTCTTCTGTAGTAGCGGTTGCTGTTAACACGGAGACGACCCAGACCAGCTTCGGTGCCTTCTGCAAATGGGTTTGCGACCATGCCGTAGCGGGTCTTAAATCCAATCTTGGGCTGGAAGGTGTTCTCTCCAACGGCACGAACCATCTGGAGGGGAACATATGGGCAGTAGAACAGACCTGCGTCATAAGGTGAAGTACCCTTATAACCGACAACATAGTACTGGTTAGCAGCAACGTTTGCCGAATATGGGTCAATGTAGACTCTGTACTTACCTTGGAGAACACCTGCGAAGGTGTTACCAGTGTCATCAACGTTCAGGTTTGCATTGAGTGCAGGGGTGTAGTCAAGTACACCAGCCATGGTCAGTGCGGAGGCAACGTCTGCAGAGCAGAGGATCATGTTGCCCTTTCCTCTACGAGTTCTTTGTGCGATTGCGTTCGCATCTCTCTCGATTTGGAAAAGCAGACCCTTGAACTTCTCAACACTCCAACGTCCGTTTGAGTCGATGTCGAGGTCAAACTCACCAGCAGTTGCGGTGTTAGCAGCAGCACCTGGTTCAGCAATCTTATAGATGGTTCTGATGACTTCACGGTTGATTTCAGCAAGAATCTCTGTGGAGAGAATGTTTGCCAACTCAGCCTCAGCATTCAGACCATGAATTGCCTTGAGGTCCTGTGCCAGTTCCAGGGAGTACTCTGCCTTGAGTGCTCTGGACTTAGCAGTTACAGTGACTTTCTCAATCGAGAATGCCATCTGATTGAATGCACTATCACCAGTGCCGCTGAGTGCTTCAGCATTAGCAGTGGTCATACCCTGACCGACATCATATGCGGTAGAGGATGCGGTTCCAGTTGGGTTCAGAACTGCGGGGTTGGTTCCTGCTTGTGCTTGGGTAGTACCCAGACCAGCATTAGGATCAGACTGACCTGCGGTGAGGCTTCTACCTGCGTTCTGTCCAGAGAATGAGGTATCTGCTTCGTCGAAGAATGCCTCGGATCCACCCTGGGTGGAATACTTGGAACGCATTGCGAAGATGAGTCCAGTAGGACCACTCATTGGTTGAACACCTGCGAGGTCATATGCGACCAGGTTAGGCATAGAACGTCTGATCAAGGAGATCAGAACGGGGTCGAAACCTGCGACAGGTGAAGCACCTGAACCCGAGAAACCAGCATTACCGGTTGAGGAGGGGTCGGTGTTTACGTTTGGTTGCTCAGACAGGAATGATCCTGAAGAAGCAAAAGCTTGTTGTTCTCTAAGGAACTTCTCTTGGTTTTCGAGCAGGACAGCGGTTACGGCTCTCTTGTGTGAATCTTCGATTTTATGAAGACCCTCATGGTTGAGGAGAGGTGCCCACTTTTCCTGCAGATGCTCGGATTGGAACATTTGCGGTTACCTAATACGTTTACGGTTTGATTTAATGTTGAATTCAGTTTTTGTTGCTAAAAGAACCCAGAGTTCTCATATATGCAGCCATGGAATCAGAGTATGACTCGGATCCAGAGTGATCTACACCTTCAGAGAGGGTTTCAGTTTTAGCAGTGGAAGACTCTTTCTTGGAGTTGAAATAAGACTCCTTGAGTGTTTCCAGTTTGCCACGATATTGTGATTCACTCTCAAACTCTACACTTTCGGCAAGTGAGGCGAGCTTCTCTTTCTGGGTCTGTGCAAGACCTTCAGAAACATCATTGAGAATTCCTTCAGCAGCAGACTCGGAGAGTCTAGCGTTGAGGGTAATATTCTTCTCAATCTGCTCGTTGAGTTTTGTCTCCATATCATCAAGTTTTTCTACCATGCTCTCAAGCACATCATATTTATCTTCAGGGATTGATACATAATGTTCTTCAAAAAGACCCTTCATTCCAGAGAGGAATGATTCGGTCATTTCGGTCTTAAGACCAGCTTCAACTGCGAGTGCGTTCTCTTCAAACCACTCGTCAGAAACATACTCAAGATAAGAATCAACTCTTTCTGCGAGTGATTCTTTAGCAGCAGCAACTTCTTCTGCAAATTGCTCTGCATATTGTGCTTCCAGTTGCTCTTTGATTTGAGCAACTTTAGCATTGATTGCTGCTTCAAAAATTGTACGTGCTTTTTCTTGGAATTCTTCGGAAAGTTCTTCACCAGCGATCAGAGCATCGATGTCCTCTTGAACATCATACTCAGCAACGACTTCCTCTTCGGTAGTTAATTCTTCTTCAGAAACAACTTCGTCTTCGGTAGTCTCTTCTTCAGCAACAACCTCATCGGTGATTGCTTCTTCTTCTTCGATGGTGTCTTCAGAGGAAACTTCTTCCTCTTCCTTCATGCCTTTCATGGCATCAGCTGCTTTCGCACCTTTGTTTACTACATCCTTAACTTGCTTAAGGTTGCCACCAGGAGTCTTCAGCTTTGCTGAATCATCATCTACTTTGTAGTTTTCTGGTGTAGGACCACCCAAATCTTCGTAGGAAGCAGGGGTGCCACCAGTAGTAAGTTTGGGCATAGGATCAGCAGGTTTTGCTCCAGCATTAACAGCGGTGCGGGATTGCTGTGTCTTTACTTCCATTTCTTGTAAATTCTTGCCACTAGACATTAGAACTCTCCGTGTTTTTCCGTATTAAAACTATATTTATTTATAAAATTAAAGATTAGATAAGAAGTCATTGAATAAATTAAGCTTATGCTCATCCAATTTTCTTTGATCTACTAATGTATTAATTCTCTTTTTAGTCTGTTCTGCATATCTTTCACGCAGAAGTCCACCTTCCCAAACCCACTCTTTTCCTTCCATAATACCTTCAACAAAAGCATCAGGTGCAGAAGGATCAGCAACAATATCAGCAGCAGTTGCTAACATGAAGTCGTCACCGACAATATTACATCCCTCTCTTGTCATTTTGAGAGATCCAATTCCTCTAGAAGAAACACCGAGTTTTACTCCTTCTTCTACGAGATTTGCAGCAATCTTACCCATCGGAGTTCCGAGGATTTTTGCCTTACCAATGAAGTTATCTCCACTCTCTTTTAGAGAAACGATTTTATGAGAAACTCTATCGAGGTTGACAGTAGGACCATCGGGGTGACCAAGTTCACCAAGTGCTCTACCAGCATTGACGTGTGCTTCATTATAACGAGAAACTTCACGACGAAGAGTTTCCATAGGATACATACGACCATTACGGTTCTTGATGTTTCCTTGAAGGAAAACTCCCTCAATATACAGTGATTTCTTACCAGACTTGGTGGTCTCTACGAGAAATTTTACTGATTCAATTTCTTCTCTAATCAGTTTCATTAGGATGCCCCTCCGATTTAGGTGTGTTGTATTTGTTGGTAGTGTAATGTTCCAGATCCATCACCACGCGCAGCAACCATAAACGATTTTCTCAATATTGCTTGTGAAGTTGCTAATAATGCTGCTGGATTTCCTGCAGAAGAATCATGATCAACAACGATTCTTGTACTATAATATCCAGAAGAACCACCAGAAGTATCTACAGAAGAAACAATCTTATGACTAAAATCATAATCAGATTGTCCAGTCACCGTAAGTGAAACTGCATCTCCTACTTCAAAAGGAGAACCTGTTCCCTCTGGGAAATCAATAGTTGTGGTAGATCCAGTAGTAATACCAACAACTCTTTGGGACAAAACAGTTCCAAGAGAAATGGTTTCGGGTTCAGTTGAAGAAACATAGTAATCAGTAACTGCTGCTGTTGGAAGAGTTCCAATTGCAATGTGTGCTCCAGCACCTTTTGCTACAACACGCAAAGTGTCAGTTTGTTGACTAAGAGTAGTAACTCCTCTTACAGAAGAACCACTAGACAAAGCAAAAAAAGTGTTAACCCCTACTGGTTTATGCGCCATTATCCTTTAAAATTCATTTATAATAGTTATTTATAAATCAGACACCATCGGTGGTATCAGGTGCTTCGTCCTCTACTTCAATTTGATCTTCCCCAGTGAAAAGACCATTTGCTACAAGGGGACGGAATGCATCAACTCTTTCTGCAGCTTTTGCATAGAGAACATCTTTAATAGAATCACTAATTTGTGATGGTGACTCATCACTAATGATCATATCTAAAAGGTCATCCATTTAATTGTATAGTATACGACTATGGGTATTTATATCTCTCCACCCTTAGGCATTTCAATAGGTTCCGCAGCAGAAGCATCAATCTCAGGTTCCATCTGTGGTTGACCCAAATCCATACTTGCTGCTGAATCTAAAGGTTGTCCTGTAGCAGGATCAATCGTTGCTGGATCAGGGATTACACCATCTTTAATTTCTTTTTCAATCAACTTATCCTGTTCAATAATCTCAATGTCGGTCTGACGTAAGATCTTACGACGAACATAATCCTGAGAATAATACTTACCAATATATGGTTCAGCAGTTTGAGCAAGAGTCAGTCTTTCATTGAGAAGTTCTGCTTCTTTTAGTTCAGAGAAGTGATTATCATAGAGGAAGTCATACTGAATATGCTCACTCATAATCTCCCAATCTTCTGGAGTAATTACATTCTTCAGAAGTAATTGGGTCTTCAGCATGTCATTAAACATGTTTGAGAATCTTTTTCTCAAACGACCAACAAACTTAGTAAACTTAAGTTCGTCTCTCAAAATCTCAGAAGATCTCCCCAAGTTAAACCCACCTTCTCCATCCATTCTTGATGGGGGAACATTAAGCGAACGGTAGAGTTTCTTCTTAAAGTATTCAATATCAGTGATTTCTCCAAGGTTTTGTCCACCTGGGAGTGTTGTAATTTCTGTTCCTCTTCCACCTTCTCTCCTGGGCAGCCAGAAATCCTCCAGCATTGCCATGTATTTTTTATCATCACGGATCTCTCCCGTGTTTGCATCATAAACAAGTTTGTTACGATAACGAGTCATCACATCACGCAGATATTGTTCTGCTTTGACTTTGGGAAGATTACCAACGTCAATGTAGAAAATTCTACGTTCTGGTGCTCTACTTAAACGATAGATGACCAAAGAGTCCTCAATCATTCTAAGTTGATTAAGTGACTTAATTGCTTTGTGAAGATATGAAAGAGTTGATCCCTTATTTCTATCTACCAATCCAGAGGTGCAATATGTAACCGCATCTCTTGCAATTTTAATTCCTTGCTGTGCCCCAGTTTGCATGGGGTTTCCAGTTGGATAAACTGCTTTGGGATTATAGATGAAAAACTCTTCAATCTCAGGGAAGTCATAATCCATAGGATTATCACTTCTTATTTTTGTGATAGCAGAAACATCATTCTTTGATTTTTTCTGCTGTCTAACATAACGCATTTTCATTGCGTCAATATAACGAAGTTCCTGGATACCTGCTTCAGGATTCTTTAAATCAATAACTTTATGATAGTAAATGCGACCATCAATATACCAATTTCTATAAATTTCGTGTGCCTTCTTATCAAAATCAAGAAGATCGAGAATGTATTTGAACTCTTTACGAATTATATTTTTGATACCATCACTAGCATTGAGATTTGAAAGTTCAATCTCAACAGGACTATCATTAGAATCTGATACGATTGCTTCATTTACAATATCTTCAATGGCACTATCCGCTTCGGGATGAAGTGCCATTTCACGATATCTTTTAATGAGATCAAATTCGGTGCGATATACACCTTCAATATCTACATAAGAACCAAAAAAACCACTACTCATATAGTGGTCATTCCCGTCCTCATTATTAGGAGGAACGGGACTGACGGCACTTGGAGATAGTGGTTCTGTGTCCTCAATAGAGAACCCAAATAACTTAGACATTATTATAAACTAACTTAAGTCTGATCTATTTATGGATCAGTCAGCAGTGTTATCTGGGGACCAGTATTGAACTTGGAATTCAACTGTAAATTCTTCAATGGTGTCAGATGTGTCGTAAGACAGGTCAATAGCAGCAACGTTCGTTGGGAAGATTCCGTAGAACTTGTACTTCTTAGCAGTCTCAAGACCATCACCTCTTACATCATTGGTAGCAGATGTTTTTCTCTTGAACTGTTTGACAACAGCATCAACTTGATAATCTGCTGGGTCAAGCAAACCAGATCCATCAGCATATTGTGCAATCTCTTGCATCCAACGTTCCATTGCAGTGCGAATAACGAAGTCGTTATCGTTGATGACTGTAACGGTCCAAGTATCAAAGGTTCTGTCTCCAGCAACTTTGAAGATTCTGCCTCTGAATGGAACATCAATTGATGCTACGTTAGAAGCAGGCAACTGTGCTGCCTTACAGAGAACAGAAAAACTATCAGAATCGTAGTTTGTATCACCCGATCCAGGGAAAGAAGTTAAGTCTACCTGGAATAGATTGGGGCGAGCACCGCCCCCAACAAGAGTTGATTTAATTTTCTCGATAGAGTGTGGCATTTTTTAATCCTCCTTTTGGTATTTAGATAATGCTATCAAACTCTGCCAACTACTTCTTCAAAGCTAACACCAGTACGGGTAGCAACGAAGGTGAGTGTTACATAGTTAATCGACTTAGCAGGCTTCAGGAAGATGTCTGCCCTAAACTCATTATTATCGATGATATCAGGAGTGTTGTTCGTGCTATCACAAACAACCATGAATCCATAAAGTCCTCTCTTCGATTGAATGTCACGAAGATAAGGTTCAACGATGTTTCTGAAGTTAGCTCTGGTTAACTCATCGTTGAGTTCAAAGAGTTGAGCTTGTGCTGCTCTTTCCAGTGCTTGTTCGATGGTAAGGAACAAACGACGAACGTTGATTCTGTCAAACGCAGAAGCATATCCGAGTGCAGTCTTATCACCGAAGAGAAGTGTTCCGATACCAGGTGTGGTGACAAAGGAGTTAATTCTTGCAGGATAGAGACGATCTCTTTGTGCTTTGTTGGGGTTGTATGCCAACTTAACTGCATTGTTAATAACACCTCTCTGTTGTCCAGCAGGTGAGAACCAAGGATATGCAACGATTGCTGTGCGAGTCATGAGACCAGCAACATCAGCATTTGTTGGAACATAACGGAACTCGTTATTGAATCTGTCGTAGGTGTACTTATATCCACTGTCAAATGTTGCATAAGACGAGGAGGACAGTGAACTGAAGTAGTTGATCAGATTTTCTGTCTGAGTATTCGTGTTAGTGATGTTAACCAGATTTCCTCTGTGAGGTCCAACGACTGCCATGCAGTCCTTTCTATCATTAGCAACAGAAATTAAGTAGTTTGCTTTTGCTTGCGATTCTGCTTCAGTTGCACAACCAGGACCCATGATCAGATAATCAACTTCAATTTCATCTTTATTAGAGAAGAGTCCGTATGAAGTGATCAAGTTGGAAAGTTCTGCCTTCATTCCACCAGTTGCGGAATAATCAACACCACCACCGAGGGTGTAAGTTACATTACCAATACCAGCAAATGTTACATCTTGAGCAGATTGTCCCCAGAGTCCATCTGCAGTTGTAATTGCGGTGAAGTCGGTTGAGAATCCAGTTGCTCTTGGAGTTGTGTTGTGTGCTGCATCATATGCTTGGGAAGGATTATAACCAGCATAGATGTTAGCAGAGAAATCAGCAAGGTAATCCTTGTAGTAGATTCTCTGAGGTGCATTTACATTAGAGATTGCATCTCCTGCCTTGGACAGGTTGACGTGCTTCTCAAGAATGTTGCCCTTGATTCCAGTAATGGAACCTGTGTCATCAACAACTACAACATGAAGTCCATCATTTATACCGTTTCTATCGGTTACATAAACATTAGAGGTAGGTCTTGGTGCAATTGCTTTCCAATAAGTAGTTGCATTAGTCAGACCCAGAGTTTGCTCCTCATACCAGTCAACTGCAGTTGCTGGAGTGAAAGTAGTACCGTTAAGTCCAGTGCTGGTAATACCAGAATTATTAACGAAGTGAATCTCTGTACCAGTACCAAATGCTCTTGTGTTAGAACCTTCTTGATAAGTGATCTTAGTTTCGGTAGATCCACCACCAACAGTTTCTACACGAGAAACAACCTTAACATCAATCGTGCTATTTCCACCAGTTACATCAGTTGCCATTCCAACGATGATGCCTTTCAGGAATCCAGTGAATCCAGTAGTGGTTCCTGATCCAGGAATGACTGCGTTGTCAAGTGATGCGGTTACACCAAATCCGATTGTTGCACCAGCATCAGCAAGACCAGTTGTTGCAATACCGACTCTTTGATCAGCAAAGTCGTCAATTGTGCAAACTTTCAGTCCATTACCCCAGGTTCCAGGGTTCTTAGCAGAATATGTAAAGCTATTGTCTGAAGTATGGAAACCAACATAGTCATCATAGTTGGTAATCTTCAGTGAGGTTGTTGATGCAATTCCAACACCTGCATTTGCATTATTGAGTTGGGTGTCATCAGTTCTAATAACCTTCAGAACTCCCCCATAAGAAAGGAAAGATGATGCACTCATCCAGTACTCATACTGTGAGTCAGTTGACAGGGGCTTACCGAATGTATCGATAAGTTCTTGTTCTGTAGAAATGTCAATTGGATCGTCAATTGGTCCGATCTTGAAAGGTCCAGCAATCGCACCAATGTTGTCTAGTACATTATCAGCTCTTCCTACTGTTAGGTCAACCTCCCTGACTAATACGCCTGGAGATAATTGAGGAGTCGCCATGTTTTTGTTCTCCGAGTCTCAGTTTATCTGAAAATATTTATTAAAAACCATAGTTTCGCAGGGGAAACACGCCGTGAACTACCAATCTGGATATTCCCACTTACCCAAAACTCTGTTTGTCATTTTGTTTGCAACTCTTGTTATTGTACACTCTTTACATTCATATGAATATGAAGATGCTACTGGACCCCTATCTTTTCTGGTTCTGTAAAACTCTTCAACTAGATTTTTTGTTTCGCCACAAACTCTACACTTTCTGTCTTGTAGCAAAAGGTGTCCAAGTTTTATCTGACCATCTAAATCCATTCATTCTCCTTCCTTTTCATGATGAAATTTGTGATGAGCTATAACTCGATATAATTCTGTTTTTATTTTGTCTGCATGACGATACTCCCAACTCACTTTATCCATATCTTCCATATATTTTTCCATAGCAGCATATTGCATTTTAACATCTTCAATTTGAAAACAAAGAGATATATCTAACTTTATTGGTTGATCTTCGTCCATTAACGGTAGTCCCACATGTAAGATCTATCTCCATACTCATCGGTAAACCACCTATCACCCTCACTATCAACAAAACTATCATCACTTAATCCATCATTTAAGAAACCAAAGGGAGCCATATCTTGCTCAATCTGGTTCTTTTGTTCTTCGTATAATCTCTTACGAACATCCTGATCAGTCAATTCTTTGAAATAGTCCATCTGGACTAACCAGGCATAGATGACAAGACACATTGCCAAGTCATCATTACAACCCTCTTCTGCCTCAAATGAGTTGTGCTTTGAAATAAAGGTTGTCAGTTCTGAGATAATCTCATAGTCATTGAAGATTAACTTATCTTCTTCAATTAGGGTTTTGAGGTTGAGAGATCCAACTTTCTTTACTGTCTTGGACATCTTAACACCCAATTGTGTTTTTTTACCAGAGAATCCTTGACCAACAATCTGTCCTGCTCTACCTCTCATAGAACACATCAACAGATTTTGATATTCAAGATCATATTGAAGAATACTTGCAACTTGATCTCCAATATCATTTACCTCACATAAAATAAATGCACTATTGTAATTCTTTGCCACTTCGTAAATGATGTTAGGGAACAACATTGGTTTGATGTCGTTATTTCTATACTTTGCTACAACTCTATGAGGAAACTCAGTAATATCTACAACTACAAATGCAGAATAATCTTCTCCAACTCCTCTAGCAACGTCAACTGTCATTACATAATCATGTTTATCCTTTGATGGTTCATATACATCTAATCCAGCATTTCTTTGCAGTGGATTATCATATACCATCGTCCTTAATTTACTAGGAGCAATCAGTGTATCAACAGATCCTAAGAACTCACATTCAAACTCAACTTTAAACTGTTGTTCTGAAGTGTTGGCAATAGTGGTTTCTTTCCACTCCTCATCTCTTCCAGGAACTTCTGACCAATGAACATCAGTTGGGACATATTCATTCTTTCCCTTCTCCGCATCATGCCACATACGGTAGAAGTGATTCATACCGTGTGGAGTAGA
>Ga0213866_10000897_pt1 | contig 23105 bp, 25 predicted proteins | sample PICome_11_FD_160079 | JGI IMG/M metagenome (GOLD analysis project Ga0213866, IMG submission 160079) | Coastal seawater microbial communities near Pivers Island, North Carolina, United States - PICO284 | ecosystem: Environmental > Aquatic > Marine > Coastal | place: USA: North Carolina...
TGTAGATTTTCCAAAACTCCTCAATACCCTTAAAGAGCAAGATGCAGATATGGTTGTCGGAGCACGGACAAAGAAAGGAGTACAGATCCCCCTCATTAGACGCCCTGCAAAAGCGGTCATTAACCTCCTAGTAAACAGCCTCAGTGGACGGAAAATTCCAGATAATAACTCTGGCATGCGAATCTTTAAGAAGTCCATGGCTGAAGAATTTATGCACCTCTACCCACAAGGTTTTTCATTTACGATCACAATTACACTGGCAGCTATCACGAGTGACTACAACGTTATCTACGTCCCAATCGACTACTTTAAAAGACAAGGGACAAGCTCTATGTCTTCTGGCTTCAATGGGTTAAAGCATTTTTTCAACTTCATTGGGCTTATTATCAGGATAACCACATACTTCAGGCCACTTAAATTTTTTGTATGGCCAGCCACTCTCCTCTTTTTAGGGGGAATTGCCTACATTGGATACACTATCAAAATGGACTCAAATGTCTCTGATGCGGGAATGCTGATGATTCTCACAGGAATTCAGATAGGTCTCTTCGGCCTACTTGCAGAGGTTGTTGTCAGACAAGGGCGGGCAAAAAAATCATAAAATACAAAATATCTAAGTTTTATTATTAAAATCCTTGACCAGAACGTCTTAAGAGGTAAAATTCCCCAGCTCACTCCCAACTGACAAGCATTGCTCGTAAAGGGGGGTCAGATACTAACCTCCACATACCACATTTAGGCTTTCGCCTCTGTTCGTATGTGGGCGAGAGCTCCTTCACAGCATCGCACAATAATAACAATGACCAAAAACCGTTTATATTAAATTATGAACATCACAAACTAGTTTATTCTTTGAACTCTCTTAACTTCGGTTAAGAATTTCATTCTCTAAAATTTTTTTTAAGAGTTTGATCCTGGCTCAGAGTGAACGCTAGCGGTGCGCCTAACACATGCAAGTCGAGCGACTCTTCGAGAGGAGCGGCGAACGGCTGAGTAACACGTTGGAACCTACCCCAGACTCAGGGATAACATACCGAAAGGTGTGCTAATACCGGATAGTCTCGTAAGAGTAAAGCTTTTGCGGTCTGGGAGGGGCCTGCGGCCTATCAGTTAGTTGGTGAGGTAAAAGCTCACCAAGACTATGACGGGTAGCTGATCTGAGAGGATGATCAGCCAGAATGGGACTGAGACACGGCCCATACTCCTACGGGAGGCAGCAGTGAGGAATCTTCCGCAATGGGGGCAACCCTGACGGAGCGACACCGCGTGAAGGATGACACCCTTTTGGGCGTAAACTTCTGTTCTGAGGGACGAAATTTTTGACGGTACCTCAGGAGAAAGCACCGGCTAATTCCGTGCCAGCAGCCGCGGTAATACGGAAGGTGCAAGCGTTACTCGGAATCACTGGGCGTAAAGCGTCCGCAGGCTTTTTGGACAGTCTGATGTAAAAGCACGGAGCTCAACTCCGTGTACGTGTCGGAAACTTCCAAAATAGAGTCATACAGAGGCATCTGGAATTTCGTGTGTAGGGGTAAAATCCGTTGATCCACGAAGGAACGCCAAAAGCGAAGGCAGGGTGCTGGGTATGTACTGACGCTCAGGGACGAAAGCGTGGGGAGCAAAGGGGATTAGATACCCCCGTAGTCCACGCCGTAAACGATGTGTGCTCGGTGTCGGAAACTTCAATCGTTTCGGTGCCCAAGTTAACACGGTAAGCACACCGCCTGAGGAGTACGATCGCAAGATTAAAACTCAAAGGAATAGACGGGGACCCACACAAGCGGTGGAGCATGGGGTTTAATTCGATGATAAGCGGAGCACCTCACCTAGGCTTGACATCCTCCAAATCGACTAGAAATAGTTGAGTGCCGCAAGGAATGGAGTGACAGGTGATGCACGGTCGTCGTCAGCTCGTGTCTTGAGATGTACTGTTAAGTCAGCAAACGAGCGCAACCCTCATCTTATGTTGTTTTTTCATAAGAGACTGCCGCCTCCAAGGCGGAGGAAGGTGAGGATGACGTCAGATCTGCGTGTCCCTTATGCCTAGGGCAACACCCGTGCTACAATGGCTGGTACAAAGAGCAGCAAACTCGCGAGGGTAAGCAAATCTCAAAAAACCAGTCTCAGTTCGGATTGAAGTCTGCAACTCGACTTCATGAAGTTGGAATCGCTAGTAACCGTGAATCAGCTACGTCACGGTGAATATGTTCCTGGGTCTTGTACTCACCGCCCGTCAAGTCATGAAAGGCAGGGGCACCCGAAGCACTCTTACCCGCAAGGGGGGGTACCACGGTGAAACTGCTGATTGGGACTAAGTCGTAACAAGGTATCCGTAGGAGAACCTGCGGATGGAACACTTCCTTACCAGGGAATTTATCTCTGAAGTACATGCTCTGGCCGGTAGCAATGCCATCATGTAACTCGATTGACCGGAGCTACCCCCAATGCTTTGACTCTTGCCTCGCAGGAATCAAGGTATTGGGTCCGGGTTCGAAAACTGGTCCGTGAATGACTTTAACTAGTATCACGAATCAGTTCGGCTCAAAATTATTATTGCTGCGATGCTGTGAAAGAGCTTTTTTGCAGCTTCGTTTTTTTGGTGTTGTGCAAAGTAAAGAGTTAAGCGTACTATCCATCTATGGATTCTCATGCAGAAACATTGCTCTGGAATGCCGTCATACCTATCCCAGAAGCTGCGCGTACAATTTATGAATATGCAGTAGGAGAAGCCATTAAAAGAATTACCTGCAGTGCAGAAATTCGATCACTCCTTGCAAGAGAAGCGATAGAGCAAGACACATTCCCCATAAAAGACGAAACAGGTGTACATACTATGCGTGTGCCGACGTTAGAAGAATTTCTTGATCACACTGCAATGCACTGCATAGAAATTACAGACAACAATAATGTTGATATTATGATGGACACATACTTTAGAGAAGCGGTGCAAGAATCTAAAAATGGCACCATCATAGAAATAGTGATGGAAGGTAATCCTGATCATTTTGAAAGAGAACCATTTATGTAAAAAAACCGACCTCTAGCGAGATCGGTTATTGTCGCTACTCCCTTCTTTTTTTATTGGAGCTGATGCTGGTTCTTTTTTTCTGGGCTACAAAGCGCACATGTAATGACAATGACGCCAAGCATTGAGCCAATTGCAACAAGCACGTGATTGCAATGGTAACCAAGAAGAAACCACACAAGCTAAGCATAGGGTAATCCAAAGATAGGTCAGCCCTTCGTACTTACCAAAACAACTTCTGATGAAGGCAACAAGGCAGAACACACAAAACATCGATACTGCCATCGTTGCCGATAATACCAAGGCCGAGAGAATGAAACTTCTGACGGTCCACAATATCACTGCAACAATCGCTAGACCTAGCAATACCACAAGTAAACGCATGATCTTGTCTCCAACAAAGAATATGTGAAATACCAAGCTGCAGAGCAGCGACTATGTAAATAAAACCATATTTATGGTATTATGGCAAATATTAATATGATGATATTTCTCGTGTTTTTGTACCGTAATAAGTGAAAATCGCTACAATATCTGGGATGAAAAATAAGGCACTCATTATTGGCGGACTCATCGCTATATCTGCAATTGTCGGCATCGCTTTCAGCCTTGTACAAAGCAGTAAAGGTGCCCCTGAGTGGATTGCAGTACGGGATAATGTCCTACCTCAATTCACAACAACAGACCTCAAGCTTAAGGAGTCTATCATTACAAGAGAATTCTCTCCTCAAGTAGACATTGGGTTCGTCGTTGATGCAGGAACTCTCTACCAGTTTATCGGACCAGAAGAACTAGCACTCTGGCAGATTGACGAAGAGATGCTCTATACCACAGCGCTAAAAAACCTCGATAAGAGATCTCAAAATATTAATGTTGATGTAGCAGAAGCAGCAGAAAAAGATTCCACAGCAAAGTATGTAATCGTTGAACTTGATGATGGCTTCTCTGCTGTAAGGCTCCTTAGCAGCGGTGTACGCAAAGCAATTGCACGTGAGGTAGGAGATGAATACATTGCAGCAATTCCAACACGAGACTTCCTCATCTTCTGGCATAAGGACTTCCCAATCTTTGATGCATTCGCACAACAAGTAAAACAAGAATACCAATCAGAAAAAGATTATCCTCTCACTCCAGACCTCTTTCGTGTAAACAAGTACGGCATTCAACCTGTGAAAGTTGTACCAAAAAAAGACGCTACTGAGTAAGTTTTGTTTCGATACACTCCTGTAATGACTCTTGTAAAACAGGATCAGAAATTTTTGCAGTAAGGTCACTAAGAAAACCTTGGATATACATATGTCGTGCTTCATCTTCTTGAATACCACGTGCAGCAAAATAAAAAAGATCTTCTGGTGTCACCTTGCTCACTGTTGCACTGTGCGATGCCTTTACATCATTCGTTTTGATCTCAAGACCTGGAATAGCATCGACCTTTGCAGAGCTATCGAGCATTAATACATTCTCTGTTAAGTATGTATCAGTCCCCCCTCCCTTGAGGCCAATCTCTATCATGCCATCACAAAAAACATGTGCTGTGTCTTCTGCAACACCCTTCATGATAATTTCTCCACCACCATGTGCCGCCTCAAAAATATTACGTGCAGAGATGCGTTGCTTCTCTGCATTTTTTGCATAGAAAATCCAATCAATATTACTCACTGCGTGAGGACCAATAAGATGTGACCGCAACTGATGTGATATCTCCTCTGCTAAAGAAATATTCTGAAAATGAACTGTACCTCCTTCAGACACCAAACTCTTCTGTGACACCACTCCAGAGGCTGTTTGAAGGGTTACGACAGCGAGTGTCGCATTGGCAGCGACCTCGACCACACATGTGCAGTCCCCCTCGAGAACAATAGACACCGTAGCCTGGCTATCTTCCTCCGTAATGATACGAATATCTGCCTTATTGGGCGCTACAAAACTCACTGTCTCACGTAGTTGCATTCCGGATGGAATGCGCAATACATGCTCTTCTGCCTCTCTCTGAAAACATGGAATATTCATGAAACGCAGTGTACTACAGAAATCAGCCTAATGGGTAAGGAGACGCCGATCTTTAAATTTGCTAATAAATATATATATAGTATAATACTATTATGGAAACAAAAAGTCTCTTCCCGGAGTTAAAACTCGATCAAGATGCCGCAAGGCTCTCTGAATATATCGCACACCTGCAAGTTGATATAGAAGATCTTGATGAAGATTTTCATGATCCACGAATAACAATAAAAAACCAACAACGACGCGTAGAACAATTGATCCGCTCCCTCATTCAAATAGGATTGTACAAAGATCGCAACGAAGTATGGAATAAGATGCGCAATCCAAGGGAAAGAGGAAAAATACACTACCCAGACTTTCAAAAACGAGTTCTAGGAATGATTAACTGGTATCAAGAAGTATTAAAAAATATCACCATTGAAGGTGCAACAACGGTAGAAGATGCCATTGCTCAACAACGACAGAAAACTGCACAATGGACCCGCTCTGTAAGAGAAGCCCTGCAACAATAAATATATTACCTTAAATAGTACGTATTATGATCAAATTTGGACCAAATCGGTATAACTCAGAAGAGGATGGATATGATCCACCACTCAGTAGAATGCTTGGTGACAGATTTACAATACCACAAGTAGAGGCAATCCAAACCTCAACACCAAAAAAGATACGACCTCTTCTTGGGCAGTCTGATATGCAAAAAGACATCGATGGGCTGGTTCATGACATGCAAAACTACATCACTATTATTGAGCAACAGGGTGACCGCGGAAAAGCTCAACAGCTCAGAGAGAGGATTCAAAAACTACAATCCCATTCTCTTAACGAAAAAACAATGAGCGATTTTCAAGAATTACATCAGCATATTGTCTTCAGTTCGCAGAATTTTGACGAATAATACAGTAAAAAAGCTATTTGAATGAATATATTTAGTATATGACATTTATATATTTTATGTTATAATATAATTAACACATTCCCCAAAATAGTATGGATCATACATCAAGTAACGAAATGGAAATAAATGAAAAGGCATTCCCTGTCAAAGGATACGCAGGTAATCCAGCAGAAGGAGAACGTAAATTTACTATCGGTGGATCGGCACCAATTGGTAAAACAATTGAAGATCAAATTGAAGCAGCACAATCTGTAGAAACACTCGAGCAATTACAACAAGAAGTATCACTCGTAGAAAACGGACGACGAGCGTACAATCGAAGAATGAGGCAACTCCTACAGCAACGTAATACCACACTCTAACATGTCTGAAAAAACAACCATATTACCCGGCGCTGACCGCATTCTTGCAGAATGGAATGGGGACAATTCTGAAAAAATAAGCCTCTCAGCACGGCACATTGCATTACTTGAACATGGTGATCTTCCAGAGTCTGAACAGGCATTGAAGAACATTGCATACTTACTTAATGTCTGCGGTGGAAACATTAGAGATACACTCTACCTTACTAGAGGAAGTGCAGAAGACATCCGAGCACGAGAAATTCTACAAGAGATAGGTCAAAAAAATAATTCTTCACTGGAAGATGGCAATGAATTAATGGAGATATTTAACGACACCTAATTGAGAAACGATTCCCTGCAATCACGAGGCGGAGATGGACGCACATTTACCATGGAAGATCATCCAGAATTGATAGCTGATGTTATCCGTATATTGAATGATATACCTGCATCTGACGTCGCAAAAATCGCATTAAACAAAGAGGATCCCTTGTTTCCTGCATTAGCATATCTAGTCTCACACCTACTCATCACCACAAAACAATACAACATACTTGCATTAGAGCTCATGAATGCAGGACAGAAAAACCCTCTCGAAAAAAGCGGTATTCTACGTACCATAACAGATCGCATGACAATAGACAGACGTCGTATCTATAATGCATTTGGATGGAATAAATACCCAACGGATGAAGACCCAACATGCGATGTAAGCTGCTAACCGACAGACCCCTCCATCTCGAGCTCGATAAGACGGTTCATCTCAACTGCATACTCAAGAGGAAGCTGACGGACAACTGGCTCTATAAAACCGTTGACTATCATTGCTCGTGCTTCGACTTCTGCAATACCACGAGATGTGAGGTAGAAGATGTCTTCTTCAGAGAGGCGTCCAACTTTTGCTTCATGAGCAATGGTCACATCATTGTTACGAATGTTGATATCTGGAATAGTATCTGTTCGACTCTCCTCATCAAGAAGCAGCGCATCACACTCCACACTACTTGTGCAGTCATGTGCATTAGGAGCAATACTCAGGAGCCCCCGATAGACACTACATCCACCCCCCTTACTAATAGACTTCGAAATAACTGTAGACGATGTATGTGGTGCCGCATGAATAACCTTTGCACCGGTATCCTGCCACTGGCCAGCATTCGCAAAAGCAATTGCCATGTGATCACATCGGGCACCTTCTCCTGCAAGGACTGAGCATGGATACAGCATAGTCACCCCCGATCCCATGTTTCCCCCAATCCATTCCATCGTTGCGTCTTTCTGAATAATGGCACGCTTGGTATTTAAGTTATACGTATCACGACTCCAGTTTTCAACACTACTGTATCGCGCTTTTGCACCTTCTTTTACAAAGATTTCTACAAGTCCAGCATGAAGTGCTTGTGAGCCATACTTCGGCGCACTACACCCTTCAATGTAATGAACATCTGCACCCGCCTCAACAATAATCAATGTGTGCTCGAACTGTCCCATATTTTTTGCATTCATACGGAAATATGCCTGTAATGGATCAGACACTGTTACACCTTCTGGTACATATAAAAACGTACCTCCGCTCCATACAGCCCCATGCAAAGCCGCAAACTTGTGGTCACTTGCTGGAACACATTTCATAAAATGCTCTTTTACTATTTCCTCATGACTGTGAAGTGCATCATCCATATCAAGGAATACAACACCGAGGTCGTCCCACTGTTGCTTTAGATTGTGATACACCATCTCACTTTCGTACTGTGCGCCAACACCTGCGAGCATTCTTCGCTCAGCCTCTGGAATTCCAAGCCTGTCATACACTTTACGAATATCCTCTGGTACTTCTTTCCAGTCGTCAGTTTCAACTGCTCCACTTCGAGCGTAGTAAATAATATCATCGAGATCTAGCGTACTGAGATCCGCACCCCACGTCGGCATCGCCTTTTCCTGAAAAATCTTGAGAGACTTCAATCGATGCTCAAGCATCCACTCTGGCTCATTTTTATCTGCTGATATCTGCCGAACTAATTTTTCAGATACACCACGTTCCACTCCATCCGTGTACGGGGAAGGGTTTGCATCATCGAAAACCGATCTATTTAAAGAGGAAAAAATAGCATCATTATCCATGCCAGAATCATATCACACATACTGTGCGTACAATATTTTATACTTGCCAAAGAGAAGCCTAAGCCTCTAGGTTAGAGATATCTATTTACTACCACTCAATCTCATGGATTACAGCTCACTATTTGACGGAGGATGTGGATGTGGCAGCTCTCACTCGGATGACGCTACACCTGCGACAGATGCTCCAGAAGACACATCTCCAACTGAAGAATCATCAGAAGGATAATTCATTCGTACACTTGAAGGAAAAAGGCTCTATACGGGCCTTTTTTCATATATATAAATTCTTTACATTAGTTTCTTTGACAATAGATTGTACTAAATGTACATTTCAGTACTTAATTCTGTTCTCCTCCACTCATGGGACTCAACACCACACTTAACCGCCTTCTCGCAGACCCAGATTCACGAGAAAGATCCGTTTTAGAATCAGACATTGTTGAACACGAAGATCATGTAGAGGGGAACGCAACATCATCATTTTTAAACACACTGGCAGGAGATCTCGATACACGTGTCATTGGTATCCACAAAAATACCAATCAGCGTCTGATCATTGTTACACAAGACAAAACTCTTCTCACTCTTAAAAGAAATATTGCACAACTTGGAAAGAAGGAATGGATTGCACCACTATCCACTCTATCAACAATCATGATTGCACTTATCACATCAAACTTTAAACGTGCACTTGGTCTCGGTCCATCAGAGTGGAGAGCGATCTTTATCGTATGTGGATTCGTAAGTTGTGGATGGCTTTTTGCCTCACTAAAACGATCTGTAGGAGCAAAAAGTTTTCACGAAGTTATCCAAGATATTGTTTTTGAACTTGGAGCTCGTCCAAAGCCTATTATGCCAAGCGACCTCGAAAAAGCAGAGACACCTTCTACAATGTCTGCGAGTGCATTAATCGCTGCATGTAAGACAAAAGTGCCACGAAAGCGTAAATCTGCATCAAAGAGTAAGAAGAAGAAATAATCTAAGGTAGAATAGAGAGGTTGTATGGAAAGAATCCCAGATCAATCATCTCAGCGCTTAGACTTTCCAAAATTTCCAGATGATTTACGTATTCAGGGTCATCGAATGGCGTTGCGCGCGCTGACACTGAGCTTATTACTCAATGGTAAAAAATACATAAGCCTCCACAAATCTATTGAAAGCCTGCCAGATGAACGCAAAATTCAAATTCAAAAAATCCGCAAGAAGCGTTTTTTACGAAAAAAATCAAAATTAAAGCAAGTTCGTACGACACACGAAGAGCATGTTCACCACGCGCAAGAGCTTGTAGATGAAATGCATGACGTGCTCACGCACATAGATGACATACGACAACGCTTCTATCAACAAATTGAAGACACAAATCTTTCTGGTTTTACAGATCTATCCAATCACTATGCAGCGCGACTACTCTTTCTTGAATCAATGGGTGCACGGGCTCTCACAGTGCTTGAGGAAGCTGAAGAAGGTGTTGTTAAAGTGCATCTGCTAGAAATACTAAAAGACCGAATAGCCCAAACAAGAAACGCTCTTACAGAACAATTAGAATGGCTTCCTAACATGAAAGAACTTATCTTTGATCCATCCTCTCAATATCAATCCATCATGCAAGTTGCTTATTAAAAAAAGAGGCCAGAAGGCCTCTTTTATAAAGCTATAGTCGATAACTATCGAAGCTTGTATGTCAGGTTCACTGATACAACAACTTCCTGCTCTCCTGCTGGAAGTGGTGGTGCCATTGGTGCACCTCCGCCACCCATGCCTTCTGCAGAGTCCATCATTACATTACGTGCATACATAGGCGCATTGTATCCCTGCTCTTCCCAGAACCCCTGCATACGACCAAGTGTTACACCAAGGTCTGCTGCTAGCTTCTCTGCCTTCTCCTTTGCATTGGCGATAGCTTTTGCGCGCGCTTCTGCACGGAGGTTCTCTGGATCATCAATTGTAAAGTTCACAGAACCTGCCTGGTTTGCACCAGACTTAATAGCTGCATCAAGTACTTCTGAAATCTTCTTCAAATCACGCACTTTAACAACAAGTGACTGATTTGCTTCGAATCCCTCATCGATACGACGACCTTCATTCCAGTCATAACTAGGATTAAGAGATAAGTACTGTGTACGAATATCTTTTTCTTCAATACCAACAGCTGTGAGTGCTGCCATAACTTTCGTCATTTTTTCTGTGAGCATTTGCATTGATGCATCTGCAGTTTTTTGGCGTCCAGTTTGTACACCAAAGTTTAATGTTGCAATATCTGGCACTGACATAACTTCACCGCGACCCTGCACACTAATAGTAAACTGATCCATATGCCGAGTTTCAACATACTTTCCAGCGACATAGAGCGAACCTGCAACAAGGGCCACTACGATTGGTAACCACACTGGTGGTCTAAGATAAATAGCTTTTTCTTCCATAGGATTAAAAGGGGTAGAAAACAAAATCATTCTAACATGTACTACGAGACCTGAGCCATAAAAGTAACATCTCACGCATATTCTTCATATCCTCCATCCTCTAACTCCTTCGCAAAGGCAGCTCCACCGCTTCTAGCGATCTTTCCATCAACCATGACATGAACATGATCTGGCTTGATGTAACCAAGAATCCTTGCATAGTGTGTGACAAGCAAACACGAGAAATCTGGATTATCACGAAGGGTGTTCACTCCTTCAGACACAATTTTTAGAGCATCTACATCGAGCCCAGAATCCGTCTCATCAAGCAAAGCAAGTAATGGTTGTAAAATATGCATCTGCAATACTTCCGCCTTCTTCTTTTCTCCTCCAGAAAAACCTTGGTTCACAAACCGTTCTGCAAACGCTGTATCCATTTTTAAATCTTTCATCTTCTCTTCAAGAAGTGCTTTAAATTTTATAGGAGATGACACTTTCATATCTGGATGCCTCGCTTTCATCTGTGCCTTATATGATGCAAACAAAAAGCTACGAAGCGTAACCCCTGCAATTTCTTTTGGATACTGAAATGCCAAAAACATCCCAGCAAGTGCCCTCTCATGTGGCTCCATTGCGGCGAGATCCTGTCCCATAAATTCGATCGACCCTTCGGTAATGCTATAACTAGGGTGACCCATAAGTGTACTGACTAATGTCGACTTCCCAGACCCATTCGGCCCCATAATTGCATGAACTTCGCCTTTATTGATCGTAAGATCAATTCCTTTCACAATTTCTGTATTATCGACCGATATATGAAGATTTTGAATTGTAAGCATCTCTATAATCATACTATATTTTATCAAAGATTATACTTAATACTTCATGCAATATACGCAATACTAACCATATGCCTAAAGTAAAATTTGACGTTAACGGCCAAATAACTGAAGTAGAAGCCTCTGCTGGAGATACTATCCTCCAGATTGGCCTTGATAACGGCATCCCAATAGAACATGCATGTGGCGGGAATGGCTTCTGCACAACATGTCTCTGTAAGGTAAAAAGTGGTGGCGAAAACCTAGGAGAACGAAACGACAAAGAAGAAAATATGGGTATTACAGAAGAAAACGAACGCCTAGGTTGCCAAGCAACAGTCGAAGGTGATGTCGAAGTAGAAATTATTGAAACCTAAGCACTCGCAAAGCTCTGTAGCTTTTCTTTGGCCTTTTCATTATAAGGCTGCAATGTATGAATACGTTTGTATGTGATCTCTGCAGAAGTCGCGTCTCCTAGTGCTTCGTATGATTTTGCAATAAGAAACAAAAGGTCTATATCACGGACAAGTCGTTCACTCGATTTTTCTAGTAACTCCACAGCTTCTGAAAATTTTCCGAGAGCCATACATGTACGCCCAAGAGCAGCACTACGTTCTGGAGTCTTTGGATCTAAGTTCATAGCATCTTTATATGCAGCGTATGCTTCTGCGTATTTTTTTTGACGATAACACGCAAGCCCAAGGTTTGCATAATATGAAATCTCTATACGATCTTGTAACAGGTCGATATACACAGCTTCTGCCTTCGCATCTCGTGCTGTAAGCAAATATACCTTGGCAAGCTCTGCACGTGCCTCATGAGACTCTGGAGCGACGGTCAGTGCCTGAATAAGAATTCGTTCTGTCTCTGCATAGTCCCCACGCGCACTTGTTTTCTCTGCTTCGCGAAGCAGAGAGCGTAACTTCTGCATTGCAACTGCTGATGTGCGAGTACCTCTTGTTGGCTTTTCAATACGTGTTTCACGCATGGTCAAACCTCGCTCTTTTGCCTTCTCTGTCCGCGCTTTTACACCATGAACAAATTTTCTAATATTACGATTCTTAAGCCCAACGCGCATACCAAGTATTGCGCAAATTGCAAAGAAGGAACCAAAGAGGACGAATATATATATCATCGGCAACGTAACCTACCATTAACGGGCATCTTACGTAAAGAAAGTCATGCATTTACCGAGACTCCAATGCAAACCGCTGTGTCAGCAATTGACGATGTGCATTCGTATGTAAACCCTCTACAAATCGTTGATACGCAGGCGCATACGCCATACACATATCAGGATTTTGCTCCCGAAGCGTTATACCCAAGTGCAAAAGAAACTGATCCGCCTCTTCACCACGAACATGTAATGATTTCAGCAAAGAAAGTCTTCGAGAAAGAGACTTTTCCTGCCAAAAGGACCTCGCATTACTGTGAACAGTTTTATGAATACGTAGTACATCTGGATCATCCCGCAGAGTCACGACCTCCCCTGGTGCGCCGCGTGCAATATGCAAAATAAAACGCTGATCATCTTCCGATATGCCATCGAGTAATATCTTTAACTCTCTTGCACCAACTCTTCCAAAATTCATCAATCGTGTACGAGAGATAATAGTAGGTAGAAGTGATTCTTTTGATTGTGTTGTCAGAATAAAAATCAAACCGTCTGGCGGCTCTTCAAGAATTTTCAAAAACGCATTTGCGGCAGCATCTTGCATGCGCTCGATACCGCGAATAATGCATACTCTATACCGACTTGTACCAGTTTCATTAAGACGTGTCTGAAGTGCACGGATATCATCAATACTAATACTATCTGTCTTTGCACCTGGCTTCTTTGAACGATGCACCTGTGGAATATTGGAATACTTCGCAATCGTATCCCAATCCTCATGAACACCTTCAATCCACAACATATCGAGCACATTCAAATCTGGATGGTTCCTCTTCTCGACTGCTGTTCTAATGCTCTGTCTTGAAGCATCATCTGCATCTACAGAGAGAAGCTTGTAAGCGAACTGCAATGCAAGGCTCATCTTCCCAAGATGCGCAGGACCTGAAAATAAATACGCATGCGACACATTGTCATGCTCAATATCATTCTGCAATTGATCCTGCTGATCCTTATGGCCAATAATTTCTCGTATTTTGATCATGGGTATATCAGAATACCACACTACCCATGACACTTCTTGTACTTCTTTCCAGAGCCACAAGGACATGGGTCATTGCGTCCAACTTTGTCAGACGATAACGGCTGTCCCGATGCAATGTGCGCCTGATCATCTGCATTCATAACAATTGGATTTGTACTCTGTCTTTTTTGCTGCCTATTACCACCTCCTACTCCGTGCCCAAGACCTTGTTCTATTTGGTCTTCATTAGTCTGTAGCCCATCCATAGCTTCTTCTGCTTGAGCCATCATTGTCTGTGGTGCAAATTGTTTAAAGTCTGCCTGAAGAAGAGTTCTCACAATACTATTTTCAATCTCTGCGAGAAGCTCTTGGAAACGACGGAATCCTTGGTCCTTATATTCAATAAGCGGGTCTCTCTGAGCATACCCAGAGAATGCAACCTGCTCTCTTAAGTGTGACATGTTATCGATATGGTCCATCCAATGTGTATCAATACTCTGAAGCGTTATGACGCGCTCTGCCTGAGCAACAACAAAATCATCTTCTTCTTCGCACTTTGTTTCGTAAAATTTTACGAGGAATTCTCCAAGATCTGTAATAGCAGTTTCTCTATCTGGATAAGCCGCAAAAGCCTCGGGTGTAAACTTCTGTGAAAGAACTGGATGAAGTGTCGCAACTGTCTCACTCATTTCCTTTGTATCCCAGAGCTCTGCATTATCACCAGATGCATGAAGTCCAACAATAGCAGCTGCCTCTGCACGTAATGCCTTTAATGCATCCTCATGAAGAGGTCTGTCGCCACTATCTTTTGTTTGATCTTTTTCATCCTCAACCTCAAAAAGTTTTTCGAGTATCTTCTGTCGACGAACATAAATAATCCCTCTGTGCTTATTCATCACATCATCGTACTGAACAGTGTGACGACGAATATCAAAGTTGCGCCCTTCTACTCTTTTTTGCGCACCCTCAATGGAACGCGATACAAAAGAATTTTCAAGAGGAACATCATCTGGCACTTTAAGCCTCTCCATCATGTCCTTGAGTCGATCTCCACCAAATAGGCGCATGAGATCATCTTCCATAGAAACAAAGAATCGACTCTCTCCTTTATCCCCTTGTCGCCCTGCACGTCCACGAAGCTGGTTATCAATACGACGAGACTCATGACGTTCTGTACCAAGAATGGCAAGGCCACCAAGTGCTGCAACACCCTCACCAAGCTTAATATCTGTACCACGTCCCGCCATGTTCGTTGCAATAGTAATCGATCCTTTCTGTCCCGCATTAGCAACGATCTCCGCTTCTTGTTCGTGATGCTTTGCATTCAACACTTTGTGTGGAATGTTTTCCCTTGTAAGCAGTGCGCTTAATGCTTCCGACTTCTCAATAGAGGTTGTACCAATAAGCACTGGTTGCCCCTTCTCGTGAAACTCTCGTGCAAACTTTGCAACTGCTGTAAATTTTGCTTCCACTGTCCGGTAGATGGCATCTGGCTTATCATCTCGGGCGATTGGCTTATTAGTAGGAACCACCACAGTACGACGCTTATAGATAGAGTCGAATTCTTCCTCTTCTGTTTTTGCCGTTCCTGTCATTCCTGCAAGCTTTTCGTAAATACGGAAATAGTTTTGGAATGTAATAGTCGCAAGCGTTTTACTTTCACGCTGCACTTCTACATTTTCTTTTGCCTCAATTGCCTGGTGCAAACCATGGCTATACCGACGCCCTTGCATCAGACGACCAGTAAATTCATCAACAATAATTACCTCTCCATCACGAACAACGTAATCTGTATCGCGTTTGTACATTGAGTGTGCGCGAAGTGCTTGTTCGATATGATGCACCTCTTCGAATCCTTTTGATGTGTAGATATTCTCTACACCAAGAAGCTTCTCGAGCTTCGCAATTCCATCTTCTGTAAGAGCTGCAGTCTTCTGCTTTTCATCTCTGTTGTAATCAACATTTTCTACGAGTCCCTGTACGAGTTTTGCATAGTGCCCGTATTTCTCTGTCGACTTTCCTGCAGGCTGAGAAATGATAAGAGGCGTTCGCGCTTCATCAATCAAGATAGAGTCCACCTCATCCACAATAGCGTAATGAAGGCCGCGTTGTACCTGACGATTCTTTGAAACCGCCATGTTGTCACGCAAGTAATCGAACCCAAATTCATTATTTGTACCGTACGTCACATCAGCTGCATACGCCTCTTTACGCTCCTCATGGTTTTTCTCGTGCAAAATAACACCAACTGTCATACCAAGTGCTTTATACAAAAGACCCATCCACGCAGCATCGCGCTTTGCTAGGTAATCGTTCACTGTCACAACATGCACACCTTTACCAACAAGTGCGTTTAAATAGATCGGCATCGTACATGTAAACGTCTTACCTTCACCTGTTCTCATTTCTGCAATATACCCTTGATGCAACGAGACACCTCCAATGATCTGTACATCAAATGGATTCTTAATATCCCAACGAAACTCCATCCCATCTTCCTCATACTCTGTCCCCGCTAGAAGCTCACATGCACGACCAACAAGGCCAAATGCTTCTGGCAGTAGGTCATCTAAGGATGCCCCGTCTGCAATACGCTTCTTAAACTCTTCCGTCTTCTTTGGAAGATCATCAAGTGTAAGAGCTTGGTATACATCAGATGATTGCCACTCACGTACTTTTGGCGTGAGAACTCGGAGCTTTTTAAGCTCTTTCTCATTAGGATCACCGAGGAGTTTATTGAGGGAATCTATAAATGACATTGCAAAGAGGATACCTTTTTTACCATCCACGTCCATACCATGGGTGCAGTATTTCATTCGAATATTCCGCTACATTCACTACATTTGGCAAAACCTCATCAAGAGGAGCAAGATCTACCCTCTCTGCTCCAGATGCTTTTTCGTGCTCTTCAAGAAGCTCCCCCATCCACGGTCCACAAGGAATATCATTCAATGATATAAGTGTCGGCTCTTCCCACTTTCCACCACGTACAAATAGCTGGTCTTTCTTTGTTGAATGCATCCAATATACATCCTCTTCTGTTCGTGCTTTATAGAGATCTGACAAATGAATACCCCCACTTGGTATGCCCAACTGATCTGCAAGAACATTCGCAAATGTCACTGCAACGCGAAGGCTTGTAAAGCCACCAGGACCTACAACACATGCAATGTGTGTGATGTCTGCGATGTTCCAGGAAGCACTTTTTAACACCGAATCTACTATAGGGATTACCTCTCCATCAGAGATCCTATTCGACACCTCTTCATATGCAACCACTCCACTCTCTGTAGTGCAGGCAATAAGTCCATCTCGGGAAGCCAAATCGATGTATAAGCATTTCACAAAAATAGTATGATGGATTTCCCCTTAATAGGTAATACTTATCCCTAAATAGTTTGTATACTACCAATGATATGCCAGAGCTTTCCATCATCATTCCGACCCACAAGCGAGCCGATATCCTCAAGCAGTGCCTTGATCATCTTGCTTCTCAAACGATCGCAGACAAAATCGAAGTGATTGTTATTCACGATGGCCAAGATGATAAGACTAATACACTTATGGCAAAGCCTACTTGGCAAATACCTATATACTACGAATCAATTCCAAAAAGTCAGCAAGGGGTAGCGAGGAACGTTGGCGTGCAAAAAGCACAGTCGTCCACCTGCCTTTTTATTGGTGATGACATCCTCCTCTCACCCCGAGCATGTGAACTGCATATGAAGGCGCATAAAAAAAGCAGTACACCCATCGCAGTCATCGGTGACATCGACTGGGACCCATCAGTTGGCATAACAAAAGCTATGACATGGCTCATGGATTCAGGCTGGCAATTTGGCTTCAAGAAGATCGAACAATTCAAAAATGATTTTATTCCCGAGTCGATGCAGCATCTTTTTTCCTACACAAGTAACATCAGTGTTCCTACAGAAGTTGCACTGCGTACACCCTTTAGAGAAGACGTCACTCTTTATGGGTGGGAAGACATGGAATGGGGAATGAGGCTCCGCAAAAACGGTGTACGACTGTTCTTCGAGCCTCTCGCAAAAGGATTGCATCATCATAAGATCGATCTCCCTGCTTCTCTGAAGCGTATGGAGATTATTGGAACATCTGCAGTGGTCATCGGAAACCTCATTGAAGAATTCGACAGAGTTCCAAACGGATGGAAGCGTATTGGATACGAAATACTGTCTCGATTCCCAACCATGGCAGGAAAGCACCGTAAGGCATTTTTAAAAGGGATACGCAAAGCCTAGCCCTACCCCTATCTCACGTCCTATACTAACGCCATGTTCCACCGAATGGACTTACTCCTCTTCGGGATTACCAGCGTGCTCGTCCTTTTTGGACTAGCGATGATTGCGAGCGTGTCTGTATTTGAGAGTTACCAGATTACGCAAAAACTTGTGGAGCAAGGACTGCGTGAAGAGACAAGTAATTCATTTTATCTCCTCCGAAGCTTCTTCCACGTACTTGTTGGTTTTGGTGTTATGGGTTTTACAATGATCATTCCCTATCGCCTATGGGAAAGACTCGCGATGCCACTCTTTTTTATTACACTCATTCTTCTTCTTGCTGTATTCCTTCCAGGTGTGAGCTCGGATTATGGAACAGCAAACAGCTGGCTCCGCCTTGGGCCGTTCTCATTGCAACCATCAGAGTTCCTAAAGCTCACACTTATCTTTTACCTTGCACTGTGGCTTCAAAAACGAGAAACACTTATCAGCACATGGAAAGAAGGATTTATCCCATTTGCCATCCTGCTTAGCCTCTCAACAATCCTTGTTGCTATTCAACCAGACCTTGGGTCGTTCCTCGTACTCAGTAGCATTGCTGTTACTATGTTCTTCATTGCTGGAGGAAATATTTTTCACGTGTTTCTCGGAGGGGGAATCGCTGCCGTGCTAGGGCTGCCTATTATTCTGCAAGAGCAATACGTTAAAAACAGATTCCGAGCGTTCCTCAGTCCCGACGATCCATCTATTAGCGAAACAATTGGGTTTCAAATTAAACAAGCTCTCATCGCTATTGGAAGTGGCGGATTCTTTGGTCTTGGATACGGGAAGTCTATTCAGAAATTTGGCTATCTTCCAGAGGTGCAAAGCGACACCGTTTTTGCCGCTATGGCAGAAGAGCTAGGCTTTATGCGAATGATGATCATCCTTGGAATGTACGCAATTTTCGTCTACAGAGGATATCGTGTAGCAGTTGAAGCACCAGACAGGTTTGGATTCCTAGTCGCAGCAGGGATCACCACATGGATAGCCGCTCAAACACTGCTTAATATGGCGGTGAACCTTGCCCTCTTCCCCCTTACAGGGATTACGATGCCATTTATTAGCTATGGAGGATCATCACTTGTATCAATTATGCTTGCAACAGGCATTTTGCTTAATATTTCAATGTATTCCAAAGAAGTGTTAAGCCAAGAAAGAAAGACAAGAAACAGCCGTAATACACGGCAAAGACGTGCAGCCTACTAAGAAAAACCTCTATAGTACCCACATGAAGATACTCTTCGTTGGTGGCGGATCCGTAGGGCACATTGCTCCGGCAATTGCTGTGTGGGAAGAACTTAAAAAACTCTCACCACATGCAACTGCGCATTTCATATGTAGTCCACGTCCAGATGACAGTGCATTCTTAACGAAGCATAAGTTGCCACATTCTATACTGGATGCACCACGTCTTTCTACACTGTATCCATTTCGCATTGTCAGCGCTGTGCGCATGGCAAAAAAAATAATACGACACTTCAAACCAGACATCGTTTTTAGCAAGGGAGGATATGTCAGTATCCCTGTGTGCTTTGTCGCAAAACAATTGCACATTCCAATAATACTACATGAATCAGACACTGTGAGTGGCTACGCCAATCGCATTGTTTCTCACTGGGCGACGAGTATCTGTACAGGCTTTCCAGGTAAACACATCGTAACTGGTAATCCACTCCGAAAAAATATTACCAAAGGATCAAAAGAAGAAGGGCTGAAAATCTCTGGTCTTGATGGACATAAACCAATCCTCCTTGTCATAGGAGGAAGCCAGGGTGCCGAAGCTTTAAATAATGCGGTAATTCAAAACCTTGATGACCTTCTGCTTCGGTGTGATGTCCTCCATGTCACAGGAAGAGGAAAAATATCTAAAACAACAAAGGATGGATACTACTCAACTGAATTTGCAGATAGTGAACTCAAGCACTTTTATGCATGTAGCACTCTTGCACTAAGCAGAGCTGGCGCTGGCTCCATCGGTGAACTTTCAGCAAACGGCATTCCAACTATTCTTGTGCCGCTACGAAAAGTAGGACACGACCACCAGTATAAAAATGCTGTGGCCTCTGTAAAAGATGGAGGATGTATTCATCTTGAACAAACACTACTTCAAAAAAAACTCGTATCTACAGTTCACTCACTTATTGCCGATCATAAAAAACAAACAGCTATGTCAAAAAAAATACGCATGCTTAGCCATCCAGATGCCGCTTTACAAATTGCAAAAATTATTGTCCAAAGTCTTGATAAAGCACCAACAGGTGAGTAGCCTATGTCGGTTATGAAAAACCTTCACCTACTCCTCATTCCTCTTTTTGCACTAGCACTTCTTGCTGGATGTGCAGAAGATTCCCCAGAAACTACCGTGGACACTACACCAACTGATTACGTATTCGATGGAAAAACTCTTAGCGGAAAATATGATGTTATTTTGCACACCTCTATGGGTGATATCGAGCTTGAACTCGATGCAAATGCTGCACCAAAAACTGTAACCAACTTCATCGCACTGTCAAAGATGGGATACTACGATGGTCTTACATTCCACCGTGTAATGTCTGACTTCATGATCCAAGGAGGAGACCCAAATGGGAATGGAACAGGTGGCGAAAGCGTATTTGGCTCATCATTTGAAGATGAGATCAACGCAGATAGCTACGGACTTCAGAAGAAAAAACTGAAAGACCAAGTCGATGGAGATCTTCCACCAGAACTCGAAAATGCAACAGTAAAAGACTACCTCCAACTTCAAGGATACCGATTCATGGATAACCTTAAATCTCTGCCAATGAAGAAGGGTTCAATTGCGATGGCGAATAGTGGTCCAAATACAAATGGATCTCAGTTCTTCATCATTCAACGAAAAGAAGGAACAGACTGGCTCGAAGGAAAGCACACAGTATTTGGAAAAGTTACTGATGGACTAGATATTGTCGATGATATTGCAGTCATTGCAACAGGTCCGAATAACACCCCTCTGGAGCCTGTAACATTTACGGTAGAAATCGTCGAATAAAGAGCTGCATAGCAACAATACTGCTGTAGACTAGGTGTATGCGCACTCGCTTCGCCCCATCACCTACAGGAATGCTACATATTGGTGGTCTTCGTACTGCCCTTTTTGCATATTTAGTTGCCAAGCAAACAGATGGAAAGTTTCTTCTTCGTATAGAAGATACAGACCGTGAAAGAACAGTAGATGGAGCCGTAGAAAATATTCTCCGTACACTTCACTGGGCAGGAGTCGACCCAGATGAAGGTGTGATGCTTCGTGATGGGCTTGTGACACAAGAAGGCGCACATGGCCCATACATTCAATCCGAACGTTTTGAGCTCTACACAAAGCATGCAAACGAACTTGTTGAGAAAGGCTTTGCCTACTACGCATTCGATACAAAAGAAGATCTCGACCACATGCGAGAAACAGAAAGTGCAGCAGGGAATGCTGCGCCAAAATACGACGCATCTGTGCGCATGCGCATGAAAAACTCACTCACTCTTCCAGAAGCAGAGTGGAAACAAAAAATGGAAAACAACGAGCCATATGTTATTCGTATGCTCATCCCAGAAGGAAATGTCATTCGATTCAACGATGACATTCGCGGCAAAGTGGAGTTCAAAGGAATGGAGATTGATGACCAGATCCTTATCAAAAGTGATGGATTTCCTACATACCATCTCGCCAATGTTGTAGATGATCACCTCATGGATATCAATATCGTTATTCGCGGAGAAGAATGGCTCAGCTCTACACCAAAGCACCTACTATTATTTGAATACTTTGGATGGGAAGCACCGAGGTATGCACACGTACCACTACTTCTCAATGCAGACAGATCAAAGCTGAGCAAAAGACAAAACGATGTTGCCGCAGAAGACTATATCGACAAAGGGTACCTGCCAGAGACACTCATTAACTTCCTCGTTCTTCTTGGATGGAACCCTGGAAGTACACAGGAACTATTTACCATGAAGGAACTCATCGAAAGCTTCTCACTAGACCGCATTCAAAAGGGCGGAGCTGTGTTTGACCTTGAACGCCTTAACTGGTTCCAAGGACAATGGATGCGCAACTTCTCCCCAGAAGAATTTGCTGCTCGTATTCAACCAATTGTCGCAGAAGTGTATCCAGAAGCAGCAAGCGACCCCCAGTTTGTTTTGCGTGCTAGCCTCATCCAAGACCGCATTACCTTCTTCCCAGAAGCTCCAGAAATGCTGTCATATTATTACACCGAGCCAAAGGCAGACATGGAACTCATCGCCAGTCCAAAACAAAAACTAGACGAGAAGCTCGCAAAAGAAGTTATCGAACTTCTTATTGAGAAACTTACACCATTTGAAAACTGGACAGATGAAGGATTGAAAGAATATCTCTTCGCTCTTGCAGATGAAAAGGAATTAAAAAAAGGCCAGCTCCTCTGGCCGCTTCGTGCAATTCTGACAGGACTACCCTTTAGCCCCGGTGCATTCGAAGTTGCAGCGGCACTTGGAAAAGAAAAAACACTACAAAGACTCGACGTGGCAAAGGGCTTATAAGGTGATACAATTTATACATGGACGCAAAACTAAAAACAGACCAAGGGCGCGCAATTGTCGAAGGCAAAACTGCAGTTCCTTTTAAAACATTCGTAGGCCTCGTCCTACAACGAAAAGTGTTAAACCTCTTTAAAGAATGGGGTAGTGAACCTGTCATTATCGATTCAGAACTCCTCACAGACCTCGCATCTGCACCGCAGGATAACCAAGAAAACCGTGAGCAACTCGTTACAGTAACACTTGGTGTAGGTGTCATGGTGGGGGTATTTGTCATGTCTATCGCACAAATTGCTCTTACACCGTGGAATATTTACCTCGGCCAACAGCACTTACTCATGATTGCAGGAACTCTCTTTGGTATCGGAGTCCTTGTGTGGATGCTCGCAAAGACCAAAAAGAAAGGAAAGAACCAAAAGATGGCCGATACAATGGAGAAAATAGCAAACATTGTGTCAAAATAGGCATGATGAATATTCAAGAAAACGTTTCACTTCGCGGAAAGACTACAATGCGTATTGGTGGCAATGCTGCATCTTATGCAG
>Ga0213866_10000898_pt1 | contig 23100 bp, 25 predicted proteins | sample PICome_11_FD_160079 | JGI IMG/M metagenome (GOLD analysis project Ga0213866, IMG submission 160079) | Coastal seawater microbial communities near Pivers Island, North Carolina, United States - PICO284 | ecosystem: Environmental > Aquatic > Marine > Coastal | place: USA: North Carolina...
CCGGCGCCGATCATGGCGTTCATCCGGGGCGGCAGTCTTGGGTCGAGCGGCGCGAGGCGGAGCGGCAGGCCCTCGGCGACACGCAGCAGCCGGATGTGGTGATCGTGGGCGGCGGCCAGGCAGGCCTCAGCCTGGCGGCCCGTCTGCAGCACCTGGAGGTGCCCACCCTGGTGCTCGAGAAGCTGCCCCGGCCGGGCGACCACTGGCGCCGCCGCTACAAGAGCCTCTGCCTGCACGACCCGGTTCACTACTGCCACCTCCCCTATCTGCCCTTCCCCGAGGGCTGGCCGCTCTACACGCCGAAGGATCAGCTGGCCGACTGGATGGAGGCCTACGTGAGCGTGATGGGGCTGCACGTATGGGGCGGGTCGCCGGCCCGCAGCGCCCGCTTCGATGCGCAGCAAGGTCGCTGGATTGTGCACACCGAGCGTGACGGCCGGCCGGTGGAGCTGCGCCCCCGCCACCTGGTGATGGCCCTGGGGGTGTCGGGCTATCCGAGCGTGCCGCAGATCCCTGGCGCTGAGAGCTTCGCCGGTGAGCAGCACCACTCCAGTGCCCATCCCGGCCCCGATGCCTATCGCGGTAAGCGCTGCGTGGTGGTGGGCTCCAACAACTCCGCCCACGACATCGCCGCCGGCCTCTGGGAAGCGGGGGCCGCGGAGGTGACGATGCTGCAGCGCAGCTCCACGCTGATCGCGCCGGTGCCGGCGCTGGAGAAGCTGGCGTTCGCCGGTTCCTATTCGGAGCAGGCGCTGCAGCTGGGCATCACGCCCGAGCAGTCGGACATGACGATCGCCTCGATTCCCTACAAACTGCTGCCCCAGTGGCAGAAGCCGATCTACGACGCGATGCGCGTCGAATACGCCGATCTCTATGCGCGCCTGGAGAAAGCCGGCTTCCTGCTCGATTTCGGCGCCGACGACTCGGGCGTATTCATGAAGTTCCTGCGGCGGGGCTCGGGCTATTACCTCGATGTGGGCGCCTCGGAACTGGTGGCCGATGGCCGGATCAAGCTGCGCAGCGGCGTGCAGATTGAGCGGCTCACGCCCCACACGGTGGTGCTCAGCGACGGCAGCGCACTGCAGGCCGATCTGGTGGTGTACGCCACCGGCTACGGCGCGATGAACCGCTTCCTGGCGGACCTGATCACCCCCGAGGTGGCCGACATGGTGGGCAAGGTGTGGGGGATGGGCTCAGGCACTCCCAAGGATCCGGGCCCCTGGGAGGGGGAGTTGCGCAACATGTGGAAGCCCACCCAGGTGGAGAACCTCTGGATTCATGGCGGCAATCTGCACCAATGCCGCCACTACTCCCTGTTTCTGGCCCTGCAGCTCAAGGCGCGCCTGGCCGGGATCGACACGCCGGTGTACGGCCTAGCGCCGAGCTTCCATACGGCCTGACGAGAGCATCCCGGAGTCATGGCCCCCGCACCGGCGGCGCAGCCTGCGTCCCGAGCCAGCCGGATCCCGGCACAATGAAACTTGGGTCTGTCGGCTGGAGCCAGGTTCGATGATCCAGCCGACCATTCCGCGCGGCTTCTACACCGCGCTTCTGCCCGTTGCCGCCCTGGTCGTCAGCGGCGCTCCGGCCCACAGCCAGCAGGTTCCCGTCGTGGCTCCAGGTCACGAACAGCTGGCGCCGGCGACGGGAGCTCCGACCGCCCAGAGAGGGGTGGCGGTCAGGCGCCTCGGCGGCCAGCCGCTCGATCACGACTTCCGTGCCCTGCAGGGGCGGGAGCTGCGCCTGCGGGAACTGACCATTGCCCCGGGAGGCAGCATCACCCTGCACCGCCATGACCAGCGCCCCGGGGTTGCCTACATCCTCGAGGGCCAGATGACGGAATGGCGTGGTCCTGGGTTCACCCCCAGGGTGATCGGCCCTGGAGAGGCGGTCTTCGAAGCCACCGGTGTCAGCCACTGGTGGCGCAATCAGGGCACCACCCCAGCCCGGGCTCTGGTGGTCGATATCGTTCCGGTCTCCGCACCCTGAGGTGACAGGGGCACCAACCGGAGGGAGTGCCAGGAGCAAAGACGCCACCGGCCATCGCCGGCTCTGCCAAGGCATCACTGTTCAGCTCGTCGTTGCTCTGCTGCAGCGTTTCGTTGTCCACACTGCAAGCCACGGCCAGCAAAATCTGCAGAAATTAAGTTAATCGGACCAGGCAAGAGCTTGAAAACCGGTCGCCAATGGGAGCAGCAGCCCCTTGCGGCAACCGGGATCTCCGCACTCCCAGGCATGCAGCCGAGGGGTTTACCAGAGACTCCTCGGCCAGGAGTTCGATCTCGTTGCTTCTCAGGCGCTTGCGGCAGGGCGCTAGGTTCAAGATGATTTTGCAAGAATGACGATGTATGCAACCTTGCGGCAGTACGAAGGGATTGAAAATGCTGCTGAGATCATCAAGGAAGTCGCTGCATCATTCCTGCCCGCGCAGAAAAACATTCCTGGCTTCGTGAGTTACCACTTCGTCGACGTTGGCGATTCTGGCGGTCGCATGATCTCCCTCAGCGTCTTCACATCCAAGGAGGGGGCCGTTGAATCGAACCGCCTGGCGGCAGCCTGGGTGGCCCAGCATCCGAACCTGATCCCCCCGGCCACGAACGCCGAAGAGGGACCGGTTGTCGTGAGCTGAGTGACGGAGCGCCAAGATCATCGTTGGCATGCGCTGGCCTGGAAGGCTTTCACATGGTCCAACCAGTCACCCGTCCCCGTCTCTCATGCTGCCGGTTGACGGAAAGCCATCCCCAGCCGACATCGCCGCAGACTGACCCTGCTGATCAGCCAGGAGCATGGCGCCGCTGGATGGCTGCGGATCTCCGCGGCTCCCTGTGATCGACTCTTCTGCGCCCTTGCGGGTCGGACTGGTCGGCGTCGGCCGCTTCGGCCATCTCCACGCGGCGGAATCAGGTGGGCGATCGGCATCGGGTGCCCAGGCGCTACAGCGCAGCCGAAGAACTCTTCGCTGATCCGGATCTGGATGCGTTCGTGATCGTCACCCCCGATGAACAGCACGCCAGCCAGGGCCTTCAGGCTGTGGCCACAGGCCGGCCGGTGTTCATCGAAAAACCCCTGGCCGCCTCCTGGCAGGAGGCCGAACACCTGCGGCGGGGGGCTTCGGGGAGCTGGTGTCGCTTCGGGTGAAGCTCAACTGCAGCGCCACCTGGTTTGAGGGTGTGGCCGATCGGGCCCACACCGTGTTTGAAACCCTGATCCACGACATCGACCTGCTGCTCTGGTTCAGCGGCAGCCAGGCCAGCCGCGTGATGGCGATGGAGCGGCGCTTCGGCAGCCACCTTTCCCCTGAGGGCTGCTTCGCGCTGATCCAGTTCGCCAGCGGCTGCGTGGGGATCGCCGAAACCAGCTGGTTCGTGCCTGCCCAGGCCCCGGCCAACGTGATCACGGAGACGTGGCAGGGCACGATCGACGCCGAGCTGGCCGTGGTGGGAACGCGCCGCACCGCCCAGCTGCGCCTGCTGGATGGCCCCCTGCAGATCTGGGGCGAGCAGCGGCAGCACTGCCCCGACGGGCTGCTCTGGCCCCAGCGGCAGGGCCGGGTGCTGGGCGCCCTGCAGGAGGAACTGCGCGATTTCGTGACCGCAGCCCGCTCGGGCATCCCCTCGGCCACCGCTTCCCTGAGCCAGGCAACCGAGGGTCTGCGCATCGCCGAGGCGATCGTGGAGTCGGCACGCAGCGGCCAGACCGTCGCGCTGATGCCGCATTGAGCGTCCGGATACCGGGGTCTCAGCCAATGGCCAGCACAGCTTGATAGGCGCGCTCCAGGTCGGTCGCGGCCTGAGGGTCAAGGAGCTGCAGCAGCTCAGGCCCGGTTTGCCGATCCGTCCGGGGACGGATGCCCGTGGCGGAGAGAGTGTCCTTAAACCACACGTTGCGCTCAATCTCACTGCCCGGCAGCACGAAGGCTTCAGGGATGTTCACCACGCTCCTGAGGCATTCGGGATCCCAGTCCCGGCTGCGAAAAGCCTCAATCCAGGGAATCGTCCGCGCCAGCGCGCTGAGCGTGGCATCAGGCCGCTCCAGCAGCGCGTCGAAATCCAACAGATGGGTGGACGCGGGCAGCCGTTCGCGGGCAAGCCGCAGGTAGCGCTCCGTGTTGGCGTAGCTGATCTGGATGATGCCCAGGCTGTGCTCCCGGATCCGTTGGCCCGCCTGCTGGAGATCGGCCGCCGCGATGCTGTCGCCGGGTGCCTTGCCCACAAAGGCGAGCAGGCGGTTTCGATCGATCCGGTCGCCACTGCCGCTGAAGCCGGCGGTTGCCCAGCGCTCAAGATCCTCCAGCGCTGGCCCCGGGTCGGCGGCCTCGGGCCCGGCGGGCAGCAGCCTCCTCACCACCGCGGCGATCTCCCGGTTGGTGATGGTGCCGGCTGCGCTCAGAAAGTGCACGGTGCGGCGCAGCAGAAACGAGTGGAAACAGTCGTCGGGCCGCCTTGTGGTGAACAGCAGGCTGCCGCCGCTCTCCTGCACGAGCGCCAGCAGCCGCAGAAACTCAGCCTCGTTGCGGTTATAGGTGTGCTCCTTGACCGTGAGGATCAGGGGCGGTTGCTCGGAGGCTGGGATGCGGTGGGCGCCATCCTCGCCATCCAGGCTCTGCAGCAGAGCCTCCACATCGGCCAGCAGCCTCGCATCGAAGCCGGGGTCGTAGCGGCCCTCGGCGTCATGGATCCTGGGCTGGCACAGGCGCCGGGCCAGCTCGCGCTGCCGTTCGATCCAGCCGATCTCACAGCCGCCGGTGCGCATCTGCTGCCGCAGGCGCCACTCCAGCCAGGCCAGCTGGGCTGTGATCAGCAACAGCCGCTCCATATCCACGTCGCGACGCGGATTATCCGCCTGGTCGTGACGACAGCCGGGCAGCACCCCGAGATTGCCGGGCTCATTCACCAGGCCGATCGCCTGGCGTCCTTCGGCCAGGTGGGCGCAGCCCAGGGCGATCAGCAGCATCGTGCCCCCCTGGCGGGGGTTGGAGGCCACCACGTTCAGCTGAATCCGCCGGTGGCGGAGGAAGTCCCTGAGCCGGGCGTGCAGTTCGGCCATCCACCCAGGCTGCAGGAGCGTCGCCAGAACCCTAGAAATCAGGGGGCACCTTCGGCCCGCCGTCACGCCCAGGCCGTCAGGCTGATGCCGCCCTGAGTCGTTCTGCCGATCCGCCTGACGGCAGCGGCCGGCTGCATCAGGTTCAACGGACCAGAGGCCTGATCACCATGACCTGTGCGCGCATCGTTACGCCCTCGCAACGGCCAGCGCCGAACCGGGTTGCAGGATTTGACATCCAGGCCCTGATTTCGGGAGACGAGGCCCAAGCGTTCGAGGCCCCCTACACCAGCGGCAACAATGGCACCGGACCGGCACCCCATTGCCATCCCTGGGATGAAACGTTCTTCGTCATCAGGGGGCCGGTGGTGTTCGGCCTGGTGCATCAGGAGCAGCCGATCGAAGCAGGCACGCTTCTGCATGTGCCGGGGGGCGAGCGGCACTGGTGGCGCTTCGAGGTGGAAGGAGAACTCCTTTCGTTCACCTCTGGCAAGCAGGCTGCTGCCATGTACCAGGACCTGGCGACCTTGCGAGCCGATGCACCCAAGTCGGAGTATCGGGCCGTGGCCATTCGCCACGGCCAGCAGGCACGGCCCACCTGCGCATTCGTGAACGCAAACCGCCCAACTAGGGTTTCACTGACACCGGTGCTGTCAGGCCCAGATCTTCATGGCTGAGGCTGCGTTTGATGATGCGGTGATCAAGCAACCGGAGCCGGGCTGGATCGGCCAGGTGCTCGGTACCACCGTCACCAGTCTGGAAGCCCGGCTGCTCGGTGAGGCCCGCGGCTTTCAATCCACCACCTGGCATCTGAAGCTGAGCTGCGATCCACCCGAAGATGGCCCGGCCAGTGTGATTCTGAAAAGCGAAACCTCCGATCAGGACTTCAACGAATTCAGCCGCCTGAACAATGCCTTCGGACGCGAAGTGGGTATCTACACCCACTGCACGCCCCGCCTCCAGAATCACCAACCCTCCGTGTTCGGCGCCCAGGCCAGCGAGCCGAGCTGGCTGCTGCTGGAGGATCTCACCCACCTGCGTTCGGGCGATCAGGTGATCGGCCTGAGCACCCAGGAAACGCTGGCCACGATCGAGCGGATGGCGGCGATTCACGCCGAATTCTGGTTGGATTCCGGCCTGCAGGAGCACAGCTGGCTGCCGGACCATGGCTTCTGGTTCTCCACGCCCGACCCGGAGCTCGTGGATGATTTCTTCGCCACCTATGGAGTGCGCTTCGGCGCGGATGTCTGCCGGCTCTACCGGGCCGTGCTGGAGCAGACCAGCGCCATTGATGCCGCGCTCGCCCAGAGGCCCTGGACCCTGGTGCATGGCGACCTGCGCGCCGACAACCTGCTGTTCGGTCGGACGCCGGAGGATCCGGATGCGGTGATCATCGATTGGTCGTGGGCCAGCCGCAGCGCCGGGGCGATCGACATCGCCTTTCTGATCGGCGGCAGCACCCCCCAGGTGCAGCGGCTGGGCCGCCGCCACGAGGAGCTGCTGCTCGCCTGGCACCGGGAGCTGGTGCAGCGTGGCGTGCGCGACTATCCGCTCAGCGAGGCACGCCATGACCTGCAGCTGGCGGCCCTGCGCTGCATCACCGCCGGCCTGGCGATGCATGGCTTCTCCTCGAACCCGGAGATGCCGATCCGGGCGGCACTGTTCATGGACGATGCGATCCAGCGGCATGCCGCCTACGCCCTGGAGATCGAGGCCTGGCAAGCCCTGCCGGATCCCGCCGGTTTCCGCCACGAGGGCTGAGGCGCAGATGTTCCCCGAACCACTGCCTATCCCAGGGAGTGTCCATGGCTTTTGATGCCGATCCGAGCGCTTCTGGCATGCGCCGGATTCCGGTGCGCCCCGCCCACGGCACCTTTGAGGTGTGGATGCGGCGCAGCGGCACCAGTCCCACCATCAAGCTGTTGCTCCTCGATGGCGGACCGAGCTGCACCCATGAGACTTTCGAGGTGTTCGAGAGTGTTCCGCCTCAGGCGGGCATTGAGCTTCTCTACTACGACCAGCTGGGTTCGCACCACAGCAGCCAGCCCGATCCTCCCGATCTCTGGGAGATCGATCGGTTTGTTAATGAGGTGTGGAGCAGGTGCGCCAGGCCGGGCCATCCAGGGCTCGACGCCCGATGCGTTCACCCCGCGCAGGTGAATACCTGACTCATCAATGGCGCAGTCGTGGGAGAAGCTCAGTGAGAAGGTCTCTGCCACTCCCTGGCATTGCCTGTTTCCTACTGGCCCTCTGCCAGCCGATACGAGAGCGGCCGTACGCTTGACCTTCAGCGATTTCTCAGTCCTGGACTGAAAGCGGGTGACCGGATTCGAACCGGCGACGTTCAGCTTGGGAAGCTTCTCGATTGATGTGTCAAACTGCCTGCACTGCAGTGAGTCTCATGTGCCCTCAGGCTTGGATGTGAGAAGGTCTGTGAGAAGGTTTGGTCCTTCTCCCTTGTTGTGAGAAGGCGCAGGTTGGAGCCGGCGGAAGTAGGGCTGAGAGGCGTGGGCGGGTCTGTGAATGGCATTCTCTTTGCGCATGGCCAGCAATCCTTCGTCTAGGGCATTCCTTTGCAAAGGCCGGGAGGTAGAAGCAAGGTCTGAAAGTTGAATCCAGAGGGCTCGAGAGATTGGGCCGGCTGAGATAACCATCGTCGAATCCCCTGCGGTTTCAGCAGTGCGTCCGGTCGTCAGCTGAGGTCTGTCGCTCCCGCCCGAGTGCCGATCGTCCCGGTCCATCAAAGACAGGGCTGCCTCACGACGAACACGTAGCCGGACTGGACGACGACCGCGTCGGTAGTGACGATGGTGGGCGAGGTAGGGCGCCTCTTCCGCCAGCCAGCGGTAGCGCCCTTTGGGTCGGTACTCAGCAAGGTGGGATTCCACGCGGAAGGCCCTGATGGCTGTGTATGAACATCGGCTGCTTGGCGGGAAATTGCACTTTGGGGGATGCCGCAGCCACCTCAGCCCCTCAGGATGGCTGGAGTCGTTCCTGCTGTGTTTTGCTTCCAAGGTTTGCCTCTGAAATCAGCATTTGCCCATGACGGATTCTCGACATCATGAACCACCTATTTCTGGCTTTTCCGAACAGCGTTGGGCCTTTGACCGTCTGAGCTTTCTCTGCGGACAAATTCAAGCGCAACAAGTAATCATCGGGAATCGCCTTGGTTGGTTCAGTGCCGCGCAAGGGGTGCTGTTTTCCCTGTACCTGTCGGATCAGCGGCGGGGCTCCATGCCTCCCATTTGGGCGCCGCTGTTGGGGATTGGGTCTGCTGTGGCCATGGCTCTCACCCTAGGAGCGATTGTCTTGCGAATCCATCAGTTGCACTTTCGTCTTCAGATCCTTGATCGGGAGTGTCGCAGCAACAGCATCGTTCTTGATCTCCTGTTCCCAATTCGCACCGATGACGGCCTGCTCAGACATCTGCGGTGGACGGACTGGGTTCTGCTGTTACTTCCTGTCGCCTGCGTGCTGCTGTGGGGCCTCTTGATGCTCCTGCCAGTCGCTGAGGCGGTGCCTCTCCAGCCTCCTTGGAGCTGCCGAACGCACTGATTCAGTGCCAGGTTCAGTCCGACGCACAGCGAAAGCCCATGTGACATGTGGCAGTGTCAAGGGTCTGGGCGATCAGTGCGGAGGGCCGGTAGCGCAGGCAGTAGTTGTCGGCGCACAGAAATGATCCCCCCTTCACGATCCGCCGCTCCTGCTCGCCAGGGTCGACGGGCCAGGGTGTGCTGGTCCATTCCCAGACGTTGCCGCACACATCCAGCAGGCCATAGCCATTGGGCGGAAAAGCCCCCACCGGGGAGGTCCCGAACCAACCATCCCGTTGTTCATTGCTCCACGGAAAGGGCCCCTGCCAGGTGTTGGCCATCCAGCGGCCTTGGGGATTAAGTTCCTGTCCCCAGGCGTAATCGGCATCCACCAGGCCGCCGCGAGCCGCCACTTCCCACTCCTGCGCTGTGGGCAGCCGCAGGCCCGCCCAGACGCAGTAGGCCTGGGCATCGGCCCAGGTGATGTGAACCACCGGATGCGCTTCGAGCCCGTCGAGGGTGCTGCCGGGTCCCTGGGGATGCCGCCAGTCGGCCCCTGGAACCAGCGCCCACCAGCGCTGGGGCCGGCTGCGATCCACGCTGGGCGGTGGAGGCTGAAACACGGCGGATGCGGGGATCCGCTGCTCCGCCGTTAGGTGCGGGTATGCGTGTGGATCAGGCGGCTGCTCGGCCACCGTCACATAACCCGTGGATGCCACGAAGGTGGCGAACTCAGCATTGGTGACCGGCGCCAACGCGATCTGAAAGCTCGTGAGCTGCACCTCTCGCATTGGCGCTTCCTCGGGATAGAAGCGATCGGATCCGATGCGGTAGCGGCCCGGTGGGATCGTCACCATCCCACCGGGCTTATCGGGGAAGGATCGCCGTGTCATGGTCGGGGGCGTTGGCTCTGCCCCACTGTTTCAGCTCCGCCGGGAAGCTAAGGGCAGCGGCGCCGAATTTGCACTTTTAGATCACTGCCGCCCGGCGAACGCCCGTAGAACCAGCTGATGCATGAATGGTTCCGGCTCCTTTCGGCTATGGCTCGCGTCCAGCGCCACCACCGATTCCCTCAGGGGAAGGCCGCCCTGCTTCTGGCCCTGCTGCAGGCGTTCTGCCTGACCAGCGCAGCGACGCCGGCGCAGGCCGCTGAATCCAGCAACCTGCGCCAGCGTCCAAACGTGCTGCTGATCGTCTCCGACGATGCCGCCTTTGGCGATGTGCCCTGGGGAGGCGGCAATGCCGCCATGCCCAATCTCCAGTCCCTGGCCGACGAGGGTGTGGCGTTCGGCAACTTCCACACCTCGCCGGTGTGCTCGCCCACCCGTGCCTCGCTGCTCACCGGCAACGACCCGATCGATGTCGGCCTCGGCGCATTCGACTACGCGATCTATCCCCCCACCAAGGGCAAGCCCGGCTACGAGGGCTACCTGACCCGCAACACCGCCACGATCGCCGAACTGCTGCGAGATTCCGGATACCGGACGGTGATGGCAGGCAAGTGGCACCTGGGCGGCCCAGGCCATGGCGGCTGGGGGCCCTGGGACTGGGGCTTCCAACACTCCTACGGCATCCTCACTGGCGGCGCCAACCACTGGAACCAGCAGGTGTTCGGGCCCAGCCCCAAGAACCCCGAGCATCGGGCGCTGATGGCCCAGCGGATCGTGCCCACCGAGCCATATTTTGAAAATGGCCGGCCGGTGGAGCGGCCACTGGGCATTCATTCGGATGATCTGTTCAGCGGCAAGCTGCTGGCCGATCTGGAGGAGGGCCGCAGCAGCGGCAAGCCCTTCTTCGCCTATCTCGCCCTCACCTCGCCGCACTCGCCGCTGCAGGTGGCGCCCCCGGTGATCAAGAAATTCGTCCCCTATTTCTATCAACATGGTTATCAGGGTCTGAAGCGGCTTCGCTACGAGGCCCAGAAGCGCTCCGGGCTGATCGCCGCTGATGCGCCGTTCCCGGATCAGAGCGCCAACTGGCTGCTGCAGCGCTGGGATGCGTTGAGCGAGGCGGAGAAGCAGAGTGAGGCCCGGGCCATGGCCACCTACACGGCCATGCTCGAGCAACAGGATCAGACCATCGGCCGCGTGCTGAGCTACCTGCGCGAAACCGGCCAGATCGACAACACCCTGATCATCTACCTCTCGGACAATGGTCCTGAGGGCATGGACGACGAAGGTCCGACTGCGAACCCCACCCTGAGCCGCTGGGTGAACGAGAACTTCAGCCAGAACCCCGCAGACATCGGCCGTGGCAACACCTTCCTGGAAATGGGAGCGAACTGGGCCAACGCCTCCAACGGCGTCCTGCAGTGGTGGAAGTGGTATCTGGCGGAGGGAGGCGTGCGCACGCCGCTGGTGATTCGCCCCCCCGTCGGCGCGGCCCTGCAGTCCCGTGGTGGCATCCGCCAGGCCTACGTGAATGTGAAGGATGTGCCGATCACGATTCTCGATTACACAGGGATTCGCGCCCCCTCGGGCCGCTATCAGGATCGCGCCATCGTCACGCCCACGGGGTTGTCGATGCGGCCCTTTCTGGAGGGCCGTGCTAGCAGCGTGCGCACGGAACAGCAGTGGGTGGTGAGCGACATCTTCGGCAACAGCTCGATTGTGGCCGGCCGCTACAAGGCCTCCCGCCAGAGCCGCGCCATGTTCGGCGACGGCCAGTGGCGCCTGTTCGACATTCAAGCCGATCCCGGCGAGACCACACCGCTCAATGCCTCCCAGCCCCAGCGCCTGCGGCAACTGCTTGACCTTTATATGAGCTATGCCAAGGCCAAGGGGATTGTGCCTGTTGCCGACAACTGGAGCCCCTGGCAGGGGTATCTCAAGACATTACCGAGACCCGCCGAAACGCCACTGCCAATGCCTGCTTCCCCTGCTTCTGCCGCTCCCGCCAGCCGCTGAAGCCACCTCGGCTGATCAGTCGGCCTGTGGTGCATCTCCTGTTGACCCCTCCCTGATGATTCCCGCCACCCCATTGCGCCGCCCTTCGCTGCTGGACAAAGCGATCGCTTCAGCCCTGCTGCTGATCACGCCGGAGTACCGGAACGTGCGTCGCCGGCAGCGCGGGAACGGCCGCTCCAACACGCCGACGCTGGCCCAGCCGCCGGCCATGCCCCTGGAGACGATCGAGCTGCTGGGCGAGCGCATCCGCATCGCCCGCCAGAGTCGCACCGGGGCGCCCACGGTGCTGCTGCTCTGCCCGCTGCCCCAGAGCATCGTGGCCTTTGCGCCGATCTGGACCGCCTTAGCGGAGCGCTTCGATCTTGTGGCGGTGGATCTACCGGGCTTCGGCGGCAGCAGTGGAGGCGTTGGCTGGATGACCTTTGAAGCCCAGGGGCGTTTTCTGGCGGCCTTGATCGCGAAGCTGGGGCTCAACAAGCCCCACATCGTGGCGCCCGATGTGGGCATGGCCGCTGCCGTGGCGGGTGAGGCCCAGCATCCCGGCCTGGCCAGCAGCCTGATGATCGGCGACGGGCCCGCTATCGCCCCTTCGAACAACGGCAGCATCATCAACAAGCTGGTGCATTCCGGTTTCTGGCGCTTCATGGTGGCCATGGCCGGAGCCGGCACCTTTGTGGAAGCCGCCAACCGTCTGGCCTATGTGAGCTACACCCCCAACCCGATCGAGGTGGACGACTACATCCGCTCCTATGCGGGGCGGATCGGCCCGATCTGCCGCTGGTTCCGCGATTACCCCAGAAGCCTCGCCACGACAGACCCCGCCCTGGCGCAGCTGGATCTACCGGTGCAGCTGTTCTGGGGCCGCCATGACGCCCTGCTGAATGTGGAGAACGCCACGCGCCTGCAGCAGCGCTTGCACCGCGTTCGGCTGGAGGTTCTCGAGAACGCCGGCCACTTCAGCTACCAGGACGACGCGAAGACGTTCGCGGATCTGGTGATCCGCTGGGTGGAACACGACCACCGCACGGTCTGAGACCCTTGCCCTGTCGCCATTTGCCATGAAGTACAACCTCAACTTCGGCACCTCGGTGCTGCTGACTCTCCCGGTCGGGAAGCTCGATCTAGCCGACTGGATCGTGAACTTCTCTTGTGAGCAGTACGTGGCCTGCACGCCGGCCTCCCACTCCCACCAATATTCAGGCCTCTACCGTGATGCCGATGGCGACATCGTGATGCGCAATGACGAATACGTCGGTGGCTTCATGATGACCCAGTTCTATCGGCCTAAGGTGATGACGCCCCATCACGTGCGTCTGGAAAGCCGCACGAAAGCTCGCTTTCTGCAGGTGTGGCCGATGATTTTCCCTATCTACTGGGATCTCAGGGTAGAAGCCGCAGGACCAGATCGCACACTGTTTCAATGCCGCATCGGCGCACGGCTGCCATTCTTCTATTTCATCGCCAGCAAGCTGATTCGCACCCTTTTCTGGTCGCAACAACATGCAGATGAGGAAACGCCGCTGTTCGCCTACTTCGCCGCCCGCTGGGCCACCCGTGAGGACAGCGACCAGCCCAGGAACCTCTGGCGCTGAAGAAGAGTGTCGCCTGGTACCTCGCCGAAATGGTGGCGATAGAGACGAGCGAAATGGCTGGGGTTGGCGAAGCCATGGCGCTGGGCGATCACAGCCACGGTCGTGCTGCCTGGTTCGGCACGGGTCAGAGCACGGCGAGCGGCTTCCAGTCGCTGCAGGCGCAGGAAGCGCATCGGTGCCATTCCGAATATCTCATCGAACGCATATACCAGGGTGCGGCGTGAAGTGGGGATGGCGCTGTAAAGAGTGCGCAGGCTAATCGTGTCGTCTAACCGCTCCTCTATCAGCCGCCGGCTGAGCTCCGTGATCAGCAGCCGGTCATTGCGGCTGCTGGTCATGCCGTGGTGGCAATCGGGCGTTTCGATCGCGGCGATCAGCAATGGCAGCAGGTCGTCGCGCATCAAGCGGCAGGTGGCCCAGGATTGTCCGGCATCGCCCGGCGGGCCTGTGGGCGCCTGAAAGGCCTGGCAGAGCAGCCGCCGCAGATCACCACTGCAGGCCGGATGCAGCTGAAAGGCATTGACAGCAAGCCCATCAGGATCCAGATCCCTTCGGCCGATCAGGGCCGCCGTCTGCCAGAAGAGCTTCTCCTCCACCAGCACAGCGGCGAACCGGTGGGCAGCGGGGGCCTGGAAGTGAATCTCGCGCTGGAGGTCGAAGCCCACCGCAATCTCAGGGTTCAGCTCATGGCCATGCACCCGCGGCAACTCAGCCGCAGACCGGAGCGTGATGTTGCAGAACACGCGCCCCACCGGCTTGGGGCCGCTGATGAAGGTGCGCCGACTGAACTGCAGCCGCAGCAGGCTCACCCCCTCAGTTGCCACCAGCTCCAGGCGACTGGGATTGATGCCCGCCTCGAGTTGCAGCATGCGGCTCTGAAACCCCAGCAGCCGCGCCGCCTCTTCCAGGAATCCCAGGTCGTCGTGCTCCAGCCGCAGCCGCCGCACCGAAGGAGTGCCCACGCGGGTGCCAGGTGGTGGCGAGATTTGCACTTCTGGGTCGGGCGGGCTGCGGATACTCCAAGACAATCTGCACAATCCCGCCGCTCTGTTGTGGACGCCTCGCACCAGGCCACCCCGTCGCTCCCATTCATCCGCCGCCGACCGAGCCTGCCTGCACTCCTGATGCTGCTGTTCATCGGCGCACCAGCAGTGCTGCGGGCCGAGCCGATGCGTGCGGCGCCAGACCCAGCAGAGTCGTCGCCTGCTGATGTGCAGCAGCTCCCCATCCCGGCATCGGATCAGCCGAAATCCGCCGCCAATCCTTGGGCCTGGACGGCTGAGATTTACGGCTTCGCTCCGTTGCGCACCACTGGCGACACCACCGTGCGCGGCTTCACGGTCGAGAGTGACGTGACCCTTGGCGAGGCTCTGCCGTTGCTCGAGTTTGGCGCAGCCCTGCGCGGCAGCGTTGAACACGAGCGCTTGGGCCTGCTCACGGATCTGAGTTACGTGCGCCTCGGTGCAGAGAAGGTGCGGACAGGTCGCTACGGCGTGTTCAGCGGCAGCGGTGAACTGACGACGATCCAGGGGCTCTACGACCTCGCTCTGCGCTATCGATTCGGTGATCGCGAGACTGCCGTGGGCCGTTCAGGTCAATTCAGCGTCATCCCCTATGCAGGACTACGCCTGGTGCAGGCGGAGCTGGGAGTCTCGGCGGAGCTCCTCAATGGTCGCCAACAGCCGGAAGGAACCCTTGATCGCACCTGGGTGCAGCCGCTGCTGGGCACCCAGGCCGGGGTGTTTCTGTCTCCAAGGCTGCAGCTGTTCGCCCGGGCGGATATCGGTGGCTTCGGTCTTAGTGGCAGCGACGATCTCAGCGGCAATGCCCAACTGGGACTGGCCTATGCAGTGGGTAACAGCACCCAGCTGCGGCTCTCCTGGCGCTACTTCGGCATCAACTACAACAACGGAGGCTCACCGGACAACGGCTTCAGCAGCTATCAGAACGGCTTGGAGGCTGGCGTGAAGGTGTTGTTCTGACAAGCATGCATGGGTCCGCGCGGTGCGGATTTGCATGGTTGTGCCAGCTGGCTGCTCAGACGCTGCCCGCTTCAGCCCCCGCCTCGATGCTGCAGCGTCCTCAGAATCTTCCTTTCGGCGCATCCAGTCGCGATCAGGCCTGGGCACGAACCGTTTTCAATCCTCGAGATGCCGATGACCTTCCACAAGTGCCGCCGTCGTGCTCTGAAGGCCGCCCTGCTCGGTGCCGGGGTGCTGACCGCTCTGTTGGCGGGGACCCCGGTTCTGGCCCTAGAGGAGGTGCTGATCGAGATTCCTCTGCTGGAAACCACCGTCAGGGTGAGCCTCAATGAGTTGGGTGGTGCTGAGAAACTGCAACAGGGAAGCAGTGATCTGGCGGAGCTGGATCGTGCCACCGATGGCGCCGTCGGGCGTCAGGTGCGGAGCCTCCTCCTGCAGCCCGTTCCACTGAGCCTCCGGCAGGTGGCCGATGGTTCCGTGGGCTCCCCCCTGCTGGAACAAGCGATGTTGGTGATCTCCTCGCTCGGCACGGTGGAGGGACGCTCCACGGACCTGAGCGGACGCACGTTGCGGGACGCGCTGCTTCGGGCGTCAGCCCAGGGGGAACCCACTCTGTTGAGCCTGATGCAAGCGATCCCAGGTCAGCGTGTGACCCTCAATCTCGGCCGCGCCCGCGCCATCGTCAGCCGGATGGCGCACCAACGGCAGCAGGCGGAGGCTCTCCTCGCCAGCACAACGGCAACAACAGCCGCCCCTGCAACTCCCCAGGCGCCGGTGGCTGCGGCCAGTTCGCGCGATGATTGATTCACCCGGAGGTGAGCATGACACCCAGACTCGGCCTGCGCCGATTGTTCCTGATCTGCGTCCTATTTCTGGCTACAGCATGTTCCCGCGATAACGAGAGCATCTCGGAAAGCCGTTACGTCGAGCCAGACAGGCTGTACCAGGCTCTTGCAAATAACGTCCGGACGAATCCGGAGTTCGAGGTAATCGTGGACATCGATCACTCCCGGCGTGCCGCGGAGGCTGGCTCATCGATGCCGCCGGCCCATGTGCTGATCTGGTCTGATCCGGAACTGGAGGCTGCGATCCTGCGAAACAACCCGCGCGCGGGCGTCGACTTGCCGCTGCGAGCGCTCGCGTTCGAGGACCAGAGCACGGGCAGGGCTGCCGTGATTACCAACACCTACGACTATGTGGCACGTCGCTATTCGTTGCCCGAGGATGCGGGCGTCCGAACGCGCTATGAGGCCGCAATTGCCAAGGCCGTGAGGGGAATTCCAGATAGCTCGGTAGCGAGGTTTCCCTCTGACGCAATGCCGGACGCAGGGCTGGTCACTCTCCAGAGTACGCATGACTTTGAGGCAACCGAGCGGCGAATCCAAGGCACGATTGACGCTCAATCGGACGCGGTGACCTTCGCCAGAGTCGATTTTGCCGCCCGCGCGAAGGAGCATGGCGTCGTCTTGAATCCAACAGCCCTGATTCTGTTCGGCGCGCCGGGACCCGGTGGGAAGGCGATGGAGTCGGCACCGACAATGGGTCTCGATGCCTTTTGTCAGAAGATTCTGATCTGGCAGGACAATAGTGGCACCGTTCACGTGACCTTCAATGACCTACTGGCTCTTGCCGACAGACAGAAGATTTCAGTTGGATTACCGCTTCGGCTCATTAATCGTCGGCTGAAGAAGACCTTGTCAGAAGCCCTAGGGAACCCCTGAAAAACCTAGTAAACTGGCCTCAAGTCCAAGCTTGAGACTGTCCGGTGAGCGGATCACTTCAGCTGGGGTTCAGCGATTACGAGCAGGTCTACGCCAAGAAGAAGACGCGGCGGCAGATCTTCCTCGACGAGATGGAAGCGACGATCCCCTGGAATAACTTCCATGCACTGATCCGTCCGGTTTACCACCAGCCATCTGCCAAGGGAGGCAGGCCGCCGTTTCCGTTGGAGGTGATGCTGCGCATTCACTTGCTGCAGCAGTGGTTCACGCTGTCGGATCCGTTGATGGAGGAGATGCTGATCGACACCCCCTGTTTCAGGCGCTTTGTGGGGATCGACATGGTCTCTGAGCGGATTCCAGATGAGACCACGATTCTGAATTTTCGTCATCTGCTCGAGGAGCACGGAATCGGCGAGCAGATTTTCGAGGCGGTCAAGCAGGCGCTCAAGGATCAAGGCGCCCTGCTGCAGGAGGGGACGATCCTCGATGCCACGATCATCCACGCCCCCAGTTCCACCAAGAACAAGAAGTGTGAACGGGACCCGGAGATGCACTCGGTGGCCAAGGGGAACCAGTGGTTTTTCGGCATGCGTTGCCATATCGGAGTGGATGCGGCCTCAGGCTTGGTCCACTCCGTGGTCAGCACCGCCGCCAATGTGCATGAACTGAACACCGCCACCGAGCGGCTGCACGGCGAGGAGAAGATGGTCTACGGAGATTCAGGCCATCTCGGCATTGAGAAGCGCGAGGAATTCGCAGACAGTCCGTGCCAGTTCCGGATCGCCATGAGGCCAGGCCAGCGCCGTGCGCTACCCGATACGGCGGAGGGAAGGCTGGAGGATTTGTTTGAGACGGCCAAAGCTCACCTGCGAGCCAAGGTGGAACATCCCTTTCGGGTGATCAAACGACAATTCGGCTTCCAGAAGACGCGCTACCGAGGCATCAAGAAGAACGATCACAAGCTCAAGATGCTGTTCGCCCTGGCCAACCTCTACAAGATCAGGCAACGAAGACCAGCAACAGCATGAGTGCAGAGGCTCAGTGTGCCTAAAAGCCAGAAATCCTGAACAGAAGACGATGATTCAGGCCGCATGAAGCGATCTAAAGCGCCAGCGATGCAGAATCATCACGTGTAGAGGTCTCATAGACGAGACTGAGACCACCCTGAACTGAGGAGCGGGGCTTGATCAGAGTTTCCCTAGAGCAATGACCGCTCGAGCCCATCTAGTCGCCGGCGTCGTTCACTCATCGAGCGCAAGGCGCTGGACCGGACGCGCTGCTGCGGGCCAGGGCCTCCGCCAGGGTGGTGTCTACTGCTGCTGGATTCTGTAGCGGGTGCTTGGGTCGGCGGGGTTCTGGATTTGAACGTCACAGCTGATGGTCCCGTCGTCTGCGGTCTTGCAGTTGGTTGGCTTCAGCTCGGTATTAGGTCCGATGAACGGCTGATTGCCCTTCCTGCGGAAGTAGACCTGCCCGTCCTGAGCGAAGGCAGGAGCAGCGAACAGTACGATCGTAAGCAGCTGAATCAGGCGCATCGACCTTTTGAGAGTGCAGCGACCCTAGGCGAAATCACCTCAACCCCCTATAGAGATAGGTGCGGGCGTCACCCCATTGGCTACATCAAAGGCGCTGGCAAGGTCGCGCGTCATGAAGCGGGCGTCGTTGCCCATGTGGACCTCAAGGCTGCGGCCCCGCGGCGCCTCAGGCGGTGACTTTGCGCGGATCGAGCTCACCGGTGCCAGCGCCAGCGAGATGGAGGCCAACCAGTCCTTGGTGACTCGGCTCGGTGGTGATGCCAAGGCTTGGTTGAGTGCCGTGGATTCGGCTCTTGATCGCCAGCAAGTGCCTCTGGCCTGGGCGCTGCTCTTTGCTCCACAGGATCCGCGCTCCAACGACCTTGATGCTCTGCGACGGGAAGTGCTGCAGCGGGGGTGCGGGGATGGCCAATAGGGAGAAATCAAAAACCCCCGAGCAGTGCCCGAGGGTCCTGAACCAATCAACATTCCAATGGCTGTAGATGGTCGAAGCTGCTGGCGTTGGCGCCTGGGGCCGAACGTTCCAGGTGTGGGCCGTTTTGATCTCTTAGGAGTTTGCAGAAAAACCGTCTGACGAGGCGCGTTTTTCCTTCCGGAGAACTGATCACACGCCGGAAGGGCCCGGGTTCAGCAAATCAGCGGATCAGAACGCACGATGTTTTGCGTTTTGCTCTGTTGGGTCTGTCTGATCCCTGCCGCCTGGTCACACTTCGGGGCAACGACCTTTTCATGGTCATGCCGCTGCCATCGCTGGCTTGAGCAGGTTGCCCAGCCGGATCAGGTTGTAGGCGATCACATGCAGGCCAAACACCGCATTGACGTTCTCAGTGCCGCGCACTTTGAATTGGCGCAGCCCGCCCCACTGCTTGATCCAACCAAACACCTTCTCGATGCCGCGGCGGGCGTTGATCGACTTGGCGTAGCCCTTGTGGCGAGTGGTGCGGACATCGATCGCAGAACCACCAGGCCGAGCTGTGTTCTGCGCCACGTGCGGTGTCACGCCACGCCGCCGCATCTGGGCGACAAAGCCCCGGGTGTCGTAGTTCTTGTCGGCACCAAGGGTTTTCTGGTGGGCACCGGGGATGGCAGCAGCCATGTCTTTGGCGGCATCCCGCTCCCCAGTGCCCACGGCCTGTGTCACCCTGCAGTCCACGATCAGGGCATGGCGGTTGTCCATCAGCACATGCCCCCGGTAGCTGGGAAGTGCCGGGTGGGCATTGGATTTCCGGCACAGGAGCGCGTCGGGATCGGTGCTGGAGCGATGGGTCTGGTTGCTGAGCTTGATGCCGCGGAAGTCGCCTTTGGCACGCTTCTTTTCGCCTTTGGGAGCACCAAAGCCCTCACCGGGGCCTGACGGTGGTGGCAGTGGATCGTCCTGCCCATCGATCCGCTCCAGAGATGCATGCGACGCCCAGGCCTGCAGCAGCGTGCCATCGACGGAGAAGTGCTCATCACTGAGCAGGGGCTTGATCTCGGGAGCCGCCATCAGCTTCTTCAGGAACGTTCCCATCACCTGGTCATTGAGCAGCCGCTCCCTGTTCTTGGTGAATGTGGTGGGGTGCCAGATCAGATCATCCGGGCTCAGCCCCACAAACCAACGGAACAGCAGGTTGTAGTTGAGCTGCTCCAACAGCAACCGCTCCGAGCGGATGCCGTAAAACGCCTGCAGCAACGAGGCCAGGAGCAACTGCTCGGGCGGCACCGAGGGTCGGCCTTCTGCGGCGTAGAGCGCACAGAAGGTGGGATTGAGTCGATCGAGGGCCTGATCCGCCAGTTTCCGGATCCGCCGCAGCGGGTGGCTGGGGTTGGTGCCCGCCTCCAGCTGCAGCATGCGGCTGCGAAATCCCAGCAGCCGTGCCGTCTCCTCGAGAAAACCCAGATCGTCGTGCTCGATCCGCAGCCGACGCACCAGCGGGGCTCCCGCTGATGCGGCCATGGAGAGACATTGCACTTCTGGGACGAGCCTGGCACTGATGCCCATGGAAGCTCAAGAGCACGACTCGTTGTTCATCGATGCCTCCCACAGGCCGCCAGGCTTGGGGCCTGCAACCCTGGCGGGGTCACCATGGCCAGCGGCAATCCCGGCAGCGAAAGTCACCAACAATGCTGAACAGACGATGAACTGCCACTTACGCCTGGCCGGACGGCTTGGAAGCGCACTGATCGCCACCCTGATGGCTTCGGCCCCGGCTAGGGCCCTAGAAGAGGTGGTGATTGAGATCCCCCTGCTGGAGACCCGTTTCACAGTACGCCTGGATGAACTGCAGTCCCCTGAGGCCTTGCGCCAGGGCAACAGTGATCTGGCCGAGCTGGATCGCGCCACCGGTGGCGCCGCAGGTCGCCAGCTCAGGGAGCTGTTGCTCCAGCCAGTGCCCCTCAGCGTGAAACAGGTGGCCGATGGTTCGGTGGGCTCGCCCCTGCTCGAGCAGGCCATGCTCGTGATCGCCTCGCTCGGCACGGTGGAGGGGCGCACGACCGACCTCAGCGGGCGGACGCTGAATGAAGCCCTGCTGCGGGCCTCCGCGAACGGCGAGCCCACCCTGCTGAGCCTGATGCAGGCGATCCCCGGTCAACGGGTGACGCTCAATCTCGGCCGCGCCCGTCAGATCGTCACCCGGATGGCGGGGCAACGGCAGCAGGCTGAAGCGCTGCTCGCCACCACAACCGCCGCCGCCCTGCCCGCTGGCACGACGAACGGCCCTGGGGTGGCTGTGAACCGGCGGCTGGCCAGCCTGCAGGTTCCCCATCGGCCCCAGCCGCTGGAGGTGATGGTGATCGAGCCAGCCAGCGGTGCCAACGGCCGTCTGGTGCTCATCTCCCACGGCCTGTGGGACAAGCCGACCAGCTTCGAGGGCTGGGGAACGCTGCTGTCCTCACGGGGCTACACCGTGGTGCTGCCTCGCCATCCCGGTAGCGACAGCAGCCAGCAGGAGGCGGTGCTGGCGGGCCAGGCGCCGCCGCCGGGCCCCGAGGAGCTGGCCCTGCGCCCGCAGGATCTGAGCGGCGTGCTCGATGCGGTGTTGGCGGGTCGGCTGGGCTTCGCCAGGCCTGTCGATGCCGAGCGGGTCGTGGTGCTGGGCCATTCCTGGGGGGCGACCACGGCCCTGCAGGTGGCCGGGGTGAGGCCCACCGACAGCAGCCTGCGCCAACGCTGCTCGAACGTGGATGATCCCGATCGAAACCTGAGCTGGACGCTGCAATGCAGCTGGCTGAAGGGTGCACAGAATGCCGCCCTCCGAGATCCCCGCGTCATTGCCGTGGGGGCTGTCAGCCCGCCGGTGTCGCTGCTGTTTCCCCGGGGCTCAGGCGGCGAATTGAGCGGCCGTGTGCTGCTGGTGAGCGGCAGCCGCGACTGGGTCGTGCCTCCCGATCCCGAAGCGATCCAGCCAATGCGTTGGGGCAAGACCCTGGGCAACCAACTGGTGCTAGTACAGGACGGGGATCACTTCAATCTGCGGCCTGGGCAGAACAGCGCAGGTGGTGCCGTGGGGCCGCTCCTGCTGGCTTGGACGGAAGCCGCCTTTGCAGCCGGTCCCGCTGTACGGCCGGCGCCGGGGGCTGCTCCTCTGCTGACCGGTCAGGCTTGGGGCAATGCCGACCTGCCGATGGCCGATGTCACCAGCCGCCTGGCGAGCCCCTGACCCAGCGGGATGCGGTGAAGCCGCCGGTTGGTGGCTGTCGCGCGGGTGGTGATCGAGGCTCCCGACCTTTTGCCCTTGCCGCTTCCCGGCAACAGCCCAAGCATCACAGTGGGCATGTCGTCATCGATGAGGGTCTGGCTTACACCGCCTGGCGCGCGCAAGAGCGGGAAGAGGCGCTGGTCCTGAGCTGATGGCCAGCCTTCTGGTCGACATGACCGGTCGCTGACAAGAGACAGTGTCGATCGCATAGATCCCGCTGCTGACGGCCGCCGGCCCTGATGCAGTGCGCGACTGCCCATGGCTATGCGGTGTTCACTCACGACCTGGATTTCGCAACGATGCTGGCGTTGTCCGGTGCCAGGGGACCAATCGTCCTGCAGGTCCGTGGGCCGAATGTGCTGCCGGCAGCTGTGGCAGGTCATGCAGACCTTGCGGCTGCGGGTCTTAAGCAGCACGGCTTCGTCGAGGTGGGCCTCTCCTCAACCGGGAGATCGTGCCTGGCGGCCAGAGCCGCGAGCCGGTGTCAAGCGACACTGAAAACTGAGCGGAGGACCAAAAGCGGATGTCGCTTGACAATCAAAACCGCCTGGGCACAACCACTTAGATCGAGGCTGACCAGCAGCCTTCCTGGCCGGCCGCCAGGCGGGCATCGGCAATGCGGCCTAGCTCCATGTCTTCCACGAGATCCATCAGCTCCTCGTAGGCCTTGGCCGGAACGCAGTAGATGGCCGGCTCATTGCTGTTGGGCACCGCGACCGCCATCCCGTCACCGGCCGCCACGGTGGCCATCGGGTTCTTTTTTGTTCCGAGATGCTTACGGCGGTCTCGGTCAGCACGCGGTACGCCACCTGGGGGTCAGGCCAGCTCAGGACTGCATCAGAGGTCGCGTTTCAGGTCTCGGATTCGGTCGATCCACTGCGGCGATCCGGACCGATCAAGGACGGTCAAATCAGGCCATGAAACGACCCGGCAGTGAGAAGCCCTGTGAGAAGGTTGCACCAATCGCGGGCATGACCTGTTATCCACGGTCAGCATCTGGCATGCTGCCAACGCGTGCCAAGAGAGATAATTACTCAAGGCACAATAAATCTCAGTCCTGGACTGAAAGCGGGTGACCGGATTCGAACCGGCGACGTTCAGCTTGGGA
>Ga0213866_10000899_pt1 | contig 23064 bp, 15 predicted proteins | sample PICome_11_FD_160079 | JGI IMG/M metagenome (GOLD analysis project Ga0213866, IMG submission 160079) | Coastal seawater microbial communities near Pivers Island, North Carolina, United States - PICO284 | ecosystem: Environmental > Aquatic > Marine > Coastal | place: USA: North Carolina...
ACGGTGGCGCCTCCAACCCCACAGCTATCGAAGCGTCCTTCAATGGTGGCGGGCCTAACCAACAACAACCAGTCACTTATATCACAACCGGTCATACTTGGAAATACATCGACGATGGATCTGATCAAGGAACAAGATGGAGAGCCGTCGATTTCAATGACACGGCATGGTCGTCTGGACCCTCTCCACTCGGTTACGGTGGGGATGGCGAGGTCACCGAACTCAACTTCGGAGACGACCCACGGAACAAGCATGCAACGACCTACTACCGCACCACGGTAGAAATCCCTGACCCGGCTGTTTTCCTGAACTTTCTCCTGAGGGTAAAATATGATGATGGAGCTGCAGTTTATATTAATGGCGTGGAACAGTTCCGACAAAATCTTGCCAACAACGCAGCCTTTGACGACTACGCTAATGGAACTACATCAGATGAGGGAGCGTGGAGAGACGCTACTATTCCAACCTCTTCCCTTGTCTCGGGCACCAACACTATTGCGGTTGAAGTCCATCAAGCTAGCGGCACGAGTTCGGATACACGAATGGATATCACCCTGCGAGGCCAAACCTCCAATGTGGACGGAGGTGACAATATCACTTCTCCCTTCACTCTCAACAAGCCCACCTTGGTTCGCGCAAGAGGCTATAATAGCATCAGCGGCGAATGGAGTGCGCTGAATGAAGCGTTCTTCACAATCGATTCAATACGAGCGGACGCCAATAACCTCGTCATATCCGAGTTTCACTACCGCCCAGCCAAGCCAATCGCTACCGAAGAGCTTGCTGTAAGCTCAGATCGTGATGATTTCGAATTTCTCGAACTTCTCAACATCAGCGAGCATGCCCTTGACATGACTAATGTCAGGTTCACCGCAGGGATTAACTTTAGCTTTCCTGATAACTTCGTCCTGGGGAAAGGAGAACGAGTTCTTCTCCTACGAAACCGTGATGCCTTTGAGGCGCGTTATGGAGAGCCAGTCATTCAATCGTTTGAATATACCGGTCGCCTAAGTAACGACGGCGAACAAATCCTCATTTTAGGTAGCGGTCCTGACCCCATCAAAAACTTCGCTTACAATGATCAGGCACCTTGGCCAACTCTGGCAGATGGCGGTGGTCCCTCTCTATTTCTGATCGATCCGACATCTAACCCAGACCACAACGAACCAAATAACTGGATGAGTAGCCGAAAAGAGGGAGGCTCCCCAGGGGATGAAGAACAGGCAGGACTCCCTTACGACGTTTGGGCTTCTGAATTTCTTCTTCAGGGTGGTCCTTTAGATGACGAAGATGGCGACGAAATTATCAATTTCTTTGAATTTCTATATGGCTCAAGCCCGCTCGACCCATCCGATGCTCCTAAACCAGTTGCTTCCATACAATCCCTCGAAATTGATGGCTCAACCGGCGACTATTTCACTCTTACCTTTAATGAAAACTCTGCAACCAGGGGCTCCCTTACCGTTGAAGTATCCAACGACCTCGTAAACTGGTCAGACGACCCTTCGCTGACGGAAATGGTATCTAGAATAGATAACGGGAACAACATTTCCACTTTCACTATTCGACTTGCTTCGCCCATTGGGACAGATCAGGAAAAAACCTATCTTCGCCTACGTGGCCGATAAAATCAGGAAAAGCTTTAGAACCCAGTCGCCTCTGACTCCGATTTTAGAGGGCCTGTCACGGAATGCGATTTCGAGCCGAGCACAATAGCCATAGCCGCAAGCCCCCCCTTTCTTCTATCCTCTCCTGCAATATGTCCGAGACCTGCTCGAATAAGAAGAAAAACGAAGATAGCAAAAGGAAAGACACCAAACCAACACCTATAACTCTTTTATTCGGAAAGCTAATCCAACCGTTCGGTTCTGATTACCGCTATTACAAGTGAATCGTAATTCTCCAACGAAAAAGCCCGGAGAATTTCCCTCCGGGCCTGGTAAATTTGTAATGTTAGTGGCGTTTACTTTTCCAGATCGAAGCGGTCGAGATTCATGACCTTGGTCCAGGCTTGCACGAAGTCGTTCACAAACTTCTTCTCGCCGTCCATGCTGCCATAGACTTCAGCGATGGCGCGCAGCTGCGAGTTTGAACCAAAGACCAGGTCAACCGATGACGCAGTCCACTTGGTCTTGCCGGTTTTCCGGTCTTTACCCTCATAAAAGTGCTCACACATCGGTGACACTTTCCATTCGGTTCCCATGTCGAGGAGATTGACGAAGAAGTCGTTCGACAAAGCTCCGGGCTCGTCGGTAAACATCCCCATGCCGGGGAAGCCAACATTGGTATCGAGGACACGGAGTCCGCCAACCAATATGGTCATCTCTGGAGCAGTGAGCGTGAGAAGCTGGGCGCGATCAACAAGAGTTTCCGGTGCAGGACGATCAAGCGTTCTTCCGAGAAAATTCCGGAAGGGATCCTGCGTGGGCTCAAGAACCGCGAAGGACTCAACGTCGGTCATCTCCTGGGATGCATCGGTGCGGCCTGGTGCGAATGGAACCGTGATTTCGTGACCGGCCTTCCTGGCAGCCGCTTCAATCCCGGCCGAACCACCAAGAACGATCAAGTCGGCCAATGAAACTTTGACCCCGCCTTTCGCGGAGTCGTTGAATTCCTTCTGCACTTTCTCAAGGACCGGAAGAATCTTGGCGAGTTGCTCAGGCTGATTCACAGCCCAGTCTTTTTGGGGAGCAAGCCGGATACGGGCACCATTTGCGCCACCACGATTGTCACTGCCACGAAAGGTGGAAGCTGAAGACCAGGCAGTTGAGATGAGCTGGGAAGGAGTCAAACCGGAGGCGAGTAGCCTGTCTTTGAGCACCTTGATTTCGGCGTCTCCAATGAGAGCATGGTTAACTTCCGGAACTGGGTCCTGCCAAAGCTGGACCTCGGGGATTTCATCGCCCAGGTAGGTTGATACCGGCCCCATGTCGCGGTGGGTCAGTTTATACCAAGCCTTGGCAAAAGCCTCGGCAAACTGGTCCGGGTTATCGAGAAAACGCTTTGAGATCGGTCCATAGACAGGGTCGAGCTTGAGCGCCAAATCGGAGGTAAACATGACCGGAGCGTGACGCTTGTCGGCATCATGGGCATCAGGGACTGTGCCGGCAGCGGCTCCTCCCTTGGGGATCCACAACTTCGCTCCGGAAGGAACGGTCGTGAGTTCCCAGTCGTAAGCGAACATGTTGACGAAATAACTGTGTGACCATTGGGCTGGCGTGCTGGTCCAAGCCCCTTCGAGGCCACTCGTGATGGTGTTGGCTCCGTTGCCGGTTCCCTTGCTGTTCTTCCAACCAAAGCCCTGCTCTTCCAGAGGGGCACCCTCTGGCTCAGGGCCAACGTATTCCTCGGGGTTGCCCGCACCGTGGCCTTTCCCAAAGGTATGTCCTCCGGCGATGAGAGCGACGGTCTCCTCGTCATTCATCGCCATACGACCGAAGGTTTCACGGATTTGTTTCGCCGAAGCGAGTGGGTCACAATTGCCATCGGGACCCTGCGGATTCACGTAGATCAAACCCATCTGAACTGCGGCGAGCGGATTATCGAGCTTCTCTTTCTTGTAACGCTCCTTACCGAGCCACTTGCTCTCGGGGCCCCAGTAAATGTCCTCCTGGGGCTCCCAAACATCAGCACGTCCCCCGCCAAACCCGAAGGTCTTGAAGCCCATGGACTCAAGAGCAACGTTACCGCTTAGAATCATGAGATCGGCCCATGAAATCTTCTGGCCATACTTTTGTTTGATCGGCCAGAGAAGCCGGCGGGCCTTGTCGAGATTTCCGTTGTCGGGCCAGCTGTTCAGCGGTGCAAAACGCTGGGTGCCATCCGAGGCTCCGCCACGACCATCATAGGTCCGGTAAGTTCCAGCACTATGCCAAGCCAGACGGATGAAGAGAGGACCGTAATGGCCATAGTCAGCGGGCCACCAATCCTGCGAATCGGTCATCAGCGCGGTGAGATCTTTTTTCAGGGCAGCCAAATCAAGCTTCTTGAATTCCTCGGCATAATCGAAGTCAGCTCCAACCGGATTCCCCTTGGCCGAATTCTGGTGGAGGATGTTGAGATTTAGTTGATTGGGCCACCAATCACGGTTGCCATAAGCCGAAGCGGCGGTGTGACGGGCTGAAGGCGCAGTCTGCGGCCCCATCACCGGGCACTTCGTGATATCCCCACCGGGAGCATGGGAGGCTTGTCCGAAAAGACTTCCAGTTCCGAGCGCCACAAGGCAGCTCAGTGAGAAGATAGATCGAAGAGAAATGGAAGAAGGGGCCGGCCTGTCTGCAGCAGCGCTGTTGTTTAAACGATTCATCATAGTAATTTTGAGTGGCATCGCCCTAAGTCTTAAGGCGCAGCAGCGATACTATCTAAGACTTAATAAGTCAATAAGTTATACTTACATCTTAATACCTTCGATTACATTTTCTTATTTCACCCTGGCCCTTCACCGCAAACCCGCGGGATACGCTGGAGTGAATGGCTTTGGCAAGCCGCAAGCTATCGCAAGCCGGCCGAGTGGATCAAAGCCCGAAATGCACTCCCAATAAATCTCGGAACACTTAAATTCCGGCTGCCCCTCTGAGAGCCTCGACATCAAACCCTACCCGATGAAAATCAGGATAAACTTAAAAAATCTAGCTGATAAGATCAGGCCAGTCTTCAGTGTGGAAGAATTCGCCGGCAGGCTTGTCGACGCGCTCGTAAGTGTGCGCACCGAAGAAGTCACGCTGCGCTTGCAGCAAATTGGCGGGAAGCCGCTCGGCGCGGTAGGCGTCGTAGTAAGCCAGCGATCCGCCGAAACTTGGGACCGGGATTCCATTACTTGCAGCGAGGGCCACCACCTCACGCCAGTCCTGCTGCCCCTCGTTCAGGATCTTCGTAAAGAAGTCAGCAAGCATCAGGTTGGTCGGAGGAGTTTCCGCAGTGTAAGCCTCGGTGATCCGGTTTAGGAAACGGGCGCGAATGATGCATCCGCCACGCCAGATTTTAGCGATCTCGCCTAGATTCAAATTCCAGCCCTTGTCCTCGCCCACCTTGGTGATGAGGTCCAGCCCCTGGGCATAGGAAACAATCTTGGAAGCATAGAGTGCGTTACGCACTTTCTTCACGAGGTCTTCTTTGCTCATCTCGAGATTGAAGTTCCAGTTGCTCGGTCCCTGAAGGATCCCGGAAGCAATCTTGCGCTGGTCACGCATGGAGGAAAGAATGCGCGCTTCCACAGATCCGGCGATCGTGCTGAAGGGAACAGCCTGCTCGACCGACCCCATGACAGTCCAACGGCCAGTACCTTTTTGGCCCGCCTTGTCGACAATGAGATCAACAATATCTTTTCCGGTCTCAGGATCCTTTTGTTTAAAAATATTTGCGGTGATTTCAATCAGGAAAGACTCGAGGTCGCCTTCATTCCAGTCGGCAAAAATATCTGCCAGTTCCTCGTTGGAAAATCCAGCGGCTTTAAAAATATTGTAGGCTTCGCAGATGAGTTGCATGTCACCGTATTCGATGCCGTTGTGAACCATCTTCACGAAATGACCGGCGCCACCTTCCCCGATATGAACCACGCAAGGAACGCCGTCAACTTTCGCAGAGATGCTTTCGAAAATGGGTTTCATCACTTCCCAAGTGGAAGCAGGACCGCCGGGCATGATTGAAGGACCTTTAAGAGCACCTTCTTCTCCACCGGAAACACCTGCTCCGATGAAACGGAAACCAGCCTCGCCGACATACTTGTCGCGGAGTTCGGTGTCGGTGTAGAGAGAGTTGCCGCCATCGATAATAATATCATCGGGATCGAGGAGAGGCATGAGAGATTCGATGACTGCGTCGACCGGGCGGCCAGCTTGCACCATGATCTGAATTTTACGCGGTGTGGCGAGAGACTCGACAAATTCTTCCAAAGTTTCACAGCCCACGAGGGCCTTGCCGGGATTCTCTTCGATGAACTCAGTCATCTTGGAGGTCGTCCGATTGTATACAGAAACCTGGAAGCCACGGCTTTCCACATTGAGCACGAGGTTTTGACCCATTACGGCCAAACCAATCAGTCCGAAATCACTTTTCTTTTCCATGGCAATAGTCCGCAAGATCGGCGGATTCCCAGCCATTAGCGACGAGAGGCGGAAAAGGCAAATGCAATCTGTGCGGCAAGCTTAACCGGACTTGGCCGCTTTAACGTCGCGGTTAATCTGTTTTCGCAGCCCCTCGAGCGACCCAAATTTTTTCTCATCGCGGATTTTCCTCAAGAAGCCAACTTCCAGCTCCCAGCCATACTCCATCGGAAGATCATCCGAGAACAAATGAACCTCCAGACTACGTCCCAGATGGTCGTCTAGTGTCGGCCGTGTTCCGATATTGGCGACACCGGGAATATCGTTCCCTTTCACGACATAAACCCCGTTGGGCGGCAGAACCTCATCCGAAACCGCGACGTTTGCGGTTGGAAATCCAATCGTTCGCCCCAACTGCCTTCCACTTACGACCTCACCAAAGACCGAGTAGTGTCTTCCCAACATGGCCGCGACAGAATCAAGATCCTCTTCCTGCAGGCCCTTGCGGATTCGAGTACTGCTGATCCGGATGCCATCCCGCATGACAGCAGTCACTTCATGCACTTCAACACCTGGCTCGCGTCCCCACTCCCGGAGACGCGACATATTTCCTTCGCGCGCACGGCCAAAACTCCAATCATCCCCGGCTGAGAGTTTGCGAACCCCGGTGGCAAAAAGTTCATTGGCAAATTCGCGGGCCTCCCTCGCTGCGAATTCAGAGGAAAATTGAATCACGACCATAAAGTCGACTCCGAGTTTGGATAGGATGCGGCCCTTGTGATCCAAATTCGCAAGAATGCGGCGCGGAGCACGACCCGGCGCCAAAACCTGCACAGGGTGAGGATCGAAGGTCAAAACTCCGAGAGCCTCGGCTCCTCTTGCGGCATCGATCACAGCTTGATGGCCGATGTGAACGCCATCGAAGACTCCCAGCGCCAGGCCAAAGGATTTGCCAAACTCCGAGAGTTCTTCGAGTCCATGGAAAACTTGCACGCCGCAATGAACGGAGAGTCTCGGTTCGTGTCAACCCAGTAGCCTCTAACGCCGTCGACTTCGCTTGCGCAGGTAGGGCGGAATATCAAGATCTTCGCCATCTTTAACGACGTTTGGTGATTCGCCATCAAAACGCCCCTTTGGTACACCCTCCAATAGAAGCTCCCCCTGATTGTCTGTCGAATTGGTTGCCACAAACTCTTCGATTTCCGGCTCGGGGTCAGCAACTGCTGCCGGCTCCGGTTCTTCCTTATCGGAAATCACCTTTAATCCCGGCGCCGCAAAATCATCCAATTCATCCGGTTCTAACTCAATATCTTCCTCAGCTATGATAACCCCCTCATCGGCCTCGTCGTCTTCGATCTCCTCTCCAGACTCTTCGTCTTCCAATCCTTCCGGCTCCTCTTCGACAAGACTTAGGATTGGATCTTTCGCCTCAGACCGAATCTCCTCCTCAACATCGGTCTCGGCTTTTCTTGCCGGAGCCTCCTCCTGTTGATTCTCTTCTTCAGCGAAAGGTTCATCAGGCTCCGCGATCTCCTCGACATAAGGAACCGCCTGAAGCCGCTCTTCAGGAAGCGCGCTGATGATCGTGACGCTTAGCGCGTCCTTCATTTGCTTGTCGGTCGCCGCCCCAAAAAGGAGATGGGCATTTTCCGGAATAAATTTGGTCAAGCCCTGCATCAGGAGCTCCACTTCATAGAGGGTCATATCGTCCCCGCCACAAATATGCACGAGCACCGTCGTGGCATCTTCGAGCAAAGATCCCCGGTCGAGGAGCGGGCTGTTGAGAGCTGCTTTCAGCGCGGACTGGGCCCGGTTTTCGCCGCGGCCAAGACCGGAACCAAAGAGGCAACGCGAGCGAGTGGTCTTCAAAGCCGACATCAGCTCATCGAGACCCACATTAATCAGCCCCGGACGAAGAACGAGACGGGCAACCGCCGTAATACTGTCGGAGATCATACGATCCGCAGCCGAAAATGCCTCATGGACCCCTTGTTTGGGCAGGACCAACTCGCCCATCCGGCCGTTATCGAAAGTTACCAGCGCATTGGAAAGAACCGCCAGCTGGTTCAGAGACTCCTCTGCCTGAGTCCGCCGACGACGACCCTCAAACGCAAATGGCATCGTGGCAAAAACCACCACAAATGCTCCAGCCTCACGCGCCAACCTCACCAAAATCGGAGCCGCGCCCGAACCAGTCCCCCCCCCAAGGCCCACACAAAGAAAAACGATCTGGCGATCTCTCAGTGAATCACGAATTTCATCCTCAGCCTCTTGAATCGCCTTTTCGCCAAGCTCCGGATCACCTCCCGTTCCCAACCCCTTGGTCAAATTGCACCCCAATTGAATCTTTTCACCCGCCACGGTTCCAGTTAGAGTTCTGAGATCGGTATTCATGGAAAGAAGCTCCGCTCCCTCGATGCCGTCCAAGGCCACCCTGTCGAGCATGTTTGAACCCGCCCCACCGAGGCCGACAATTTTTACTGAGCTTTCGGGGATGGTTTGCTGGCGGTTGCGGGGGTATTCAATCATCGTTTCGAGATACTTAACGGATCTTTACCAATATTGGGCATGAGTCGCCAGCTAAAAACCCAACAAAAAACACGTTCGCGCATCGTTATAACATGAAAGAAAACCGGAATTTCCCGCTGGCAGGACCACCGTTTGTCTGCGAGTATCCTTTAAAGTTTAGTCCGATTCCTCGAGTCTCATTCTAAGATGCCTGAACCATCCTCTCCCTCGTCACCCCACCAGTCCACGCCCATCCCGGCGGAACTCAGCAAGCAACTCGCTGATTTTCAGAAATCCCTTTGGCGTATCAAAATCACCGAAGCCATCCTCGCAGGGATCTTTGGGCTGATTATATCTTTCTTGCTCGTCTTTGCGCTCGAACGTCTATTCCCCATCCCTGCTCTGGCACGTCTTGCTATTTTAGTTGCAGGAACATCGCTGGCGTCTGTTTTTGCCCCCTATTGGGTCCGTCGCTGGGTCTACGGACACCGTCGGGAAGAACAACTCGCCCGCCTGATCTCGCGTAAATTCCCCAAATTGGGTGACCGGCTCCTCGGAATTGTCGAACTTCAGGATCAAAAGGAAGCCCAGGAAGCTCTTTCTCCCGAACTCCGCGCAGCCGCCATGATTCATGTGGCAAATCAGGCCGCCAAACGGGATATGAACGATGCCCTGCCCCACTCGAGGCACAAAAAACTGGCGCTGGGAGTTCTCATGGGAGCCACAGCCATCGCTTTTGGATTTTCCATTGCGCCCAAGGCCGGAGGAAACGCGCTCAAGCGCTGGTTGATGCCGCTATCGGATACCGAGCACTATACCTTCACCCAATTTGACACCGACAAGATGCCTGATCCTCTGGTGGTGCCACTCGGTGAAGCTTTCAGCTTCAAGGCACCCCTCAAGGAGGACAGCGACGAAAAACCCGCCATCGCCCGCGCACGATACGGCCAACAGGATTGGGTCGAAGCCAAGCTCGCTAATGACGACACCTATCAATTCGAGTTCACCGGACAGGAAGTGCAGGACCAGATCACCGTCGAGGCGGGCGATGCCAGGCACCGTGTCCGTGTTGAGCCCGAAGTCCGCCCCGAGGTTTCAGGCTTCGAGGCCTTGATCACCCTGCCCGACTACCTTCAACTCGATCCGCGTGTTATGGACATTCGCACTGGTGCCTTGACCGCTCTTGAAGGCAGCAAGGTCGTTCTCAAAGGATCATTCTCCCGCGAAATCTCGAATGCCAACGCCCGACTAAACCCTCTAGCCCTCGAAGAAAATACCATTAGCGAAGGTGACAGCGCAATTGAAGTCGAATCCCCTTCGGATCTTGAGTCGGCCCAAGCGGAGGTTGAAAAAAAGGAGAAGGAAGCGGAAGCCAAAAAGCTCGTCAAAATGCCCGAGCCCCGCGACCTTAAACTCACCATGGATGGCTCGACAATTTCCAGCGAGCCCATCGATTTAGGGCGTTTCCACGCCAGCGTTCCCTTCACTTGGACCGATGTCAAAGGACTCGACGGAGCCGGATCGTTCAAAGTCGAGATCAAGACGACGGAAGATCAGGTCCCCACCTCCTATATTCAGGGCATCGAACGGAACATCGTAATTCTTGCCGAGGAAACCCTTGAGTTCGATATCATCAGCGAAGATGACTTCGGTCTGAAAGAGATCGGCTTGTCATGGGTTGGATCCTTCAACAAGCCAACGGATGGCGAGCCAGCCAGCGGATCGATCGCCTTGAAGAAAGGGTCGCCTTCCTCAAATCGCCTGAGCGAGCGCGCAATCTTCTCGCCTCAAACCTACGGGATCGAACCCCAGACCCTCATCCTTTCAGCCTACACCGAAGACTACAAACCGGGACGCGGCCGGATTTATTCCGAACCCCTCACGATTTATATCCTCACCCGCGACGAGCACGCCCAGGTCATCAAGAAACGCTTTGATCGGGTGATCAGTGAACTGGAGGACGCCGCCCGCAAGGAACTGAACAACCTCGACGAAAACGAGCGACTCGATAAGAACAACACCGCCGAGGAACTTCAAAGCGAGGGATCCAAAGAGAAGCTTGCAGAAAGCGAGCAAAAAGAGGCGGAAAACGCCGAGAAGATGAAGGAGATCGCCAAAAAGATGGAAGAGATTTTCAAGGACGCCGCCCGCAACGGGGAACTCGACCAGAAGACCATGAAGGAGATGGCCGACGCCCTTCAGAATATGAAAGAACTTGGAGAGCAGGACATGCCCGAGGTCGAGAAGAAGCTGGGAGAAGCCCAGGATCAAAAATCCACTCCGGAGAAGACCGAAAAAGATCTCAAGGAAGCTATCAAGAAGCAGAAGGAAGCTCTCAAAAAGATGCAGGAAACGATCGAGAAGGCCAATCAGGCCAACGAGAACTTCGAAGCCTCGACCTTTGTGAATCGCCTCAAGAAATCTTCGGCGGACGAAGGCTCGATTGGCAACTCGCTCAACTCTGCCCTCACCGGCAAACTGGCCATCGTCGGAGCCTCCCCAAACAGCGACGACATCGACCCGGTCAACCAGCGACTTCTTGGTGAACTCTCCGGACAGCAACGTTCCATCACCAATGATGTCCGCTGGATTCAGGAAGATCTGGAGCGATTCTATGCCCGGACCCAAAAGCCCATTCACAAGGAGATTTACGAAGATATGGCCAAATCTCTCATCGACGAGAAACTCGAGAGACTCCGTGAGAAGATCCAGAAGAACCACACCTTCACCTCCCGCAAGCTGGCCAAAGATTGGTCAGACCAGCTCATGGAATGGGCCGAGAAACTTGAGGGCCCGAAGGACGAGGGTGGTGGCGACGGCGGTGGCGGTGGCGGTGGCGGAGAAGAAAAGGATTTCGAATTCATGCTTAAAGTCATGCGAATGGTTCAAGCCGAGCAAGATATCCGGGGGCGCACTCGTTCACTCGAGCAGATGCTCCGTTCCCTCAAACTTTCCGAGAAGTAACCCTAAATCATCAACCCCAAAAACCATCCATGAAAGCAACACTAATCACCGCACTCGCTTCGGCGGGCCTGCTGGCGACCGGCTTTGCCGACCCCGTCAAGGAGAACAGCGCGAAACAACCCACCGAGGCCGACAAGGCCAAGGCACTTGTCGAACACCAGGAAGGATCTGAAAAGGTCTCAATTGATCAGGACAAGCAGACGGCCAATGCCCAGGAACTCCTTCTTGAGCAGACGAACCCCAAGGTCATTGCCCTCCTCACCGAGGTTGAAACCCTCATGGCCAAGGCCACGGACGAATTGGAAGACGGTAATACCAGTGGCGACACAATCGCCATGCAAACGGAGATCATCGAAAAGATCTACGAAGCCGCTAAAGAAAAATCGCAATGACCGTCCTGTAGTCAAAGTCCGAGCATGGGTGCCATGCTCGAAATGATGGGCCAAATGATGGGCAAAAAGCCTAGTGAGAATCAGGATAAAGAATCAAATCAAGGTGGTGAAGGATCCACCGGCGAATCCAGTTCCGCGAACACGGATAACAACGGCATCGCCAAAGGAAACAAGGGCGTGGAACGACGAGTTCCCCGCGCTGCCGGAAAATCCGGAAACACCCTGCCACCTGAGTTCCAAAAGGCGCTCGATGGCTACAACAAGTCCGCAAAGGCCAAAAACTAATCCAAAAGAAATCCGGCCTTCGGAGTGTTAGGGCTCCGGAGGTCGGTTCTTCTTTTTACTCTTCAACACCGCTTTCACACCGATCCCATGCGTATTTTGATTTCAATGTTAGCACTGGCCCTTGCCCTCCCGGCTCTCGGCCAGAATCCACTTCAGCGAGACGAAGACCCCATCCCGGCCGCCGTTGAAAACATCTATACCCGGGGACTCCGGTATCTTTCCAAAACCCAAAAGGAAGACGGATCCTGGGCCGATGGTGTCGGCAGCGAACCCGGCGTGGTCGGACTCGCGGTCATGGCCTTCCTTGCCCACGGCGAGGACCCAAATCACGGCGAATATACGGAGAATATCAAACGCGGAATCACCTACATTCTTGCCGCGCAAGACTCCGGAAACGGATACATTGGAAGCTCGATGTATACGCACGGCTTCGCCACCCTCGCCCTCGCCGAGTGTTATGGAATGTATCGCGACGACAAGATCGCCGGGGCCTTGAAAAAAGCCGTCGAGCTGATTCTCAGCGCACAAAAGCGCAATCCGAGGGGCGGCTGGCGTTACAGCCCCGATGCCACCACTTCCGATAGCTCCATCGCCGGATGCCAAATCGTCGCTCTCTATGCGGCCCGGAATGCCGGTATTCCTGTTCCGGATATCGCCCTGGAAAAGGGGATGAAGTTCATGCGCAAGTGTCGCGGCAGCGACGGTGGCTACGGTTACCAAAATGCCATGGGCGACCGCCCCACCCTGACCGCCATCGGTGTTCTCTGCGAGTCACTCGCAAAGCAGCACAAAACAAAGCTTTACGAGGCCAGTGCCAAGTATCTCGCGAAGAAGCTGAACCATCGCGAGAGCCACTATGCCTATTACTTCGAATACTACATGGCCCAGGCCCTTTTTCACTCGAACGAGGAAACATGGCAGGAATGGAACGCCAAGAACACCCGATACCTTGGAGCGCTTCAGGGACCCGACGGATCATTCCCGGGAAGCCGAGGAAAGTCCTTCAACACTTCCGGGGCCCTCCTGTCACTCGCTTTGAACTACCGTTTCCTTCCCATCTACGAAAAATGAAGCCCGCATTTTACCCGATCCTTCTGACATCTCTGCCGACCCTTTCCTTCTCCGAGATAATTGTCCGTGGCGGCGGAATTCTTTTGGACGATAGTCTGTCCCAAAGCCAGATCACCATCGGCAAGCCCAAGGCTTCAAAGCCTGATCCCGCCGGCGACGATATCATTCTGTTTCAAAACGGCGATATTATGCACGGGATCTTTGGGGGAATTGAGGACGGATTACTCTGGGAGAGAAAAGATATCCCGCGGCCAATCAAATTCCCCATGCCCGGCGTCCGCCAGATCGTCTTTCAGGGAAACACCGGAGTAGTCATGGAAAAAGAGACCTCGTTTATCACTTTGGTGAGTGGTGATCGCATTCCGGGCGAGATTATCTCGCTGGATGACACGTCTCTCGTTGCCAAAAGTTCGGTGGTGGGCAAAATCACTATTCCGAGGGAGCATATCGAATCCCTCTCTCCAAATCCATTTGATGGCGAGCTATTTTACAGTGGGCCGTATAACAGCAACGGCTGGATGATCCTCGATGACCGCAAGACCGAGGAACAAAAGAAAAAAGAAACAAAGGTTGCCGAGGAAAAGACAGAAGAAGAAGGCAAGGGCGATGATGAAAAAGAGGCTCCAAAAGACGAGGAAAAATCCTCAGCCTGGATTCATTCCGGCGCCTCATTTTACAGCCTTGATAATCGTGCTCTGGTTTACCCTGATGCCAACATGCCGGACATTGGCCGCCTGAAGTTCAAGGCAGAATGGAAAGGACGATTGAATCTTACCCTCGCCCTTCACTCCGACTTCACCCGGGTTCTGCCCCCTGAGAAGAAGGAGGAACCCGCAGAAAAGAACGCTGAGGAGAATGAGGAAGGCTTACCAAAAGAAGACGCCGAAGAGAACCCCGAGGAGGTTGAAGAAGACGCAGAAGCCGAGCCCGCTCCGCTCAGGAAAGAAAAGCTGGTCGATCTTCGCAAAGGACACGGATTTCAGAGTATTCCTTGGATCGACCCTTCGAAACGCACCCACGCCGATATGTTTGGCACCGGCTACACCATGACCCTTTATTCGAGCTACCCAAATCTTTCGCGGAACTACTTCAGCGAGACCGGCGTTTCCCGGACCCAAAGAATGGCCAGTGTGCGCAGCAACATCTCGCTTTCCGAAGGAGGTGAAGCTGAGATCGAAATCCGTTACAACCGCAAGGAATCACTTATGATTCTTTTCATCAACGGGAATTATGCCGCCCAGTGGAATGATCTCGGAGGGTTTCCCGGCGACGGTTCCGGATTCGGAATTGTCAACAACACCAGCAACGCCCGAATCCGGGTATCCGAAGTCATGATCACCTCGTGGAACGGCATGACCGATAGCGCCAACAGCATGGCACATCCCGACCGGGACCTCGTCCTCCTTGCAAACGGGACCGACCGCTTTTCGGGACAGATTACCACGATCAAGGATGGCATCGCCCACCTAAGTTCCGCGTACGTAAATGCCAAAATCCCAGTCAAAGACCTCTCAAAAATCGTCCTCAAAAAATCAGCCACAACCGACTTGGAGTCCGACTTGCTGTCGAAAGAACTGACGTGGGAGGAGGACCCCATCACGGTCGTTTACAAACCTTTCGGAAAGATTAAACTCAAGCCGGTTTCCGCCACGAACAAGCTTCTGACCGGCAACTCGCCCTTCCTTGGGAAAATCTCCGTGGATTTATCTTCCGCCGCCATGCTTCGCTTCGCCGAAGGATCACCCGACTTGACCGATTGGTTCGACGATCTTTAAAATTCATTTTCTGATTTTATGCGCACTTCCCTCATCGCCGGCCTCACCATGGCCTCCCTGACCGCAACCCGGGCGAACGACCAAGTCAGCCTAAAAAATGGAGACCTTTTCTTCGGGAAAGTCATCGCACTTACAGGCGGGCTCATCGAACTCCAGACACCTCACAGCGAGTCTCCTCTCAAGATCGTCAATGAAGATTTGATCCGACTCAGCTTCTCGGGTGCAAACGCTAAAAGCAAGGCCACCGAAGAGCTCCCGAAAAATTCCCAGAAGCTTTTCCTGAGAAACGGAGACAGCATCCCCGGAGAGGTCGTTGGTTTGACCTCCACTCACCTTTCCTTCCAAACCTGGTTCACCGGTCTTTTGGAGATTCCACGGGAGCAAATTGATTCTGTCTTTTTTGGTGTCACTCCGCAGCGCAACGTCTTCCGGGGCCCCGTTGGAATCGAGGGATGGTCCCAGGGAAATAACGGACGTTGGCGCTACGAGGATGGCACCTTGACCTCCCGCGACAAAGGATTCATCGGGAGAGATCTGCAACTTCCCAAAAACTTCATTTTCAGCACTGAAATCGGCTGGGAATCATCTCCCAACATCCGGATTCATCTTTGCACTGAAGACCCGGAGCCCCAGGACGATGGCACCAGCAACTCCTATCTTCTAAACATGAATTCCGGCGGGATTCAGGTGAAGCGCGTCATGCCTGCCGGAGCGCGAGGGCCAAAGTTCCAGACACTGATTACCTCGAGCCAGAACCTCCAAAACATGAGCTCAAAATCCTGCCAAATTGAGCTTCGCGTGGACCGCACCACGAAAATTCTCCAGCTCTATCTTGATGGCGAAAAGTTAGGACAAGGCGTTGATCCCACCGAATCTCCCGAAGGCTCCTCCCTGCTTCTCGAGAGCTTGAGCTCGGGGAGCTCGGACAACAATGTCAGCAAAATCATGGTTCATGAGTGGGACACTACCACCCAGTTTCTTCGCCGCGAGCCGCGAGCCGAAGATGAACTCGACACCCTTTCCGTGGACGACGGTGATCGCTTCAGCGGAGAGATCATTTCTTATGATCCGACCTTACCAACCAAACCTTTCACCGTGAAAACACCTCTGAGCCCTGACCCAATCACCATCCCCCTCGAAAACTGCGCCGTGATGTATTTCACGACAGGAGAGAACACCCGGAAGTCAACGGGCCAATATACCCTCGCTCTTCGCACCGGGGGGAAACTCACTCTCTCGGGGATCCAGCTTGGAGCCGAAAAACTCAAGGCAAATCATCCTTGGCTCGGAAAGCTCCAGATCGATCGTCTCGTGATGCAGTCGATTAGCAAAGGAAAATAAGCGCAGAAGATTTCAACCCCTTTAATATCGTGAAAAAACTTCTTCTTACTCCTGCTATTTTTGTGATTGCCGGTCTCCCCTCTCTGGCAGAAGACGACGGTGCTAAAAAGGAACGACCTTCCATCCTGACCTTCTCGGACAAAAGCCGGATCAGCGGAATCCCCAAGTCTGTCGAAGCTGAAAAAAAACAAATCATCTTGGATTCTCCTTCTCTCGAAGGCCAGACCACACTGAATACCGGGAAGCTGCTAGAAATGTCCCTCCACGGAAAACCTGAAGAAATTGAGGCCGAGCACTACGCTCTTGCGACAATCAAGGGCCACTTTCGCGATTCCCACCGGGACACCATCCGAGGCCGCCTGACCGACCTTGATGATAAAACAATCACTCTCGAAACCTGGTATGCCGGCAAGTTGATCCTTCGTCGCTCGCTCGTCCACTCGCTCGATATCTTCAATCAATCTCCATCCTTTTACAACGGACCGGACGGCCCCGAGGGCTGGGTTTCGGCCGGAGGTGATATTGACAAATACTGGACCTTTAAAAACCGGACCATGATTTCCAAGGCCCGCAGCGGCATTGCCCGTGAGGTCGAGATTCCTGACAAGGCCAAGATCAGCTTTACCGCCAACTGGAAATCATCCCCCTATTTTCGGCTCCTTTTCTTCTCCGATGATGGCAGTGACGACTATCCGGGAACCGGATACTCACTCAATGTGCAGCGAACTTACATGAGTGTTTACCGGAACGCTCCGAATGACCGCAATAACGATATCATCAGCGAATCCATCCGTAATCTCCTCGAAGCTGAAACCGCCGAGTTTACCATCTACTTGGATCGTAGCAAAGATGGAACGAATGCAATTTACATTGACGACAAGGAAATCGGGAACTGGACCGGAGTTGATGATACCAAGTTTAAAGGGAAGTGGATCCACTTCGTCCCCCAAAATACCAGCCCCATTAAATTCAGCGGCATCTCGGTGGCCCAGTGGGATGGCATTCTCCCCGCGAAACCCGAGGAGGGAGAAGAGGTCGACACTGAAGACCAACTCGAAGGTCAGGAAATCCGGCTCGCAAATGGTGATGTTGTGATTGGGACCGTCAAATCGATTGATGAAGGTCAGGTTTCCCTATCAACCTCTTTTGGCGACGTTGGCGTCCCCATCAAGCTCATGAGAAGCGTCGCTCTTTCCAATAAGATCGATGAAGTTAGAATGGAAACCAATGACGTCCGTTGTTGGTTCCATGAAGGCGGCTACATCACGGTCAAACTCAAGTCACTCGACGAGAAAACCTTGAAGGGCTATTCTCAGGTATGGGGAGACGCCGAATTCGATATCAACGCCTTCTCGCGAATCGAGTTCAACATCTGGCGTCCCGAACTTGATACCGCCCGCTACGGTTCCTCGTCGGACTGGTAGCCTTGAACTTTATTTGGAGGCCCGCTTTCTCGGTTCCACGAGGATCTCCAGGTAGAAAGTCGACCAACCAGCGGCGAGGGCCTGATCAAGCGATTTGCAAATCTCTTTTTCGTGGCAAGCCTCTGCAGAGCCCGGATTCTCGCCTGAGCGACAATTAAAGCCCCAGTAATCGTGATCATCCGGTAATGACTTGTTGCGCTCACGCTTGAGGTATTTCTTAACCTCGCCCTTGATTTGCTCAGCCAACCTCGCGGGTTTGTGCCGCTCCGACACCAGTGGAAAGACCTTCTTCATGCCAAGGCTTGTGATGGTTCTCTTTCAAAATGTCTAGCGCGCAGAAATAAGATTACGCCGTCTCCATTGCATCAATCTGCAAGACAACTACCATAGCCTTATGCGAAAGACCGTTTTTCTAGCCATGACCATCGGCGCACTCTCTTCACAAGAACCTCCACTCTCTTATCCTGATTCCAAACCTGGCAGTACAGTGGAAACCCTGCACGGCGTTGAGGTCCCCGATCCGTATCGCTGGCTTGAAGCTCTGCACTCAGATCAAACTGCAGACTGGATTAAGGCTCAAAGAGGCCTCACCGACGCCTATCTGGAAGCCATTCCGGGGCGAAAAGCTCTCGAGGCCCATCTCACCAAGCTCTGGAATGTTGAACGGTTTGGAGTCCCCTTCTTCGAGGGAGGGCGCTACTTTTTCAGCAAGAACAACGGACTTCAGAACCAGTCGGTCTTGTATTCCACCAAGTCTCTCGATACCACCCCAGCGATACTGCTGGATCCAAACACCCTCTCCAGGGATGGCACAGTCGCTCTGAGTTCCTATGAAGTTTCTCCGGACGGCAGGTATCTCGCATACTCCACCTCGGCATCCGGCTCGGACTGGGTCGAATGGCGCATCAGGGAAATCTCCTCCGGAAAAGATCTGCCCGATCACCTGAAGTGGTCCAAGTTTTCCGGAGCTTCTTGGGCCAAAAACAGTAAAGGCTTCTATTACGGTCGCTTCCCTGCTCCCAAGGACGGGGAGGAAATGGTGGCACAGAATATTCACAAAAAGATCTTTTTCCACGAGATCGGAAAGCCACAGAACGAAGATCGGCTCGTTTACGAGAGGCCCGAACATCCGAAACAAGGGCTCTATGCCTGGGTCACCGAGGACGGGAAATATCTGCTCATTCAAGTCAGCCAGGGCACCGACACCAAAAACGGACTTTTCTACAAGGATCTCTCCCAGGCTGGCTCCAAGGTCATCGAGCTTCTTCCAAACTTCGACGCATCCTATGATTTTATAACGAACCTGGGTTCAAAATTCATCATCCGCACCGACCTCGACGCCCCAAAACAGAAGGTCATTTCGATTGATCTGAACGCCCCCGGGCAAAAGCAATGGAAAACAATCATACCGGAGACCAGGGAGACCCTTCGTTCGGTTTCCCACGTGGGCGGTCTTTTCATCGCAAACTACCTCAAGGATGCCCGAACGGAAATTCGGCGCTTCAAGACAGATGGCACCTCTCTTCCCCCGGTCAAACTTCCCGGCCTGGGAACTGCCTCGGGTTTTGGAGGAAAGCCCGACCAAAACGAAACCTTTTACTACTTCACTTCCTTCACCAGCCCGGGGGCGGTTTATCGATACGATATCGCCTCGAACACCTCGACTCTCTTCAAGGCACCAAAAACACAGTTTGATCCAAACGACTACGAATCACGTCAGATTTTCTCAACGTCCAAGGACGGCACCAAGATTCCCATGTTTATCGTTCATAAAAAAGGACTAAAGCTCGACGGAAGCAATCCCACACTTCTCTATGCCTATGGTGGCTTTAACATCTCCCTTCGCCCTTCTTACTCCCCCGCTACCATCGCCTGGATGGACCTAGATGGGATCTACGTCATGGCCAATCTCCGGGGTGGCGGAGAATACGGCGAAGAATGGCATGAAGCTGGAATGAAGCTCAAGAAGCAGAATGTTTTTGATGACTTTATTGCCTGTGCCGAGCACCTCGTTTCGAAAAAATACACCTCGTCGAAAAAGCTCGCAATCGCGGGCGGCTCAAATGGAGGGCTGCTGGTCGGGGCCTGCATGGTCCAGCGACCCGAACTTTACGGAGCCTGCCTCCCGGCGGTAGGCGTGATGGACATGTTACGCTTCCACAAGTTCACCATCGGCTGGGCCTGGCAGGCTGAATATGGCAAGCCCGACGATCCCACAGATTTCAAAAATCTTCTCAAGTATTCGCCCTATCACAATCTAAAATCGGCCAATTATCCGGCGACCATGGTGACCACATCCGATCACGATGACCGGGTGGTGCCATCGCATTCCTATAAATTCGCCGCGGCCCTTCAATCCGCGCAAAACGGTCCGGCTCCCACCTTGATCCGCATCGAGAGCAAAGCCGGTCACGGAGCCGGCACCCCAACTTCCAAACGAATCGAGGCCATCGTCGACAAGTATTCTTTCCTCACCAAATCGCTGGGATTTAAAATCAAACTCTAGGCAAGGAGTTTTTGTGTTAGAATGGCTTATCGATTTTTTTTCATCCTTCGGAGTGGCTCTTTAGACCTGATGAGAGCTAGCCATCACGCGTGAGAGAACAGGTGTCCCGAGCCTCTGTTCGGGAAGCCGGAGAATTTTTCAGAGAGTCAGGACTACGACGCGCCACAATCTTTGGAGTCAAAAAGAGAGGAACGATCACCCTGTCCTTCTCAGGTTCTATTCCATCACAATTTCACCAAAGGCTCAGGAACCTTTGGGCCGCCAATCGAAGTTAATCGAGGATCACTCCCCTTCTTCTTGAAAGAGGACTTCTTCAAAGAGATCAACTTTCCCTGCCGCATACCGGTGGAGTTTTTCCACCCGGAATTTCTTCCAGCCGCGGTCGCGTTTCTTAATGAGAAGAGCATCGGTAATGGCTTCCCGATGCTCTTTAAAGCCTCCAGGGAAATCGTCTTGGTTTCTTTCAAACCAGGCTCTTGCCTCCTCCTCGCTCACAGCAACGTTCACCATTCGCTCCAAGTGTTCCGCCCTCTGAATACGAGCCGCCAATCGCATCCGGCGTTCTTTTTCGCCTGACCAGCCAGCCCGGTCCGCCAGAGCCTCAAAAACTTCTTCGCCGGGGTAACGTTTCATCTCGGCGGCGAGCGCCAAGTCAATTTGCTCACCGGGAACATTCACTTCCTTGCTTGTCGAAACCTTAATCTGAAGCTTCACCAGTTCGTCATCGATGAGTTCGTTCACTATGACCCGCCGAAGGAGCCTGCGCTCGCCCGCTGTGGTATCTCCGATCGAGCGACCACGGCGCCAAAGATATTCTTTCATCGCCTCCTCAACCTGTGCCCGGAAAATGGGACGATAGTAAACACGGGCGACGACACCCGAGGCCAAGGCCTCGGCAAGCTCCGTCTTCTCGTCTTTCCGTGGCTCGTTGAGTGACTTGTAAACCGGTCCCTGAAACACGAAGAGATCGCACGCCAAATAGGCCACCAAGACACCATACACGCCAAAGCGGATCGCCATTAACTTGGCAACATTCTTCATCGCACGATTACCCTTGCACCGGGACGGACATACTGCGGAAAGCGCGCGGCATCCCAATTCGAGAGTCGATAGCAACCAGCACTCTGTGAGCGCCCGATCGTTCGGGGGCTTGAAGTTCCATGAATCCCAATCCCTGATTTGGACAACCCGCACCAAAGAATCCCGACCGGATTGTTCGGACCGTGAGCCACCTGAATTGCATTTTTACTCCTCTTCCCCGTCTTTAAAAGCTGCTCGTCATATCTCCACGAGGGAAACTCGACGCAGTTAACGACTTTCCAGGTGCCCCGGTGAATGAACTGCTCACGACCCGGGGTCGTTGGAAACATCGCAATCATCTTACCAAGAGGCTCCTGCTCCTCCTCGGAAACGATCATCGCCGTTCCTGGAATTACGATCGTTGGCTGGGATGGATCATAAACAAAGAGCTGCTTGTTCTTGGTGTCTATGACGATGTTGTGCTTGCTGAGCCTCTCATTCTCCTTGTGCATCCGGCCAACTGCCAGATTTTCAATACGGAATGGCTCGATGTTTGGAACCTTGAGCATGGACCCCGGTTGTAAGCCATAGGCTTTGGCCTTTCCGTTCAATTCAATCAGAAAGCTTTCAGAGGTGTGATAGCGCTCGGCCATAAATTCAAGGTAACTCCGGTAAGCCATCAGCTCGATCCCACCCACGTTCTCATACTCCCGCGGAAGCCTGGGATTAATAAAGTCTTTCGCTAGGGAAGGGACGACAGCCGTAACATACAGAACTTTGACCTCCTCCTCGGCCTCCTTCAGCAAAATATCCCATGCACCCGGATGACGTCCGCGGAAGCGATTGTAGGAATACATCGCGCGCAGGGTGAAATTACCGGGTTTTCCGTCGAGAAAACCGGGACCAAAGCACTTTTGATCGAGGTAGATCTGAATACGCAGGCCATCATCCCCTTTTTTGGGAGCATCAACTTCAGCCAGCAGAACTGCGGGAAATGTGAAAATGATAAAAATCAGCAATTGCATGGGGATATTACCTACTGGTTGGAAGCTAACATAATCAAATTATTCTGCCAGCTTTCCTAAAACGACTTTTAAAAAGGCCCCCTCGAAAGCCTCCAAACAATAGTAAACCTTGATTTCCGCGCGGCTTTCATTAAGCCCCACACATGCGTTTTGACGAACTTGGTCTGAAAGAGACCGTCCTCGAGGCCGTGACCGAATCCGGCTACGAGACCCCCACCCAGATTCAGGCCCAGGCCATCCCTCTCATTTTGGATGGAAAGGACGTCATTGGCGCTTCTCAAACCGGAACCGGAAAGACCGCAGCCTTTGCCCTGCCATCGCTTTCAAAAATCGAACCCATCGGGAAACCACAGATTTTAGTCCTGGAACCGACTCGCGAACTCGCCGATCAGGTCGCCGACCAATTCCTCCACTACGGGAACAAGACAGGCTGCAAAGTCGCCCTGCTTTATGGTGGCGTCGGCCACGGAAAACAGGATGAACAACTCAAGGCTGGTGCCGATATAGTTGTTGCGACTCCCGGCCGTCTTGTCGATCACTTCTACCGTGGCACGATGAAGTTCAAGGAGATCAAGATTCTCATCCTCGACGAAGTCGACCGCATGCTCGATATGGGTTTTCTTCCCCAGGTTCGCAAAATCATCAATATCTGCCCTTGGAACAACGATGAGCAAACACGGCAGACTCTTTTCTTCTCTGCAACCATGCCTCC
>Ga0213866_10000902_pt1 | contig 22963 bp, 42 predicted proteins | sample PICome_11_FD_160079 | JGI IMG/M metagenome (GOLD analysis project Ga0213866, IMG submission 160079) | Coastal seawater microbial communities near Pivers Island, North Carolina, United States - PICO284 | ecosystem: Environmental > Aquatic > Marine > Coastal | place: USA: North Carolina...
TGTTAGTTTAGGTAATACGTGCATTGGTATAATCTTATGTCCCGAACAAACAGTACAAGTTTGATAAACCGAGCTTGTAAAACCGTCTGCAATTACTCTTCCGGCACCATCACAAATAGGGCAACCCTGATAAGGTACATAATCTTGCTTTTCATCCTCTCGTACTGCTTCTCTTTTGGCTAACTCATGCCAATCTTGTGCGCTTTTAACAAAAACAAGACCGCCTACATTAATTCCTATATTGTTATCTATTGTTTTATGGATAGAAGGTGAGTAGTAATTACCCTCTTCTTCTCTCCATATCTCTACATCTGTGTTTTCCTTACATCCACTACTTCCACTCATTGATTCGCTCCTTTAGCTTTTCGGGGTTAGTATGCTCCAATTCATGGCAACCGATACCTTCTTTCCTATTCACGGTTGAACAAAGTATTCTGATATTGGCTTTATCGTACTTGAGATCAGGACGAGCGCCCTTACTCCTGATATGAGCAAAGTTGTGTACTACCGGATCCTTGATAGCTATACCGCATACTTGGCATTTGTGTGGTCTTTCATTCCAAATCTCGGCATACAATTCCTTGTAGTCTCTCTTTGGGGCTCTCGGTATTTTGAAACAGGCAATCATTTACTCCTGATTATACTGTTCCAGGACAGGAAGATCATCGTAGAGTACCGCCCGACCATAAAGCATAGCAAGAGCCTGAATTGGAGCTTTATGCACCAACCAGTTAAAGTTCCATGCGTATACTCCTAAATCACTTGATATATACAGCGCAGAGCCGTAGTTCTTAGCCCTATCCTCATCAAATCCTGCTACTGAGCGCATAGTGATGAGCTTAACCAACATCATTCGGTCGGCGTAGTTCCCAATCTCACCCGTGTTGATTTTATTCGAATTTTGAACCCGTAGCCTGGCAATAACCTTATGAGTAAACTCCGTAGGGGTTACACCACTTTCCATGATGTTGAACTGAGTTTTTAGCTCTCCATCTTCAAACTTATCTTCTTCGGGGATTGGAACCGCACGATCTTCGCCGTTCATAACAGGACACCACTCAGGAATATCCTCTTCCAGGTCTAACATATTTTCAGGAAACTCTTTTGCCCTAACATGCCCACACATCGGAAAGACTGCCCCATTATCATTATACTCCCTTCTATACGGACAGCCTGCGCAGTCCTCAAATACTATTGTAGATTTATACTTTTGCTTAGCCATATTGTTTTAATGTTTTTTCTGAAATCAGTTTGTAGGTAATTATGCGCTCAGGAACTTTAACTCCCTCCCTGCCAAAGGCAAGCTCAAGCTCTTTTATCATTTCAAGCCTGTCAGTATGAAACCTAAGCCTAAATTGTTGGTAGTAATCCGCGTGTAATTTCCGGTAGCTATAAGCGATCTCCCTTCCGAGCCTACTAGATAGCTCCTCTACATATTTCTTTGTGTCCTTAACTTTATCTTTCGTCGCCTGAATAGTAATCGTATCAACCTCGTCTACCAGGTAGCTAAAATGAAGCCAGAATGGTTCCAGTTCCTTTACCTCTTGGAGCTCAATACTATTCACTAACCCTCGACACTTATCTTCAACCTTCTTTGCAACCCTAGTTGCTACTTTAAATTTAGCCATCGTTATACCTTCACTCCCAATTCTTTAAGTTCTTTTTTTATTGCCTTGATCCTGTCAGAAATTAATGTTTCCATCATAACAAGGAATTTCGTTGATAATACTTCTTTAAATTCAATTATCAGGTCTACCTCATCCTCTTCACTTTCATGTGCCACCATTACTCCACGAAACATAGGATGCGCTCGTAGGATTGAATGCAGATCGTTCTCATCTTCTTCTTTCTCAGGCTCCTTGAGGCTTTCATCAAGCTCCACATAAACCGTTAACGAAAGGTCTTTATTCAAATACTTCGCAAGGGCTTCAATATTATCCCGATACGTTTCCTCTAGCTCATAGAGCTCTTCCGTTAAATATTTAACCCTTTCTATCTGTTCAATAGTCATAATATTCGGTTTTTATACATTGGTGCGATGATATGGATAGGAGATTCGGAAGATACGCGCTTGATCATCTGCATTCTGCGCATACGTTTAAGCATTCGGAAGGCACTTTCTGTTCTATCGTAGCATTTATATTTAGCTACATCCTCAAGAGTAAACTCTTCAGGCATATTACGAAGGATTTCATGAATCTCTTTCAGTATCGTTCGGGGATGCGATACTCCAAACGTGGAGCCAAAGCTTGTCCCCGATCCTACTGCGACATCCATGATTCGGACATCCAAACCGTTGTTAAGTCCCATATTCTCAGCATGTGTTTCTCTATTGAGACGAAATTATGCTAAGCAATTTAAAGTAGCAAGGATGTGGATAACTTTTTGAGGCAGGCTAAAACACCGCTTCACTAGCCACTCTGTATGGTTTAATCTCTTCTCTCTCGATATACATTGGAGGCTCCATATAATCTGAAGCTAACCAATACGCACCACCCGAAGCAATCAGGCTATCATCGTGCTCCCCTTCAACCGCCCCGAGCGTATTATCTTCTTTAATCTCAAAGTAACTGGCTTCATCAATCGTTACCTCCGAATGTTCAATGTATCCACCAAATTCCCATGCTTTACTCAATGAGTTCACAATCATTGTCTTTGAGGCGTAGGACAGGTAGAACCCGTAATGAGTTACTGTCTTATTCTTAACTTTAGAAACATCCTTTCTAGTGAATAGATTCGGGTAGTATTTACCAATTTCATTGAATACGGTCAGGTAATGAACGCCTTCAGTATTATTTCCCCTGGCATTGAGCGCATTGTACTCAACAGCAAGTAGCGGATAGTCATAATCAATGGTATACCACATCGCAATCTGAGCCGACTTCCATGCAAGCACCGTAGGATCACAATGTCCTCTCCACTCACATGCACATTCAGGCACTCCTCCTTCCAGGATAGCCGAACGATCTACCACCTTAATTACCGAGTAATCACTCTCCTTCCCTTTACCCCCAATATCCACATACATTGCAAAACGACCACTTACTGGCTTAGGCGTAGGATAATCTTCAGGATGAATCCATATTTTCAATTCTCCTTTAACATTCGGCACAAAGCGTAGTCCTTCAATACTTTCCTCTCCAATATCCGCATTCCCTACAATCTCGCCGATATATTCAGGCTCACAAACTGTTTCCTTCGCCTTATTGATAATATGTGTAGGGAATTTCTTCTTACCTGCCCCTGCAAACGCCTCTTCGACTGTAGCGGGATTTTCTTGTTGCATTTCCCAAACATGATCGTACTCTTTGCACTTGAGCCTCCACCAGTTTATTTGATCAAGAGAAGCGCCGAGCTCCCAAAGTTCCCACTCATATTTGCTTAAAGACTCTATGAAATCCACATACTTCGAGGCATCAAGCATAACCTGGCATCGTGGATCTGTTATCCATGAGATAAACGTGAGCTTGAACCCGCTTTCTCCTCGCTTCGCCCGAAATACTTGCCTTCTAAAATACGCTCCTGCTTCTTCTGCTGTACTCTCCATCAGGATAAACGTATTGGGAGCCATTCTAACCATCGATACCATGTTGGTAATCAGTTTATTCGCCCCTTTAGCCATTGTGCTCTTCATCTTTCCAACCTCAGAAAGTAAAATAACCTGTACTGTTCTACCGGATGGAGCATTAGGATTCTCAGCCGAACCAATATTCACAATGGAGTTAGAGCCAACCACCTCTTGCGTATTCTGCATTCCTTTGTAGCCCTTCAAGCTAAATTTACCTGCAGGCTTAGGGTAGTTCTTAGCAATAATCTCATATCTCCTCAGTATCTCTCCTGCCCCCGACTTATCCAGGCTACACAAATACGCATTCAATCCATTGGTAAGCACGTTTTGCACCCAAAAGGTATAGCAATTCTTTTCTGTAGATGAGCCGTACTGCCTATGCTTGAGTTCAATCTGTCTCACGGGCTCATTAGCCAACCTCATTTCTTCTCGATCTCTCAGGCTAATTAATTGGGGAGCATTCAGGATGAACGGGATTAGCTCATTGGTTTCAGCATCTTCAATCTTCACACACATTGCACACCAGTATTCATAGTCATGCTTAATCCTAACCCCGAAAAGCGTGTGCTGTATCACCCCTAACGCCATGTCTGTTTCTTTCGACGCTTCCTCTTCACCACCATATTTCTCGATTATTTGCACAATCGGCTCATTTTTCATGGTTTCGGGTAAAAACGCCTTTCTATTTTTGCCCAGGACGAGCTCAAATCGTTTTAGCGGACTACCAATACCAACGTATGGATTGTATTCTACATCAAGAGCCTCCCTTCGCTCCTGATGCAGTTTCAATACCTGTTTGATATTGAGCTTTTTTGCGCCCACTATTATTTATCTTTGTTGATATGCTGTTCAAGCTTTGCATTCACTTGAGTAAGAAACAGGTTAATATCTCCCCCCTTACCGCTATCATCTATTTTTGTTAGATAGTGTCCGCCCATTTCTTTTGCCACTTGCTCCAATGCCTCCATCGCCTTCCCATCATCCTTGCCAATATTGCGCATTACAATTCGCTGGAGCATTCCTAATCTAAACCCCTGATGAGTAACATCGTGCGAAATAACCTTGTCTTTGTACTCATCCCTGGTATAGTGAAAAAGCTCTTTCCATTTACTAGCAAGCTTAGCCCCGTTCTTAGTTTCAGGGTTGTAATAAACGATCTGATCAATGTTAGCTTCTACATTGTGCTCCATTTTCAGTTCCTTTTGAATCTCAACAGGACTGGTATAGGTAGCTAACCTCTTAACTATTAATTCTTTAGTAAACTGATCTAACGAAGCCATATTGTTATATTAACTGAAAAAAACTGAAATTATGCCACCTTTCTTTTACACGAACCACAGATGCCATCAATCTCTCCAATGGTAAACTCAGGTTCCTTCATCATTGCTCCTTTCATCTGAGCAAGTTCAGGGGAATACGTTCCATACCTAGACACCACCCCTATAAACTCTTCGACATCGTGCCCTTGAATTTTAATCTTTGGCTTTCCGGTCTCATCATCCCATTGAGGTAACCCATATTGGTCAGTCTTTTGAGCGATATGGAATAACTCATGTTCAATAAGCGCATAGCGTTGAAGATTAGTAGCTCCTGAAAACCATATACCATTGAGAATAATTAACGCATCAGGGAAATATCCAAATCGTTCGATTAAGAATAGATTAGTCATTCCTACACCCCAAGCGTCACCACCGGAACCAGGGATCTTTGCTTGTCCTAATATCCGTTGACCTTTGGTGCTATTCTCGATGTTTGTGAACAGGAACCCTAAGTCAAGTTCGTTAAGATGAAGATGTACTGGATTGAACATCTTATGCGTAGGACTTAGGATAGTATTATGAATATGGTCGGTAAGCTCAGGACAAGCCTCCATCATTGGCTCGAATGTTCCTGTCAATACCTGTGAGGGTCTCGGGATTTCCATGCTACTTAGTAATGTGTTTCTCTTTGGTAGCAATGTAGCAAAAAAAAGCAACCGATGAATACCGATTGCTTTAAGTAAATTTAGAAGGGCTTAGGCTCTATTTGTGTTCGGGTGGTCTTGCATAGCGGTTGATGTTCCACTTATCCATGTTCATTCTCCACTTTAGTTAAATCCCCTGAAGCAATCCATACTGGTGCATCAGCAGGGTATTCAAAATCATTAGGAACCATTGCTATTTCTCCTAAGTAAAATTCAGGTACTCCAAATTTTTTAATATCTTCAGAGTCAATAACCCAACCTTCACGAAAGATATAGGTAATCCCTTCTAATTCTTTTGCTTCAGGTTTTATCTCTCCAATTCCTGTTCTAAAATTTACTGTGAAAGCTTCACCCTGTCCTGCTATAACGCCTGCTCCGCTTTCTGTGGGTATTTTATTACTCATTGGTTGCCTCCTTTTATTTTAACCCTATCTCACTTCTAATATTTCAGGACAGCCCTGTTCTTCTGCCCTTCGTTCACATAATTCAATGGTTTCTTTAATTGATTCTAGTTCGCGGTCTATCTCATCCCTATCAATTAATAGCATCATTTGTCTAGCTTTTGCATTATCATAAACCCTTTGAAGCTCGGTTTCTCTGTCCATTATTTTCATTTCAAGCGCTTTAGGCTTACTCATTTTCATTCTCCTTTATGTTTATACGCATTGCGTGTATGCAGATGTTGGCAATCATTAATTTGCTTCTTTCAGTATTTTAATTCCTCGTACCTTGCACCACCAAAGGTATATTTTGACTTTCCACGCTTTAATTGTGTGCCAATGCAGTTTTCCGTTTTTAAATACAGCAAATGCTCCCTGTGATTGCCCGTCTCCGTAATCAACACCGCAAATAAACGGTTTGCTAACATTGGCTAAAGGCAATTGCTGTTCGTTATTTTTTGATAGTTTATCGCTCATTTTAAAGTCATTTTGTTTTTGCGGGAGTTTTGTAGGCAACTACCCTTAGCCTTATCAGTTACTCTGATTCTATATCTCCATCATTCAGTTATATTACAGATAAACTCACTATCTTCTTTTTGAAGAAAGAGTCCGACTGATACAAACTTTCCTGCCTTTGACTTGGTTAACACTATGTAATCAAATAAGTATTCATCTCTAGTACAATCAGCGACAATAACAAACTCATCAATGCGATTAGCATACCATAAACTTGGGCTGGTTGCTTTAGTGATCATTCGAAGGTGAGGATTACTAAAGTCTGAAAGACTACCTGTTTTATACGGTCTACCTCTTTTTCTATTTCTCATCGCTTTCCCTCCCTTCTTTTATTTATTGGTTTCTCTGTATTCTGCTTTAACGTGGTTCAGGTATTTTAAAAAAGAGTGCTTTTTCATTCGGTAAAAAGTCTGACTACTAACTTCAGTATCATTAGAGTCCAAAGGAGAATTGCCCCGTTTGTAATCCGTGGTTCTCTCATGCACATGAACGGTTTTATTCATCACCCTATGAACAAACCAAGCCGTTCTAAAGTGATGATTCGCAGAAATACTATCCTCAAGATATACTCCCTCCTTTACTTCCACATGAGGCTTAAAGCGTTCTTCCGCCTCTTCTTTTGTAGCGGGATAATCTAACGCCCCTCTTCCTAATGGCATTGCGTTACGGATAGGAACCTCATACTTGACAATAGTATCAAGATGAGCGAGAGCCTGGTTATTCATTTGCCTCTCTCCGCTCTCTATCCTTGAGATACTAACTTGACTTGAGTAGCCTAAGCGTTTTGCCATTTCTGCCTGATTAAGACCAAGCATCAATCTTACTTTCTTTGTGTATTCTGATTTATTCATTCTATGCTCTCCTTTGGGGTAAATTTTTTACAGGTATATCCTGCTTGAATATCGGTTGCTGAAGAACTGGTATCTCCAATTAAGGCACACTTGAAATAAGTCTTATTGTGAAACCCTTTTCTAATGAAGTGAGTACAGTTTTTGCATTTAGGATCAAACCTACCTGCCTTTCTCACCACCATGCTTTCTAGCTTACTCTTAAACTCCCCGTTACTCTTCACTATCGGGGTTTCTCCTCCAAATAAATCGGGGTGCGTATTACTCATGTGTTTCTCCTATATGTATTTTCATAACTACCCAGTTACTTTGTTCAGCTTAATCCAAACCTCTAAACCACCTTCTCCAAAAGTATATACCGTATCAAGCGGATTATTAGAAACTTGGTATAAATATGGTATTACAGATGAATCAAAGCCCACCTCTGATCCAGGTGGAGGGATATGATCTGAATAGACCTCGCACTCTTGCCATTTATTATCATCTAACTCTGATTTTTCTGCTGTTGCATTATAAAAAGTGATCTCAATCATTATAAGCCCCCGACAGTATTGCGACATTCGCATGTTCTTGGGTCATAACTTGAACCCCTGTTGATACGCCATTAATATATTCTATATAGGAATATCTACCTGTATAAGAGCATTTTTCAAATCTAAATTCTGAACTGTTTTCTTTAGACCTTGTTTCCATTAATTCCTCTTGCTTACTCATGTGTTTCTCTATATGGTTATTAAAATTAACGCCCATATTATAACCAAAGGTTATTTAATAATCAAGTGTTTTATTACCGTTGGTTTATCCTTCAAGTAACTTATGATTACCCTGAATAGCCTCAAAAAGTGTCTCTCCTTTAGGTGTAACGGCATACCCTAGAAGCAACTGTTCTATTTTCGCCTGCTCTGCCTCAATCTCAGCCATTTGAAGGTGAATCCATTCAAATTTATTCTTCCACGCCGTGCGCTCAGCCTGCTCATAATTACAATTACTATTTGGAACCTTCTTGTCTTTTTTCATTGCCCTAAGCATGCCGTCAACATCAACCGTTAACCTAAAGCGAACCTGAACATCATTTACCCACATTCGGAACGTGAGCGCTATAGGTTTTCCCCCTAGATAATCCATGCTTACTTGATGAGCGCCGTGCTCTGCAAGCAATCCCTGTATCTTCCCTAAACTATCACTTGGTTTTACAGAACTACTATAATTTTTTATTGGCATTTTTTACTCCACTATTAATAGTTAAAATCGCCCCCATTGTATCTGAGGGCGATTATTTGGTTAGCTGTAGATTACAGGAAGTTGAGGATCACTCTCGAACTCTTTAACACTTGATTCCAGTTGGTCTTTTGCTAACTGAAATTCAGCGTCTTTCGCGTCCACGCTTTCGAGCCAAAACTCTAAGTAGGAAGAGTTTTTTATATCGAAATTGATATTAACCATAAACTTTTCAGGCTTACCGCCAAGAAGAATAGGCATATCAAGACCGAACGATTCAGGAAAATTAACTTCATCTACGGATTGCTCCAATAAATTCGTTTTATTTCCCCTTTGATCGTCCGCTTGTTTTAAACGGAGGTCAAAATTCGCTTCTAAGCTCTTGAATTTATCAACCAGGTCTGTACAGTCCGACTGTTTTGGAAAATATCTTCTCAGAAACTTTAGCTTTTGAACTAAATCACTCCTCGAATACATTTTGTTCCGGTTGATTTGAAGGCTTTCGTACTCAGGATCTAAAAGAAGCTTTCCTTCAATTATTCTTTCATGAGGATGATTGTACCCAATAATTAGGGTTACCTTCGCCTTCAGTTGATCCACAACCACGATGCTGTCAAATTTCTCCACAAGCTTTTTATTCTTCTTGTAGAATTTTAAGGGAGCCTCCAGGTTACCGCTTACCGAGTAGCTCCCTATCTCGATTGGCTTATTAGCATCCCCTTTGAGGATTACTAATTCTTTCTGATTCTCATTTAGTGTTATGTTTAATTCTTCCGGCACGACTATTTACCCCCAATGGTTGACATGGTTTTAATTCTTGATTGACGCTCATCAGGTCGCAACCTGCGCTCATCAACACATCTTCCGTCTAGGGTAAAGCCCATTGCCTTCCCTTCATCCTGGTCAAAAATCCAAAATACATCATCAATCACAGACTCAAAGCCCGTATTCAATGAATTTAGTATTGGATTGATAGTAGTCTTTACCGACTTAATCCTATCTGTAAAGCTTTTAGCTATCTCCTTTTTCTCTTCCTCCAACTCCCGTAGCCGAATAGACTCTTCGGCAAGTTGGTCTTTGTAATCCAGTTTTTGATCTTCATCAAGTTCCCTGGTTACCGTTCGTTGCTCTTCAATTTTATCCGCATTCTCACGGAAGAACTGCCTGCGTTCTAACTCCGTCATTGCTTCAAAACCTGAAGGCAAATAATGTTGAGCGATTAACTTCTCAGCCATGTATTTCTCCTTTGTGTTTCTCTTTACTCCTCAAAATCGAGGATTATTTGTTAATGGTATTGCATACACCCAAGCTGGCTTCTTGCCAAAATGAGGATGTAATATCTTTTTCTTCTCCCAACCCGTGTAGGGAAATGTTAATATCTTCTCGTTATCTGTACTTTTAGGATAGCCCAACCTATAACTAATGGTACTATATACCTTTTCAGGAGATCGCCCTTCTAATCGCTTTTTCCAGTAATCTGTACATAGCCTAAATTCTTCTGTTTTCTCTCCGCTTTTAACCTGGTCGAAATAAATCTTCTTCACATTCAGGACTAATACTTCACTCATTGGTTATGCTCCTTTTCAAAGTAAAATTCTACTTCTTTATCTGTTATCTCAATCAATCCATAATCAAGGGCTAACTTAAATGAGTTAGAGTTTCGCATAAGTACATTTATTTGGTTAGCTATACTTTTTCTGAATTGCTCTAAACTCTCGGTACTCTTTCTAATGTTGCATCTTGGGCATGAAGGAACCTTGTTCTCAAAAGTGTCAAATTGCGGTCTTTGCATTTCACCTTGACCGTATAAATACTTTACCCTTCCATCATCTTTGACCACCGCCTTAACATCCCTCCAAACGGGTTTTAAATGATCTGCATGCCATCTTTTAGGAAGTTCACAACCGCAGTAATAACACTTACCATTTGTTTTATTATAAATTGCTTGACGTTCTTTACTCATTGGTTATCTACTTTATATTCTATTTCCCAAGTAGGATGAAGGGTTACTAAATGCTTATAACCATCAAGTAAAACCCTTAATCTATTACCTGAAGATGCGCTTTTTATAACTCCATTTTTAGGAACCCCATCACCTTTATAAATTATCTTAACACCCCTTTTTGCAGGAACTCCGTAATAATTTCTTACTCTTTCCATACTCATTGGTTATTCTCCTGTTGATTAACAAACTCCACGCCTTCTTCTGATAGGTTAGGTGGTAGTATTCCTATTGAGAGTAGGTATAAAAAAGATTCAGGTGATTCTATGTAATAGGTTACACCGCTATCTGTTCTGCAGGAGCTTTCATCTTTAGGTATAGATTCAAGCGCTTCCTCTTCCTCCTCTGTAATAGAGGATATGTGCCTTGCTATTAGGGTGCAGTCATCAAAAGACACCCCTAAGTTACCAATACACTCATGTATAAATTCTCCCATTAAAGAAAATTTATAGTTAGCGTTCCATTGTGGATGCCTAACCTTAAACATCCCACTTCCTGCAATAGCACCAAGTATGATTGGGTCTTTCCATGTTTGCTTTTTCATTGGTTAGCTCCTTAAAATGGTAGTTTTTGATAGCTTATACCGCTACTTGAAATTTTAACATCATGTACCCAACCTTTTTTGGGTCTATACTCTATACCTATCCAATACCCAGTTTTGGTAGTTCTTATTTCAAATCTCCAAATCTTAATACGCTTCCATATTACTTCACTCATTGGTTAGCTCCTTTGTTAGCTACTAATTTATTTAACAACAATTCCTCTCTCCGGTCTGAGATCACTCTTCGATAGTCGAATTTTGGGAACTCAAACATGATTGACATTTCATCAATTCGGCTTTTCACTCTATCGTGGTACTTAAAGTCCTCAAAATGAAGGTTACTGGTGAAAATTACAGGCTTTCGGGCATTGTACCTCATATCAATAATCTCCGAAACTTTATCGTGCTTCCAGTCAGATGTCCTATTCTCTGATCCAATTTCATCGATAATCAATAATGGAATATGCTCAATGATGTTGAATAGTTTTAACTCAGAAATATCCTCATTATCAAAGGTATCCTGAATCATCTTAAAGATTGTAGACATCGTTAATACTTGGCTAGGAACCTTATATCTCTTGAATAACTCATTAGCAATCATGCACGCCATTAGCGTCTTTCCTGAGCCCGCATTTTTACTCCATAGGTAAAATCCCTCACCGTTCTTCTTCATATCCTCCCAATTTCGAACATAGCCCCTGGCTAACTGCATAATCCGAACATAGGTTCTTCTTATAGACTCATCCTTGTACACCCCAAAATCAAAGTGAGAGAAGCCTATTCCTTTGTAATTATCCGCTTGTACGGTATCAAAAGCTTGATTTAACGGCTTTGTTACTATTTTCTCAAGCGTAAATACTGGCTGTTCAATGTTGTAGTTTGGATTCTCTGCCGTTTTAAGCACTTTCTTCCATGTCGAACTCTCCGAGCTTATCAATGATGCTCGATCTTCGCTTTCCATTAACTCGCTCATTCTCTTCGGTTCCTTTTCCATTGTTGTTCTCATTTTGTGTTTCTCTAAATTGATTTTCTCTTAATGCAAATAACGCCTTGTTACCGCCCGATGCCGACTGCAGTAGTACCCGAGACGGATTGTGCCCTTGCTTTTTCAAGCGCAGTAAATCCATGAAATGGATCTCCGTTTCCTTGTCGGAAATTACCGTCTTAAACTTAGTCTCTACTATCCCCTGGTATCTTGTGTAAGCGTCCTTGAATCCTTCTTCTTTTAACTCATCAGGAATACTAACTCCATTAACCTTATCTCCTGAAAGATCACGATAAAAAAGAGCGCTACTCTTATTATCATTATTAACATTATTTATATTATTAACATTATTGTATGTGTTCTCCTGCTGTACTCCTACTGTACTCTTGCTGTTCTTCTGCTGTTCTCCTGCTGTCCTTTTTGCTGTTTTTGTGTCTTGGAATTTTTCATAATTTAGTATGGTTACGAGTAGCTGAACACCATTTTTATGCTGTTTTATTTGCTGTTCGTTTTCAAGGTCTTTTAAAAAATTTCTCACCTTAGTTCTTGACCATTTCCATCGATCAGCTAACTCCACTTCACTCCTTCCAACCTGCCCCCTTTGAACCTCAATTTTTATAGAACGTTTGTAAAAAAAGCTGTACTCATGGTTAGCAAGTAATAATAAATCTACCCAGGCTTGACCCCGTGTAAACCTCTCACAAGTCCAAAGAGGATTATCCTGAAGCTTTCGGTATAAAGAAATCCAGCCTTTTTCTATTCCCTTCTCAGTCATTTGAAGCCCTTTCATTTTTAAATTCTTCTATAAGACAGATACTATTTTCTAACTCTTTTATTTGGAACCTTAATCGATCTAGTTTCTTTTTCTTCTTTTCTAACCATTGTTCTACAGTCATACTGTGCTTATTTCTGTTACATTTTTTGCAAGAGGCTACAAAATTAGCATCACCAATAGATGTTCCCCCTTGTGATTTTGGTATAAAATGATCTATCTCATACGCATCATCTTCGAAATAATGATCAAGATTTAATTCAACCCCACAATACACACAGCACCCATTATACCGCTCAAAAATTCTTTGCTTCTTTGCTTTAGAATAACCCATTATTTACACCGACTTACATATCGTTTCTTACTCATATCCTAAAGTCTCCTGATCCAAACATTGATAGTTGTTGTTGTTCTGCTTTTTTCCCGTATAAGGGGTTCCATTGGTACAAGCCGATCTCTACCCCGCTTAAAGGGTTAACTCTCTTCTCATTAAGCTTGAGTAGCGGAGGTTGACCGTTTTCATCCAGGTAAGGAGCCGAGGGCTTTGTGTTACTCAGATTTGATATTGACCGATTACAAGATGTCTTATCAATCGACCTTCCTTCATTATTTAATTCAGGATAGGCTAATATTACCTCGCCTAAATTAAACTTCTCATCGGGACGGTCTCTAAAGAATTTAGCAATGCGCGCCTCTTGAGTAACCCCATTTGCATGAAGCCTCCTATGGTCTTTAGCCTCCAGTTTACTTCGTTGGTGAATTATGGTACTCATAGCGTTACGGTCTCCTCTTTTTTAAGTGTTACTATTAGGCTCCAAAAACCATCTACCAGTTCTTTTTTAATAGATATTTTTCTATGTCCGTATTTATGCTGAACAGCATTTTTGAACCGATCTACGTCCTCTTCAAACTTGGACATATATGACGTAGAACCCTTTTGATTTATGTCTCTGTAGAAATGGGAATACAATGCTTTAGTTGGCTTCATATATCTCCTTCATTAGGTGTGAAGATTTTGCCTGGTGAGTTAGAAGCCGTTCTTTCTCTAGGATCTCCGTAGTACCCCACAACTCTCGTTCGGGCTTACTTCGCACCATATTTAATAGGTACATATTGGCTTCGTGTCGATCTAGGAATAGATCAATCGACATAGGCTTTAACCCCGCGTGCTCACATACCGCATGCCCCGTCTCTGTTGCTGGATACCACACATAATTGTATCTAACCCGAATCTGATAACGGATCATGCTGATAGACTTACCCTTATTTAGGTCGTACAATTCTACTCGGTAACTTTTGATGTATTTGCCCCTGATTTTCTCTAAATAATAGCATCGTAAATCACCCTCTAAATGCACATCTAGCACACTTATGATGAAATACTTAATCCTTTTAGGAAGTAGGGCTATGAGCCGTAGTAGGTTGTAATATTGCTGTTTCATTTTTCTTCCTTTGATTTATCAATTAAACTTTTCATGTATTCACTTGGCTCCCAATTCCCTGAGAAATACCTGGCACAAATCTCTTCAACATCATTTAAAGTCCAGGCTACATCAGATGCGTAATCGTCATAATGGTAATCGACAAGTAATTCTCTTTGCTCAGGACGAGGGTAGGTAAGACGTTCCCATACCGGAACACCATTAACTATATCTTTTAGCCTGGCTGATTTAAGCTCTATTCTAAGCCCGTGTAAACCTCCGCAGGATTTATCCACATATATATCAGGAATGCCAGGCACTACACCCATACGTTTAAATTTTGCCCCCTCTCTCGCATTTCTGTTACCGCCATTAGGTACATGAAAGCTTATTAAACGCTTGGTATGTACTCCGTATTTATTTCTTATAAGCTTAAAGCTTGCTATGGTTAGGTTATCTTCATAGTTCATAGAAACCCCCCCTTGTTTATATCGTCTCTCCAACTGGTAAAAAGGATGGTTAAGATTACAATACCCATTATGATCAGACCCAATCCTATTGCATCCATTGGGCTAAATATGGGAGTAGGATCAAGTAGTTGTAGTAGTAGCATTTCTATCCTTATTAAATCGCAGGAGCAAGAGCCTGAGAATGTTTCGGTTTAACTAGAGCTTCTAATCGCTCAAACTTCAGGGCATTCACAATTTTCTTGCCCGTATATCTAATTCTTAACACATCATCCATCACCGCGTTAACCTCAACCACTACATTTAGTTGGTCGGAATACCCACTAATCTTAGAGCGAAGGGATCTTCTGTTAATTGCTCGGATATATATAGGTGCGTAGATGTCGGCAGTATCAACCCAAGCCTTGAAGCTCACTTTGTTTAGGTCGTTTCCGTTATATACTTTTCGTCCCTGGTAAATCAGGGTAATTAATACCCTACTCATGGAGGTTACCTGATTCGATATAATCAATCGGCTCATTATCGTTGATTCCCATAAAAATCATCGAGGCAACGATAACAAACCCCACTATCGCCAGTAGTAAAAGGACTACAAACCAAAAAGGACTAACCTCAATAATCGTAGGTAAAGTCTCCGGTTGATTAGACTGAATAAACTCAGTAAGATTGGACATCATAAACATGGCTTTGCGGTTGTGTTATGGTTAAGCCCCTTCTTCCTGAGATCCGCCAAGACTCGACAGGTTGAGGGGGTATTTAATTTCTTTTAAAAACCCCCATCCCCGAAGGGATGAGAGGTTATTAGCAATCGCGATTCAGTTAGTTGTGAATCGTGTATATTTCCATTCGGACTTTCCGAACGGCTTCGCAAGATGCTCTGTGTATTAGGGAAAACACCTTGCTATTGACACGGGTTAAAACAAATTAGACAGCGAATCTCCTTTGTTTTAGTTGTTAGTGTGTCAAACTCAATATGTTAAAGAACATCAGGGATGAAACTGGAGGCTCTGAACCCTCCAGTTTCCTTTCTAAGCATCCCTGCTTTATTTAACCAGGCACTTTGCCTGAAATACACTACATCCGATCAAAAATGTAGCGACAGATACAATTCAGTTTCTTGGTGCATAAACAGGAACCCCTGTTGTTTGCTGTAATTCTTTTATGAACTTGGCTTCGTCGCTATTTCCGCCCGACAAATGAACCAACGTGATCTGCTTGGTTTCACTCAGCCGTCCTTGCTCCTTCATTCCTTTAAAGAATACCTTAATATTCTCTAGGCTCATGTGAGACTTCCTGATTCTGTTTTTTAGAGCCTCATGTTGACTGTTATTATCCAAGATGCTTTCCGCGTAATTACACTCTACAATCCAATGCGTCACCCCACTAAATCGGTACGGAATATCACAGGTATCAGCAATGTATACGCCTTTTACTGGACGGCTTCGGCTTTGGAATAAAAAACCCATCGGCTCCATTGCATCGTGAATTACATCAAACGGTTTCACGATGAAATTTCCAATCTTATAAACCTCCATATTGATGAGAGTAGTTAGCATGGACTTCATGTAGCCCTTAGCCTCCGCAGTCCCCTCGCTCATGTATACTGGTCGCCCTGTAAGCAACAAGTTCTCAACCGCCTTGCAATGATCGTTGTGCTCATGAGTGATTAGTATTCCGCTAACATCCGATAGTTTATACCCAACACCCTCAATTCTTTTTCTAAGGCTGTTATAGGAAAGCCCCGCGTCAAAGAGTAAGGTACTTACTCCATCGTCTACTAGGATTGCATTTCCTGAACTACCTGATGCTATGTGATGAATAGTGAGCATTAGAACGGTAATTCTTCGTCAGGATCATCTAAGTTACTCATGTCTACCTGAAAAGCACCTTCACTTGTCTGAACAAGTTCGGGGCTTACGTTCTTTGTAGAAGTAACCTCTAGCGCAGTTTTATCCGCCCGAAATCCTTCAGGAAGAGTGCCTACTGTATTTGATCCAAGATCATCCTCAATAATAACCCCATCTTCATCGAACTCAGAGCCGTCAGATTTTATGTCTACATCAACAACCTCTTTCTTTGACTCTATATAAGGATTATCGGCACGTTGAACCTCATGAAAGGATTTACTTGTTTTGGTAGGATCAATATCAACCTCATCAAAAGCACGAAGAGAGACTGTTTTCTTCTTCATTTCATCGCCCCATTTACCCCAAAACGCATTCGTTTTAGATGTGCCCTTAATCTTGTTGAAATAGTTCGCATCACAGGTAACCACCTTGTTAAGAGACTCATCTTCATATCGGATAAAAGCAAATCCACCAACCACTTCTCCACGATCAAAAGTTGCCCTCTGAAATCGGAAGTTCTCTGAAGGGTTATCGCCCGTAATCTCCATAAGAGTAAACTCATCGTTCTTATGAACCAGGTGAACCCTAATGTCTTTAATCGGCTGTACACTATATTCTTTAGCCATATATAGCCTGCCTTCATACCCAATTCGAACATCCATGTCGTACTTTCCTGTACGCTTATTGTAATAGGGTATCAGGTGCAGATGATTCGGAATAAGGGCATCAAGACCGATACGAATACGATGTACCGCCTCAACAGCAAGCTTAGCCATATTCACGTTCTCCCAGGTATAAGGAGTTACATTATTATTTCCATCGTCCATGCGCTTCGCTTCAAATTGTTGAAGCATATTATCAGCATGGATATAGAAATTAACGGCAAGCTTTCGCTCATGGTCAGTAAACCCTGAAGCCTCACCAACGGCAGAGATAAACTCCTTATTTACCTTCTCAACAAATCGGTTAGTAAGCGTAGTATTTCTTGGTGCAACCGATTTTTCTTCTGTATTATTTTTAACTTCTGTTTCCATAATCTCTCCTTAAAGGGCTAATGTTTCTTCTTTAACAGCCTCAACACGAAGCTCTTTGTCTCCTGGTGATACCACCAAGCTTACTACCTGTAGGTCTGTTTCCGGTAGCTCCGTCACACTCTCTCTGTTATCTACAAAGACAGGTAGAGAAAGCCCGTAATGCTCCCCAAGTACCTCAATAATTTCAATACCGATCTGTACTTGTTGCGCATTATTGAGCCCTACATTATAGCCTACTCCGTTTTTACCAAGCACCTCACAAGTGTCTTTAATTCCGCCGTTCTCTTGGACATGAAACAGCTTAAAGGATACGTGTTTGAATAAGCTATTCACCTTCTCGGTTACGAAACGAGCCTGCTCTACAATAAAATCATCAATGATCTGCAGGTCTGCCTCAACCTCATCTAATTCCCGAGACTTCGTAGCCAATAACTCTCTGAGCTCCTCATTTCTTTCTTCGAGCTCTTGATTCGTTTTTTGTCGGGAAAGCACTTCTCTTGATTGAGATAACTGGGCTCTTAATTCAGCCTTCTTTCCCTCAAGGGTTTGAACCTGAACCTCTTTTTCGCCCTTATGGTTTTCTAGCTTTTCACCAAGCTCTTTTCTCTTAGCCTGAATACTTGCATACTCCTCAGAGTCCTCCACTTTTGGTTGCTCTCCAGTAAGCTCATCAAGGGCTTTTTGAGCCTTCTCGATTAATAAATCGTGCTGTGCAGATAACTCATTTCTTTGCTCCTCTAACTGCGCAATCTCTTCCGCAATCGATCTGCCCTTAGCTACTAATTCATCAAGAGTTTTCTGCCCTTTCTCCAGGGCAATAACAGCCTGATCTAGCTTCTCATTGGCAACCTTAATGGCTTCTGCCTTCTCAAAATTAAACTGCTCTACATAATCCTGATAACTGGTATCCTCTTCGCCCTTTTCAAAAGGTCGCTCACATAGCGCACAAACATCACCCTCTTTCTCCGCTTCAGGCTCTTTGGCTTCCCAACCCTTTATCGTAGACTCAATGCTAATTATAGTAGACTTTTGCTTTTCTACGACTGATTTTTGGGTAGCATGTTCACTGAGTAGCTCACTTTTTTCAGAGCCTTTGTTTCTAATCTGATCATTTACCTGCTCAATGGCTTCAGATTTTACATTCTTAGCCTCATACACGGCTTCTCTTGCTTCTTGCGTAGAAGATTGGCTCTCCTGCATGAGCGTAGTTTTAAGCTGAGCCTCTTGCGTATCCAGGTCAGTTAACTTGCTTCGTATCTCAGCAACGACTCCGCCCGAATTAAGACTGGCAATTTTCTCCATAATTGCCTCAATAGCCTTGGTCTTAATTTCCTCAGCACCTTTAGCCTGCTCAAGATCCTCTTTGGAGACAGGAGCAATCTTCATGGTATTTTCATCAATACGCTCAGGAATGCCTTTAATATCCTTTTGAAGCCCTTTTTTGGCTTTATCTAGGATTTTTACCCGCGACTCTTGGCTTTTCCCGTCCAGCACCTTCGGGTAACGAGCTAAATCAAGATTGGACGCAATGATGTCCTCATCTTTAATTTCACCTGCTAAATCGAAGAGTACCTTTCTTCGATCCTGCCAAGACATAATCATACTGAAGTAATGAATATTGGTAAGCATCTTCATCACATTCTCGGGAGCGATCTCTTCCATCCGACCCTTAAACTCTGTCTGAGTTACAGGCTCTCCGTCAAAGGTATATGATGTTTCGGTTCCCGTTCTTCGTGACCTATCCATCCCCCTGCTTTTCGTCCACTTTTCAGTTAGGGTACGATCAAGAGTTAACTCTTTCCCTTCCATTGAAAAGTGACCTATTACAGAATGTTCTAGGTGATGAATAATCTCTCCGTTCTCATCAAGGGTTTGAAGCGCAAACTTCAAAGGAGACTGATCAAGTGCGTTTTTCTCAAAGAGTAAGTAGAAAAAAGCATCTACCAGGCTACTCTTACCGCTTTCGTTCTCGCCGTATACAACAGCGCTCTCTCCGTTCAGGTTTAATACAAAAGACCGAACCCCCTTGAAGTTCTTCAGCTCCAGGGAATTTAATCGAATGTTGGTTTTTGTTGTTCTCATTGGTTTCTCTATTTTTGGTTCTCATGTGTGCTATCTCAGCACATGTGTTTCTCTAGGCATTGCCCGTTGATTCGGGTAATGCTTTTTTTATTCAACGCTCGTAATCCAACCACTCATTTAGGTCAAAACAAATCGGGAACCCTCGCCCCCTTCTTGTTACCGTTCTTGGCTGTCCATTAATTTCATAGGGGGATAACCTGCCATCCTTTAGCATGTCTCTCATCGCTCTTTCCGAAAGACCTGTAAAAATCTCTGAGTCACTCGCTTTAATAGGTATCCTTCCATCTATTTCCAGCACCCGAATGTCCTCGCCTAACTGATTTTCTACCGTTAGACAACGTAGCCTTCTAAACTTCTTTTGCTCAATCGTTACCAGTTTCTCTACCGCGCTCATTCCTTATCCTCCATACTATATAGTACGCTCTGTGCATTTTTGAGCTCAGAGCCCATAACGGCTAAAAATCGCTCTACTCGAACCATCGCGCTCTCGGCTCCTTTTAAATCATTATGCTCCACGCATCTGTGTATATCGCTCAAGGCTAAATAAGCATCCAATAGTGCGGTTTCTGAAGTATCTTCGGGGCTTGGTTTTGGGTATTGAGGAGCGATTCTCCATTTAGAGCCATCTAAGACTAAATGATGCAACTCTAGGACATCGCTTTTAGACAAGCCTCGCAACAACATTGCGAATCGAAACGCCTCAATTTTTGGATCGGCATTCCCGTTACATTTATTTTTGAGAGAGTTCCCGTGATTATACCCACTAAGTTCGGCAAGCTGTTCCCACGAGAACCCCTTATTATATATTCCTTTTAAGCCGTCTAGGATAAGGTTTCGTTGATTGTCGGTATCTATGTCGTTAAAACTTTTCATGCGACTTCTTTCAACCCCTCTCTTCGTTTAATTTCTTCTCGAACCCGTTCGCTTTTTAGAGCATAGAAGTCATTCAAAATGTTTGTGCCGGAAGAGTCACGATTAACTATTTGCAGTTCTTTAAGCTTATTGACCTGATAATTAGATGATCCCCTACTGTTCCAGTTCATTTCAGAACAAATTTCTTCATGTGTCGGGAGCGAGCCGTGTGTTTCTCTATACTGATACAAAAAAGCAATCAGCTTCACTTGGACATCGGTGAGGCTGATTTTTTCTGTTTTGTAATACTCGGCAATCTTCATATTCTTATGTACGATTAATTTCTCGTACAAGAGTACAACTTTAACAAACTATTGTCAACCTTAAATGTTGAATAAATTTGATAGTTTTTCGAAAGCCTTTAGGGAAGGTATTGATATTACTGGCGTTAAACACGTAGATGTTTATACCAAAATAGGGATGGATAAGGGTCAGTTTAGTAATATCTATAATGGTGATGTACTAAATCCGCGAGGCTCAACCCGTAAAAAGTTGACAGAGTTTGTTGATTTTGATATTAAAAAGGCAGGAGATAAATGGGAGCTTATTATAGATGAACGCTCTCAGAGCGCGGGAAAGCACGATCTAGGCACTCCTCAACTTCGTCTAAGAGATTTTGATATTTCTGAAGAGCCAACTTTGGATCAGCTTCCTCAAATTGTTCGACTTCGTGATATGCTTCAAGATAAGATTGATAAACTTGTTGGAAAGAAACCTTCATGACTAATTTTTAAATGAACTCTCTAATTTATCCCTGCTATCTCAAGGGAGCTTACTATAATGAATTATTTTGATTTGAAAAATATACTTGCCCCTATAGTATTAGTAATACTACTTAATGGGTGCGTTTCTGTTCCCCACGAAAACACTCAAATAGGTATTTTAGATACCTATAAGGGAGAGGGCTTTCATGCCGTCATTTTGGACTTTGGAATACCAACGGAGGTCTATTCAGACATGGATGGAGGAAGAATCTTCTCTTATAAATCAACTAATAATAGGGTCTTGCCAGGAGCCACTTTCAGCAACGCCTCTATCGGATGGAATGAAGAATCGGCTCAATTTCAGGAAGCCTCTTTCTCTTTACCCCCCAGGGAGACAACCAATTCTAAATTTACGGACTTTTACATTTCTAGACTAGGGGTAGTCTACCATTACCGTACAAATCAGAAAAGCGAAGAGGAAAAATCAGCAGACAGAGCGAACAGATTCCTCGGTAATACTGCCCTATTTGTAGGGGTTACCGCCATCATAACCTTAGCCATATTAAACAGTCCACAAGAATGAATACCAGGAAACAATTACAGTCTCTCTTTGACCGCAACCATAAAGCCCATGAGCTATATCAGCGCTCTGAGATCAACCGCAATCTTTCCTCAGAGGAAAAAGAAAGGAATGCGGTAGCGGTAAAAACCCAATTAATTGCTATCTTCGAGGAAGAACTACATGAAAAGATCAAGCACACATCTTAAAACCGGCTTTCTTATGTTAGCCTTGTTTATCCTTATCACGGGAGCCATTAGCGCCCTTGTTAGTGATCAAACCAGGGATAACAGCCAACGACACACCTACTCAGCCCCACTTCCTCCCGATGTACTTGACTAACCATGTCCTCACTAAAGAAGCACGGTGATTACTGGAGAATTACTTTTTATAACTCCAAAAAGACACCAAAACGGAAGTATCTATATTATAAGAGCAAAGAGTTAGATCCTCACAAGGGATATACCGCGTCCGAAATTATCTCTCATAAAAAAGAACTGGAGCTTAAATACAAGAACCGCACCTGGTCACCCTGGCAACCCGAGGAGGATTCAGACGGGAAAGCACCCTCTGTAACACTTAAAGATGGTATTCAGCTTTTCCTAAAAAAAGAGAAGCATCGATTAGCCAAAAGCACTATTGAGGAGCGAACCGTTATGCTTAGTGCGCTTCTTAGAGAATATGGGAACATCGACCTTACCAACCTTCCCGATAACTATTGGGAAGAGTATATCAACAGCCCCGACAAATACAAAACTAGAGAAACCAGGAAGTCCATTATATATGGTCTATATAAAAGGCTCCGAAAAGAAGGGTATACCCTACCCCTAAATATTGAGATCATCGGTAAGCGTCAAGAAAAAAACCTACGGAAGATTGTAACCTCCTCCCAATGGTTAAGCGTCCAAGAAATGGAGCACCTAATTGAGAGCATTCCAAAATTCGCAGAGTACAACGCAAATGAAAAGGACAAGCGAACGAAAAGGAAGCAACACGCCAGTCCTCGACCGTCTTATTGGTTAGAGGACGTTATTCGTCTAGGGTTCTATACCGGACTTCGCAAAGCAGACCTGTTTGCTATTCG
>Ga0213866_10000903_pt1 | contig 22962 bp, 11 predicted proteins | sample PICome_11_FD_160079 | JGI IMG/M metagenome (GOLD analysis project Ga0213866, IMG submission 160079) | Coastal seawater microbial communities near Pivers Island, North Carolina, United States - PICO284 | ecosystem: Environmental > Aquatic > Marine > Coastal | place: USA: North Carolina...
CCACGCTGAAGGTCGTTGGCTCGCCAAAGGTATTGGTGACGGTCAGCGTGCGAGGCTGGCGCGTCTCCGTCGCATCAAAGGACTCGTTGTCGAGCTTGAGCGCGAGCAGCGTATCCATCAGCGCAGTATCGATGCCCGTGATAATCACCGGCAGGCCGCCAGCAGGCAGGTTGATGTTCACCTCGCCCGTTGCAGCGCGTACCACATCACCAGCGCGAGTTGGGATCTCCGCCATCACTGCGTCGAGGGGATAATCGTTACCCATCAGGTCAATGCGACGGGCGTTCTTGCCGAGCGCGACTTGTTCGCGGATGTCCTTGTCGCCAGGGAACATGATGAGGGTCAGCTCACCGCTGTCGGGATCCTTGAAAAATCCGTGGCTTGCGCCGCTGCTGAGGCGAAGCTGACGCTGCACGGGTTCGCGATGCGAGAGCACACTGTTGAGCGTGCGGAAGGCGAAGAAGGCGGGCTGTGCCGAGTTGTCGCGCGAGAGCAAGCCGTTCGGCATGTCGCCGGAATCGCGCAGGCGATCCACCAGAATGCGCGTAAAGCCCATGCGCTTGGCAGCGACGATCTTCTCGGTCATATCGCGGAGCTGATCGCTGTAGCTGGTGTCGAGGCCATCGACCGTCTTGAGCTGGAAGACCAGCGAGTGCGCAGCAGGCGTATTGCGACCGCCCGCGAGCGAATCGAAGTCCACCTGATCAGCGTTGCCGTTGAGCACGAGGCGAGCGTTGGCAAGAGCCGTCGCCGCGTCGTCACCTAAGGCATCTTCGAAGCGCGAGATGTTGCCGAGGTATTCGTTGATCGCGCGCTCCATCTCAGCCGAGCTGAGCTCCGCCGGGACGTAGAAGCTGAAGTGCTCCTTGTCGCGCAGCCAGATGCGACGCGGACGAGCATCGCGCAGCTTTTGCGCTTCGTCCGGCGTCATGCGTGCATTCATCGAGTTCATGATGGCTGGGGACGTAGCTGCAAGCACGCCGGGCCAGCGCTCTTGGAAGCTTTGCAGCGTTACGGCCAAAGCGTTCTGCTGATTGCCACCCAAGCGCAGCTTGACTGGGATTTCGCGAGGCGCCCACTCAAAGCCCGCCTGATTGAGCGCGTTGTGAATGTTGTCGAGCGCACGCGCGGAATCGCTGGAGAACTCGCCGAATGATGGATCGCTCGCAGCCCCAAAGGTCATGCGTTCGACGTGATCCGTCCACACCTTGATCGTGCGTTCCAGCAGCGCGGGCCACTCCGTGCGGCTGCCATCGGCGTACACCGCAGCAGCGCCGTCTTCCGGATAAAGCTTGTTCAGCGCGCTGGGCGTTGGCCCAAGCATGCCGACAATGCGCACGTCGGGCAGAGAATCAGCCAGGAGGCGGAACTCTTCGACGTAGCTTTGCGAATCATAAGCCGCAGGATCAAGCTCCGTTTCCGGCGCGTAGAGGGGGATGGCGAGCTCGCTGATACGCAGTTGGCGCAGCGAGTCATAGACCCGACGCATTTTGTTGGAGCCGCGATCCATCACCACGCCGAATTCGCCTGAGCGGCTATTCGGTAGAAGCGAGGGCGGCAAGAAACCGATGCGGAACTCGCGATCAACAATCGGCTCGCTCTTCGAATTGGGATTGCCCAAGTAACGCAGCGTGAACTGCGCGCTGAAGAAGCCCATGCGATTGGCGAGATTCGGCAGATCATCCAGCATCACGCGCGGCAAATCAGCGCTGCGCAGTGAGCCATTGGAATCCGATTCGATCGTGCGATCTGGATTGTCTGCACCAAGCACGCTGGCAGCAGGCACGACGTTGCCCAGCGCATCGCGCAGCACGAAGTCGTAGGTGAAGCCAGAGCGATTCGGCGCCAAACCTTCGACATCAAGCTTGATGCCAAGCTCGAAGCGGCGGCCGCGCTCTTCCTTTTCAAGAATCGCGACAGGGTGGCCGAGCGAAACGAAATCATCCGGGATGTCGTCGTCATCGTCGTAGTAAAGCTTGATCAGCGTGAGGCGAACGCGAGGCTCTTCCTTTAACTGAATTTCATCGACGTAGACGCGAGCGTCGTAGTCCGGGTCTGGCCCTTCCACAACAACAGCAAGCTGGGCGAAGGCGATCGCAAAGCGCGCACGCTTGCTATCCACCTGCGTGTTGTAGCCTTCCGCAAGATCCTTGCGGCGCAGGTCGTCGAGGCGCAGGCTTTCTTCGATGAAGTAAGGCGAGTTGGTGCGCACCCCGCGCCAGCCGATGCTGACGGGGTTTGACCCGCGCACCGGAGTGCGGATGACGTTTTCGCCCATGGTCGTGAGCACGCCGTCGATCGTGACGGGGCGACGATTCTCGTCGTAGAGGAAGATCTCAAACCAAGCTTGCTTGCGTCCCATGTTCTCGGTGCGCAGCTTGCCAGTGAAGTGGTAGGAGCGATCCGAGCGCATCGGGAACCAGCGACGTGAGAGCAGGCGCACGTTGCCGCCTTCGGGGCGAATCTCAAGCGAGCGGCCAACGGGCTCGCCGCTTGCGGCGCCGGGTACGATCACATCGTTGTAGCGCAGTTGGCTGTGAGCGGTGAAGCCGCGCGACATATCGAGCGTGCGCTGCCAGAGCGGCGGCACGCCAGTTACGCTTAGGGGCTGCTCGGGAATCACTCGTCCAGTTACGGGCGAGCGTTCGGGCTCGAAGTCTTCGAGGAAGTAGTCTTCGAGTTTCTCAAGGTGGAAGTCGCGATAATAGACGCTGCCGCTACCAGTCACGCGATCAAGCTTGATCTGGAAGGTGAGACCTGCAACGGAAGCGGGAACGTCCTTCATCAGGAAGCTCACTTCGCGCCACATGAGCTCGCCGTTGGCATCGCGCGTATCACCGGTGTAGAGACCACTCTGCATCTCTGTTGACGTGCGGTTTTTTGCGAAGCTGAAGGGGATAAACTTGCCCTCTTCCACTTCATCCTCAACCGTGTTGGATGAGGACTTCATCTCGTAGAGCTCGTTGCCAGATTCGTCGAGCGGCACGAAGCGCACATACGATTGCTGACGGTCGAGACCGTGCGAGAGGTACCTAAAGGTGAAGCGATACGAAGCGCCGGCTTCGAGCTCTAGCAGAAGATCGCGCTCCTCGGCGGGGATAATCTCGATCGAGAGGCCGCGCGTATCGACGCTGTTTTGGAAGTCGTAGAGGCGACCGTCGTTATCTTGTTCGCCTACGAAGCGATAGGTGCCGCGTCCGTTCGGCGCAGCGATTTCAACGTAGCCATCGCGCGCGAGCTTGCGCAGGTAGCCGGTGTCCATCAGCGCGAAGAAGTGGGCGGCAAATGCCTCGTTTTCTTCCGGGCTGAGCTGGCCATCGCGATCCACATCGTGGGTGCGAGCGAGCTCTTCCTTCAAAGCGCGGCGATCCTGGTCACGGATGACTTCGATCAGCCAGGTGATCTTGCCGCGCATTTCGCTGGCATGGGCGCGGAACGCTTCAAGGGTCGCGAGATGCTCAGTGGCCAGGCCACGCAGCTCTTTCTTCGCGTTCGGAATGGTCTCGCTCAGCTTTTCGGGCGAGGAGCGAATCCCTTCGATTAGCTCTCCCACGGGGCGCGATGCTTCAAGATCAAGGAAGCGTTGCAGCGCCTTGTTGAGCAGTTCGGCGACTTCGCGCTTGGCCTTGGCCGATGCCTTCATGGCTTCGCTGGCGGTTGCGCTTCCGGCCTCTGCATCGGATTCGGAGAAGAGTCGACGAATCTCTTCAGGTAGCTGGTCGGTAACCAGAATCAAGCTGAGCAGATCGTCGAGGTTCGCCGTCGTGAGCAGACCGCCTTCTGGCGTTCCACCGTCGAAGTGATCGGGGCGCAGATTGCCTGAGATGCTCAGGGCAACGAGCTTCGTCGCCAACACCTTCGCGGCATGGCGTTTGATCTGCGAAATCAGCCACGCGCTTTTGAAGGCGTAGGGCTTGAGTGATCCGCGCAGCACTTCGAGCGTGCGCAGCGAAGACAAATTGTAACTGTAGACAACCTGGTAGTCGGTCTGCGGCCAACGGCCCGGAATCGAGCGTTCGCGAGGCATGCCGGGGAGCAGTCCTTCGTGCTGAATCTGTTTGTCGTTGATGGTTTCGCTGTAGCCGCTCAGGTTTCTCGACATGTCTTCGTTGAGCACGGTGTAGGCGCGACGCAGCCAGTTGACCCATTCGGTCAAGCCGGCGGAAGATTCCAGTCCAGCGGACTTCAGCTCTGCTTGGAGCTCAGCTTCCATCTCATTCAGGGTGACCAGCGCGCTTGGGCCAAGCATCAGAGCAGCACGGATTTCTGGCGAGTAGCGACCGTCTGCCATCGCCTGTTCCATCTCCATCCATGTATTGGGCAGAGGCGGCAGGTTGACTGGTCGTGATCCGCGCACGCGCTCTAGGAAAGCGCGCTCGATGCCTTTCCAGCCGATGTCAGCGATCAACGCTTCGACGCGGCGGAAATCTTCAAGCTGAGCGATTCCTCGGCGGCCAAGCTCGAACACGGCTTGGTCGGTGGTACTCCAGTTCAGGGGCGAGCGCTCATCTTCTGAGATGTTCGGCAGAAGCTCGCGCGCGCGCTGTAGCACGGCGTAGGTGTAATCCCACTGCGCGCCGAAGGCTTGGCCGCTGAAGCCAGCGAGGTCCTTCACCTCAAGCACGCCAGAGCGGCGGAGCTTGTTGGCGTTGGCGTCGTAGTCGGGCCCGGCTTCGGGGCGCACGATGACTCGGCCCTCGCGAATGCGGCCCGCACCTCCCCAGGAGATGGCTGCTGGATCGACGCGATAAACGCCCACACGTCCAATCGGCGCGATCTCGTTGCCCGCGAAGGGCATGACGTAGCGCTCATCGGAAACCTGCTGAGCGGAGGCGAAGCTTGAGATGAACAAGCACACCAGCACTAGGCTGGTGAAGTAGGTTTGCGAAATCCTCACGCGTATCCTCCGAGAACCATTGCTCATGCCTGGCTTTGTATTCGCGCAGCACTCTACCTAGAATCTCCCCCAGACACATCGTGAAGGGAAGCCGAATGCTCGGTGCGCGATGGCTGGATTGTACCGAACTGGCGCGTGCGCCGTGGAGAGAGATGATGAAAAGAATCAAGCGAGCTTTCATGCCGTTCATGCTGATGCTGACGGCCACGATTGCCTTTGTAGGCTGCGGAAACACTGCCCCGAGCGTCGAAAACTTCGAAGAGTTCAAGGCTGCTGTTCAAGCCAAGGAGTGGGGCAAAGCGCACCAAATGCTCAGTGCACGCAGTCAAGGCGTCTATACGGAAGCCAAACTCCAAGAAGGGTGCGAGCAGCACTGGGTCGAGATTTTCGGCAAGGGCAAAGTCAAGAACCCACGTTGGGTTGGCGGAGGCGAGTCGCAGCAGACTGGCACAATCCAGCTCTTCAACGAGAAGGGCGAAGTCTACAATTCCAACGCGGGCGAATGGAACGTGGTCAAGGATGGCGATGACTGGAAGGTTGTGCTCAACTTGCCGACCGTTACGAACGACCCGGGCGTGAGCGGCGAAGATCCGACCGGCGGCCAATAACTTACAGGCAGCTACCGAGCATCAAGAACACGCGCGCAGGCATTTCCCTGCGCGCGTTCGCTCACCATAGAGAAGGGCTCAAGCTTGGCAAAGCCAGCACGCAAGCAGCGCAACGCAGAATCAAACTCCGCCAAGCGTGGCCGCGTGATTCAACTCCACGGCAAGTGGGCGCAAGTCGATTGCGAGGGCCAGATCTGGCGTTGCAACGTTCGCGGCAGACTCAAACAGGGCAAGCGCCAGTCGCGCAATCCCGTGGCGGTGGGGGATTGGGTGAAGTTTGATCCCGCGCCAGATGCCGAGGGCGCGATCAGCGAAGTCGAGGAGCGCCGAGGCGTACTCGCTCGCACCTCCGCTCACAACCACTACATGCAGCAAGTGGTTGCGAGCAACGTCGATCAGATCATCGTGATGCTCTCCGCCCACACCTTGCTGCTGGGCGAAGAGAAGAATGATGCTGACTCGCTTGATGAGGAAGTAGCCGCGCAGCAATCGCTTTATAAACACGAAGCCGACCCGCTGCTTTCCCGCGAGGGCTTGAGTTTCCAGGCGGAAGCCGGGCTCGAGCTGCTCGATCGCCTGCTTGTAGCGGGTGCGATGGCTGGGCTGCGAGTAGCGCTCGCGGTCAATAAACTCGATCTTGCGCAACCGGAGCAACTCAGCGCTATTCTCGCGCCCTATCAGGCCTTAGGATTGCCGATTGTTGTGATGAGTGCGACAGGAGGCATAGGCCTCGATGAACTCAGCGATCTATTGAAAGATCGCACTAGTGTTTTCGCCGGGCCATCAGGTGTGGGGAAGTCTTCTGCCCTCAACGCGCTTCAGCCGGGACTGCGCCTCAAAGTGGGGGAAGTCATGGCGGGCGGCGATGGTCGGCACACCACGACCCACGTAAGCTTGCTGCCTTTAGATGTCGGCGGCTACGTTGTGGACACACCCGGCGTGCGCGATTTCGGTTTGTGGGAGACGCCAGAAGATGAACTTGCCCTCTGGTATCCTGAGTTCACCGATCGCCCGGGCGAGTGTCACTACCCGAGTTGCACGCACTCGCACGAACCAGAGTGTGGAATCAAGGAAGCCGTGTTGGATGGTGAGATCGACGCTGGCCGCTATCGGCGCTACCGGCACATCCTCAACAATCCCCAAGCAAGGCAGGAGTAGCGCGATGCGATTCCTGCTGATCTCGCTTTGCTTTTGTTTCGCTGCGTCTGCTATGGCGCAGGATGAAAGCGTTGCGCCTGAAGCGCCTGATCCAAGCGCTGAGCCAAGCGTTGCGCCCGAAGCCGCTGAGCCCGCGCCGAAGGTCGATGCAGCAAGCGACACCTCGCTTGAGCTCGCCGACGATCTCTCGTGGGATGAAGCCGACGAAGGCGGGCTGAGTATTGTCTTCACCGGATCGGAGGACGTCGATCCATACTCGCGCTTCGTGTTAAAGGAAGACAAGCGTTTGGTCGGAGTCTTTCCGACGCCGCTCAAGATCGTATGGCCTGATGCGCGCTTCGTGCTGGACGCTCGCTCGGCCGTCATCTGGCTGACGCCTCTCGAAGCGCAAACCACGGCAGAAGATGCGCTGGCAACCGGCATCGGTGATGTTGAAGTGTATGCCGAGGGCCATCTGCGCATGCGCTACGGCCCACCAACAGGCGCAACGATTCTGCGTGCCACCAAGCTTTACCTGAGATTTCAGCGCACGCCAAGTGGAGGTTACAGCCTAACTGGTGTGCTTAGCGATGTCCGCGCTCACACTTCGCCTGCGGGCATCGAGCACGTAACGCAAAACGCGGAAGGCTTCAAGAACGCCGGCTTTGACGACATCGGCAATCGAGGTGATGGCGAAGGCACGACAGAGGATGGCGATAGCGGGAGCCCTCGCGTTTCATCTGACACGGCCAAGCGCGAAGCAGACGACCTTGCGACTCCCGGCGAGTATGAGATCAAAGGGCTGCCGCACGAGAAGGGCGACCGCGTGTTTTTGCGCGCCGACTTTATGGTGATCGGCGAGCTCACCAGCGAAGGCGATGGACCGAAGCAGTTTGAGCTTGATCAAGCAGTGGTCTCCGGCAGCTCGCTTGCCTTGCCGAACTATTCCTTCGCTTCGCCTCAACTGCGCGTCAATCTCAGCCCTACCCGCAACACAGTGACGATGGTTCGACCGGCGCTGCGTTTGCGTACCTTCGAATTGGCGGTGCTACCCACAGACGAATACATTTACGATCTCGACAGCGAATTCCCTGTCACCCGCTTTGAGCTTTCGCGCTCGCAGGCCAAGGGCCTCTCGTTGCGCACCAAGATCGACATCATCACGGCTTACGATTTCTTCTGGGATCCGGAGCCACCATTTCGGCCCTTCAAGCTTTCGCCCATCTTCGATTCCTTCGAGAAGCGCGGCGTCGGCCTTGGCCTTGAGTTCGAGTACGGCGGGATTCGCCCCTTCGGCACAGGCCATCACTCAGAGTGGGGGGCCTACTACATTCAAGATCGCGGCGATAATCGCCCCGTCGCTCGATCCCTCGGCTACACGCCGCTGGTCAGCCACCACCGAGGGCGCTTTCGTGGATTCATGCGCGGGCGCTACGACTCAGGCTTTCAGTGGGATTTCCAAGCGAACTACGAGAGTGATCGCACCTTCATCCGCGAGTTCTTCCCGGAAGAGTTCCGCGATAATCTGAATCCCTACACCTTCGCCCATGTGCGCAAAGACCACAAGCTACGCGCCTTTTACGCACGTGCGCAAACGCGGCTGCGCACCTTCGCTGACGTGGTTGAGTTGTTGCCCGTCGTGGGCATGGCGACATTTCGAGAGCCTATCGGTCCAAGTGCATTAGGCGTGTTGGCGACAGCGCAAGTTGAAGGCGGAGCCTATCGCATTCGCACTGCGGACGGTTCGAGCGAGTACGACAAGTTCGACACAGGTCGCGTCGATTCGCGCTTTGAGCTATACCGGCCCTTCGATTTCGGCTTCATCCTGATCGAGCCGATGGCCGGCGTGCGCGGCACCTTCAGCACGCATCGCGTCGAGAATGGCAGAGCAACGAATGTGCTTTACGATGAGCGCGATGGATTTGTTGCGCCGCAGAATATTAAAATTCGCGACGATACCACCGGGCGAGTTTTGGCCGTCACCGGCATGAACGTGCAGACGAACTTCGTGTGGACCAACGCGAACTTCTCACTGCCCTTCTTCGATATGGAAGGCGTGCGGCACATCGTTACTCCAAGCGTGCGCTGGGAAAACATTATGGGGCCGCGCGATCGCCAGTATGAGTTCGTGCAGCTTGATGAAGTTGACGCGCTCGGCCCGCAGCAGCGCATTCTGCTTGGACTGCGCGAGCGCATGCAGACGCGTCGCGTGCGCCTCGCCCGTGATGGCGGCGGCTGGGAGACCGTTGATTTTCTCGACGTGATCGCGGAGCTCGAAGTCTTCCCCAATCGCTATCGCGACAACGAAGGCCATTACCTCGGCAACCTCGAAATCGATGGCACGGTGCGTCCCTTCCGCCAGCTCGCGCTGCGCATGGGTAGCTTCTTCGACATGGACAATCGCGATTGGCAGCGTGGCTTCGCAGCACTTGCCTACACCTATCGCGCTAGCGAATTCCGCGCGACCTATCGCGGCTTGCGCAGCTCGCACGGCGTGCTCGGTCTGAGCGCTGCAACGCCGGTGGGGGACACCTACATCGTGCAGGCGAGCCAGGAGTACGACGCCAAGCTTGGCCGCATCCGCGATACGCGCGTTGAGATTTCGCGCTGGGTGCTTGAGTCGATGCTCTTCAACTTCACCACGAAGTATGACGCGATCAACCGCGATTGGACCTTTGGCATCAGCCTCTCCGGCAGCTTCACGCCCCCGAACGCTGGCCGCGCACTTTCAGACTGATCGCGTGGTCCTGTATTGGCGTCGACACTCCCGTCGGTGATCGCATTCCGATGCGACGAATCTGTGGGTAGGGGAGAGAGGGTCGCGAAGTTGGCGAAGGTCCGAAGATCGCGAAGCGCTTCGCGATGCTGCTACGCCATCACCCATCTCTCGAACTTCAGTCCTCCCCCGCGAAGCGGGCGGAGGTGGCTGAGACGCGTAGCGTCGAAGTCGGAGGGGGCTCTTCTCTTGTCAATCGCAGCAATAACGTGGCCTCAAAGCGCTTCTGCTTGCTTCGACAGTGTGCTCACTCCCTGGTCCCCGCAGTTTCGGCTACGCCTCGAAACGACGCACGAGCCATGCAAATTACGAGTTGCGATAGCGCCATGTGCCGCTACACCTCCACCGTCCCACTCCACGCCGAGCGATTGCCCGCGAGATCATAGGCGCGCACGCGATACGCGTAGCTCTCGCCTTCGCTTGCTTCAACATCGGCGTAGCGCGTGACGCGACCGGGCAACGCCGTGACGCGCTCGAACTCCGCATCCGCTAAGTCTTCGCGACGCCAAACTTCGTAGCCGTACACTTCTTCGTTGTCGCTCGCAGCGCTCCAGACGAGTTGAACTTTGCCGGCCTTCCATTCAGCCTTCAAGCCAGCTCCGCCTTCTGGCCATTCAGGTGCAATCGCATCGCTCGACTCCGGCGCTTGCAGCGCGCCCTTCGGCCAAAGAAAGCAGCTTACGCGCTTGAAGCTTTCATCAAGCGCCTTGCACACGTTCGCGTAGCAGCAACGAACGACTTTCTCCCAATCGCCATCGCGAACTTTGCGCGGCCAGTCCGGATCAGCAAGCAGCGGTCTCGCCATCCCAATCAGATCAGCCTCGCCCGAGCCGAGAATCGTTTCGGCTAGCTCCGGCGTGTTGATCTTGCCCGCGCTGACAACCGGCGTGCTCATGCCATGCGCGATCAAGTGCGCTTTGATCGTCGCAGCGCCGTTGCGATTCGCGCCGTCGGGATAACTTGCAGGAGGCATGCAGCGATCGCCCGAGTAACCCGTGTAGGGATAGATCGGCTCGCCCGGCTTAGGGATCGCATCCTCAAACTTGCCGCCCGCAGAAACGCTGATGTAGCCGATCCCCGCGCGCGCAAAAGCCAGCGCCATGTGCTTTGCCTCGACCGGCGTGTAGCCACCCTTGATGCACTCTTCCGCATCAAAGCGCAGGCCGACGCAGAAGTCCTCGCCGACCTCGCGCTTCACTTGCTCGATCACGCGCAGCGGCAGGCGCAAGCGATTTGCCAAGCTGCCGCCGTAGGCATCGCGCCTGCGATTGCGCTTGGAGAGAAAACTGGAGAGCGTGTAGGCGTGGGCCATGTGCAGCTCGACGCCGTCATATCCCGCTTTTCGCGCACGCAGCGCCGCATGGCCGTAAGCTTCAACGATCGCGTTGATCTCATCAAGCGAAAGCATGTCGACCGTCTGTCGCCAACCGGAGCGCGAGATTTTCAGAAAGTGAATGATCTGCGGAACGACCTGCGATGGCGAGCAATCATGCATTGCGCTCACCATCTCGCGATGCTCTTCGATGAACTCATCGGCGCCAAGTCGCAGCAGCGGCCCGGACTTCGACTGATGCACCGCCATCGCTTCGACCACGATGAGTCCCGCCTCGCCTTTTGCAAAGCGCATGTAGCGCTCGCGGATGTCTGCGTTGATGTGGCCGTCTTCGCCAGACAGCCGCGTCACCATCGCGGGCACGACGATGCGATTAGCCATGTGCAGGCTTTGAATCTGAATCGGATCGAAGAGCATCAGACTCCACTTCGTTGTAACGATAATCCTGCTGCCCATTAGCGGTGCGAGAAGCTCGTGCGCATTGCAAAGTTCGATTGCGCCACACGTTACAGTGTGTCGAATTTCGAAGCGAAGTCTGCACCTCACGCACATCTGAAGACTTCTATTCACCGCTCGCCATCGAAAGCATCACCATCACAGCTTGAGAGGTTATAGTATTCGAGCTCAAAGAGTGAGGAAGTGGTGAGCCTCACGCATTGCATCAAAGTCATGTAGAACTTGAATTGCCCATGCAGATCGCTGTGTACTCGCCTGACGATCAAGCGCCGCAATGCTTGCGATCGCTTTCCATGCGCAGCGGTGCAAAGCTGATGGTACGTAGCTTCGACGCTGTAGCATCGGTTTCGCCGGAACTTGCAGCGCAGGATTCCCTTGTGGTTGCTTGGTGCGATGCTGAAACGGATACCCTCAAGCAAACGGCGCTCCTGCGAGCGCTCTACTCCAGAGCGCTGCTGATCGTTGTGTGTCCCGATCCATTGGCACAAGCGCAAGCGCTCTTTGCGGCTGGTGCGAACGACGTTGTCAACTTGCGTTCATCAGCCTTCGAACTCTGCGAACGTATCGGCATGACGATCTTCCGCCACGGTATGAGTTTGCCCGATGACTGTACACCTCTGCTTCCTGATCCCGATTGGGCGCACATCATCGATCATTCGATGCCGATCGGGATCGCGACGCTTGATCTGGATATGCGCGTCACCTTCGTCAACGATGCGATGCGCGAGCTCTTTGATCTGCACTACAACATCCTGCCTGAGATTCCATCCGAAGATGTGAAGCGCATCTCGCTGCTCTATCCCTTGGTCGTGAGCGCCTTCGAGGGAGAGACTGGGCAGTACGGAGGGCCTTATCGCAGCACGCTCACTGGGCGCGAACGTTCCGTACTGATGACGGTTTCGCCGATGCGAAGCGCGCAAGGGGTGATTGATGGTTGCGTTGTTTCTGTGCTCGACGTTGCAGGCGAGGAGCGCGCGCGCGTAGAGCTTCGCCGCAGCGAGGAGCGCTTCCGTGCACTGGTCCACAGCGCTTCAGACATGATCGTTGTGCTGGATCGTGCGGGGCGCATCACATACATCAACCCCGCCGTTGAGCGTGTGCTTGGCATGGCAGCTAGCAGCTTTGTCGGCCGCTCGTGCCTGGAGTTCATTCATGCCAGCCGCGAAGAGGATGCTGCTTTGCTCTTCGATCGCGTGCTGAATGGGCCGGCTGCGCCCCTGGGGATTGAGTTCACGCTGCACGATGCGAAGGAAGAGCCTCACGTTTTCGAAGCGCTGGTAACGAATCAGCTCAACAATCCATCGGTGCGGGGCGTGATCGTGAACGCTCGCGACGTGTCTGGATTCGAGCAAGAGAAGAGTGTTCGCGCTAGCTCCAGCGATCCTGTGAGCGAGTTGAGTCGTTCATTGAGCGAGCTCTTGCAGCGCGCCGAAAAGCTTGCCGAGAAGAGCGACACGATCGAGCTTTTGAGAGGCGCGCAGAAGCAGGTGCTGAATCTTAGCGCGAGCGTCAGTGCGCAGCAGTCTCGCACTGGCCGCATCCGCTGCCATGTGCGCAAGCTCTTGCGTGAAGCTATCACGATGACGCAGCATCTGTGGGAGAGCGTGACGCCTGCTGGTGTGCGTCGATTCTCGCTCAGTCTGATCGGCGCGGAGCGCACGCTGCCTGTGCTGGCGGACTCGAACGAGCTGCGCGACGTACTGATCGCGATGTTGCTGATTGGCGCTGAAGGCGTGCCGAGCGGCGGTCGAATCGATGTCGCTTGGGATGTCAGCGAAGAGAACACGCTGAGCCTGCGCGTGAGTGATAGCGGAAAAGTCCCGGTGCGCTCAGCCTTGGTGTTGGAATCAAAGATCGCCGAGCGCTTCGGCGCGTCGCTTCACTACGCTTCGCGGCGCGAAGATGTCGAAGGAAATCAGAGCGAACTCAAGATCAAGCTTGCTCCCTGAGCCCACTAGAATCAACGCTTTGAGCGCAACGAGCCTGATCTCATCGATTGCGCTTGCTTGCGTCCATGCGATACTGGGGCGTTGATTGATTCCACTGCCCGAAGATTCGGGCGACCCCGCTTTGGAGTCTCCATGGCCGCGCTCGCTCTGACTTATGATCCCGGCGCGATGTCGCGCTTCAACGCAACGTTACAACTTGGCATGGAGCTTGAGCTGCTCGACTTCATGCTCGTGGTGCGCGAAGCATCGGCGCCCTTGGCGGCGCTGACGAAAAGCGTGCGCGAGTCGGGTGGCCATGTGCGCTATCTGCACCTTGCTGCAAAGGTTGAGCGCGCACATCTTCACCAACCGGATGCACTACCTGCTTTCGCCTGCTTGGCCTGCGAAGAACCTCGGCAGCGCTCAAGTGCCGTCGACGCGATCATCACGATGCTGAAGGGGCTGCGCGCGAGCGAGGTTGAAACGATTGTGCTGCATGCGGGGCCGTTGCTGGGCAAGAGCGCGCTTGGCTTGCGTCAGAAGATTGAGATTAGCGCGGATCAGGCTCCACTTGCGGCGGATCTGCTGGGAGAGATTCGCGAATTGCACGAGCGCTTGGCGGGGCAAGCTTTGGATGCGCTCTGCCGTTCGCTGCACGAGATTGAGCTGAGTCTCGACGGCATGGCGAAGCTCGCGATTTGCACGCCATCGTCGCCACTTGAATGGTGTATGCCGGGCGAGCTCGAAGCGGTGTTAGATGATGGACGCAAGCGCGGGCGCGGCTACTGGCATCGCACTTGCGCAGCAGCTCAGCTAGGACGCTTGGGCGTGTGCGCGGAGGATCTGTGGTACGGCTTGTTCAGCGCGGGGCTTGCAGGCGTTTCGCTGGCGGATTGCATTGGGCTTGAAGGCGGGCAAGCGCCGGGGCTTGGTGATGTTGACTTCAAGCGCGTGGCGAAGGGAATTGCGACGTCGACGCCGCAGGTTCTGGAGATGGCACCGGATACGAGCGTGACGAAGCTGAAATTCGGCTGCGACGTCCTGCGCGAGCAGGGGTTGATGCGGTAGGGGGTTTGGATTCGGAGAGAGGGTCGCGAAGTTGGCGAAGAAGGCGGAGAGCGCGAAGTTGCGATGCTTGATGGCAGCGCGCGATCGATCGCCTTGAAGCGGCACTCTTCAAAGTCGAGTTCTCAGAGCTGAGGTTGCTCCATCACGGCCTACATTGTGTTTTTCTTTTGATTCTTCGGGCCAATCCATCTGCCTTAGTGCAGTTCTCGATTTACTTTGTGCTCAACGCCGTCATCCCGACCGGAGGCGCAGCCGCAGGGGAGGGATCCCTTTTCGAGCGACTGAGCTGCGGGGAAAGATCAGACTTGTAAGAGTTTGCTTTCGTCGGCGTGCGCCGTCATTCCGAACGCCGCTAATCGCACGCCCCACGATTGCCCACAGAATGCTTCGCGACAAGCGATACGTGTGCAAAGAAAAGGCCAGCCTCCCTCGCAAGGGTGATCCCTCCGCCTTCGGCGTTCGGGACGACGCTCGCCCATGCGCAGCGCTTGGCGGATCAAGTGCTATCGGATCAAGCCAATCCACTTGCAAGCATCTGCGAGACCGCTTCCTTGAATTCTGATTTAGGGCAAGCCGCGCAAATCGCTGCGCTCTCACGCTGAATCAATCGAGTAGGTCTCTCGCGCTCTCTGCGTCTTCGCTCAGCGAGCTCTGCGAGAAATCTTGAATCGCGAAGCTGGATCGCTAGCAACGCCAAGAATTCACGCAGAGACCGCAGAGCGAAGACGCAGAGAACGCGAGAGACCTGCGGTGGCGATCGATCGCAGAAGCTAGAGCGTTTCTTGATATCGAATGTTTGAGGTCATCGCGATTAGCGACGCAGTCGCGATGAGGAATGACGACGCTCGACGAAACCAATTCGTGAATTGCCCTAGTGCTTCAAGGCAGCTCGCTATGCATCGCGCTGATTCGTAGCAGCTTCGCGTTCTTCGTTCCCTTCGCCAACTTCGCGACCCTCTCTCTAAATCATAAGGCGAAGAGCTATCGCATCGGAATGCGATCACCGACATGAGCGTCGGTGCCACTGCATGACCCTCTCTCCGAATGCAAATGCAAAGAGCCCACGCGGCTGCGCAGGCTCCTTGCTTTACTGGATGCAAAGCTTACTCGTAGCGATTCATGATCGTTTGGAGCACCTGCGCGTTGGGGCGGGTCTTCTCGGCGGGCAGCGTCGCGAGCGGGGTGTCAACGGTGTTGTTGACCTCCGCGAAGCTCGGTGTTTGCGGGTTGACGTAGACGAGACCCGTCAGAATCTCACCGGCCTCATAGTGCTTGAGCAAAAGATCCAGCGCGCTTTGCTTGTCGGTCGGATCGTGATCGTCGCGCAGCGCGTTGAAGCGGATCATGCTGCCATCGGGGAACTGCACGTCCTTTGCTTCGCCAGGCTCCATCTCAGTCTCGATGTTTTCCATGTTCTGCACGAAGCCGAACTGATTGACCACCTCTTCGTGATCCTTCATGTAGGCAAAGCCGTGCTTGGAATGATCGAAGTTGTTGAAGGTGACGCAGGGCGAGATCACGTCAACCAGCGCCATGCCCGGATAGGCGGCGGCGGCGCGCATGACCTGCTTCATCTGCTTCATGTTGCCGGAGAAGGCGCGAGCGACGAAGCCGCAACCGAGCACCAGCGCCATCGCGCAGAGGTCGATCGAGTGGAAATCGTTGACCGCGCCAGTCTTAAGCTTTGCGCCCTTCTCGGCCGTTGCCGAGAACTGGCCCTTGGTCAGCCCGTACACGCCGTTGTTCTCGACGACGTACACGCACTGCGGATTGCGGCGCACCATATGCACGAACTGGCCCATGCCGATCGAGCCGGTGTCGCCATCGCCGGAGATGCCGACGTTGTGCAGGTACTTGTTCGCAGCATTCGCGCCGGTCGCAATCGCGGGCATGCGACCGTGAACGGAGTTGAAGCCCCAGGACTCGCTCAAAAAGTAGGCGGGCGTTTTCGACGAGCAACCGATGCCCGACATCTTCGCCACCGTGTGCGGCGGCACGCCATTCTCCCAAAGCGAATCGATCAAGAAGCGGGTGATCAGATCGTGCCCGCAACCGATGCAGAGCGTTGACTTTGAGCCTTCATAAACCTTGCGCTCGAAGCCCAAGCGGTTGGTCTTGGGTTCCTTTTTCGGCGCAGGCGAGGAAGGCGGTACGTTGCTTTCAACCATGATGGTCTTCCTTGTATTGGCCTCAATTCTCTTGAGGCAGCGGGTGATCCCGCGAATCTGTGTGTTGTCGCGCTTGCTAGTTCTTAGAGCCAGTCCACCAATCCTTCGTAGACGGTTTCGACCGCGAGAGGCAGACCGTCGTACTGGCGCAGGCTCTGCATCTTCGCTGCGAACTCAGGCAGCTCATCGCGCAGGATCATGCGCATCTGCGCATCGTGATTCTGCTCGACGATCATCACCTCGTCGTGAGCGCGGATGAAGTCCAGCACGTCTTTGCCGACCGGCAACGCGCGCATGCGCAGGTAGTCGACTTCTTTGCCCTCTGCACGCAAACGCTTGAGCACTTCCTTGATCGAGAAGTCGCTTGTGCCGAAGGCGATCACGCCCTTCTTCGCACCGGCGCCGTCGACAATCGCTTTGGGCATCATGGCGCGCGCGGTTTCAAGCTTGCGGGCGAGGCGATCAAGATTGGCGACCCAGACGCGATCATCTTCCGAGTAGTTTGAGTACTCGTCGTGGGATGTGCCGCGCGTGAAGTAGGCGCCGCCCTGGAAGCTGCCGGGCAGCGTGCGGTAGCCGATGGCGTCGCCATCAACATCCTTGTAGCGGCCCCACTTCTCAATCTTCTTGAAAGCTTCTTCGTCGAGCACCTTGCCGCGGTTGATCGGCGCGGTCGGCATGTCGAAGGGATCGCTGGGCCAGTTGTTCATGCCGAGATCGAGATCAGTCAGCACAAACACCGGGCATTGAAGCTGTTCCGCGATATTGAAACTTTCGCAGTACAACTCGAAGCACTCCTTCACGCTGCCGGGGATGATCACTGGGTGCTTGGTGTCGCCGTGGCTGTTGAAGTAGCAGGAGATCAGATCGCTCTGCATCGTGCGCGTGGGCATGCCGGTTGATGGGGCGCCGCGCGCGACGTCGCCGATCACGACTGGGATCTCTGCGAAGTAGGCGAGGCCGATGAACTCCGCCATCAGCGAGATGCCGGGGCCAGAGGTGGCGGTCATCGCGCGAGCGCCCGCCCATGCAGCACCAATCGCGATACCTACGCTGGCGATCTCATCTTCGCCTTGAATGTGGGTGAAGGTCTTCTTGCCATCACCTTCAACGCGGAACTCTTCCATGAAGTCGATCAGCGCTTCGCAGAGGCTTGAGCTTGGCGTGATGGGATACCACGTCAGCACCGTGCAGCCGCCATAGAGCGCGCCGAGAGCTGATGCTTCGTTGCCGTTGATGATGATCTTGCCGTCGGTGTGACCGGGCATGGCTTCGACGCGGAGGTTGTCGCTCTTGGTCAGGTTCTCGCGGGCCCAGACGGCGCCGGCTTCGAGGGCGGGCTTGTTCAGCTCGATCGCCTTGGCCTTGCCTTTGAGCTCTTTGCTCAGCGCGTCTTTGGCGATTTCGAGATCAATCCCGAAGAGTTCGCAGCACACGCCAACGTAGATCATGTTGACCACGAGCTTGCGCAGCTTCGCGTTCGGGCAGACCTCGGCGACCATTTTCTTGAAGGGCACGGAGTAGCAAATCAGATCGTCGCGAGTTGGGTCGATCTTCAACGACTCCTCGTGAATCACCACGGCGCCCTTGCGCACGCGAGCGATATCGTTCACGACGGAATCAGGGTTCATGCAGACGAGAATGTCCGCGTCACGTCTGCGTCCAATCCAGCCGTCTTTACTCACGCGAATCGTGAACCATGTCGGCAAGCCCTGAATGTTCGAGGGGAACATGTTCTTGCCGTTGCATGGCACACCCATCCGAAAGATGGAGCGCATCAGCACGTTGTTCGATGTTTGAGATCCAGAGCCGTTGGCAGTGGCGACGGTAATCACCATGTCGTTGATGTTCGGCTCGCCTTGAATTTTGTAGGCAAGGGCTTCTTGCGAAGCAGTCGCAATGCTCATCTGGGCTCGTCCCTTTCGATGCTTGGGGGGCGCGTGCTTGAGAGATGCGTGGCACGTACCAAATTCCCGCGCTATAGAGCTGCACCAAGTCGGAGGGGGTCACACCTGTCGCGCCCGAAGGCTTGAAAGATATGGGTTGAAGCATCTCCTCGTATGTGAGGATTGTAAGCAGGCTCTTGGTGTGAGTGACGATCTTTTTCGCTAGGCGCTTTGGATTTCTGCGTCGTGTCGCATGGCGTGAGCTTTTCGTGCATTGGGTAGCAGGGATGCGGAGTGAGTAGCACGGAGTTTGCTGAGGGACGGAGGTCACTGAGCGTGCGGCGAGATGTGACTCCCGTTGGCTACACTTGCGTTAGTGCTGAGTTAGAAGCAAGGGGAGCCCCCTCCGGCTGAGACACGAAGTGTCGAAGTAGGATGAGGGCTCCTCTTCTTTGATTCTCAGCGAAAACCTACATTCGTAGCGCGCCTGCTCGCTTCGCGAGCACCCCCTCATCCGACCTCGCTGCGCTCGGCCACCTTCTCCCGCAAGCGGGAGAAGGTGCTGCGACAGCATTCTCGGACAAGCCGTGATTGTCTGCCCCACCCGCATCTGCTTCACTCGACGGAACCAACATGAGAATTGCTCTAAGGTAGCGCTTGGCTTCTTGATTCCAGCGAAGCTTCCGATTGCAGTCTGTACCATCCGCCTGGCTCAGCGCGCTCCGTCCCTCCGTAAGCTCCGTGCTGCTCACTCTGAAAAAGCGAAACGAGTGATACAGCTCTCGCCGCATCACTCGTTCGTTCAAGAGTATTCGCGTAGCGCTTAGACCGCTGCGGCGACTTCTTCCGCGGGGTGGAAGGTCGGGGCGAAGGTGCCGTCGGGCCAGCGCACGACGATCGCCGACTTGATGCAGACTTCTTCGCAGAGGCGGCAGCCGACGCAATCTTTCGCAGCGACCATCTCGGCGACTGGGAACCAGTCCGCGCCTTCGTGAGCGCGCCACTCGTCCGAGTTGCTCCAGTCCATGTCCAAGCATTCGAAAGGACATGCTGCGACGCAGAACTCGCAGCCCGAGCAGAGCTCTTCGTGGACTACGGCGATTGGGCGAGTCTTGGCGGAGCCGCACTTGTTGATGATCTCGCCGAGGTCGTTGGCGATTGCTTCAACTGGGCAGTAAGACTCGCAGACGCCGCAATCGACGCAGATCTCCGGGTCGATCACGTGCAGAAACTTGTTTTCGCCGGCGATGCAATCCACCGGGCACTTCTTCGCGCAGATCGTGCAGCCAATGCAACGGTCGGTGATGTAGTGCGGCATAGGTTCTTCCGGCTCTTTGTCCCGTGTCAGCCCCATTTGGGTGTGTGAATCATCGTAGCCTGCGAAGCGGTAGGGTCAACATCTTCCGGCAGATTCACGTGGCAGTGCGGATTTGCGATGCCCCCTACGAGGCGGTGAGTTTAGTCCTCGCCGCTGCCCGCAGCGTCTTCTTCCGCTTTCTTGAGTGCTTCGCGCTTCAGGCGATCAAGTTCCGTCAACATGGCAACAGCTTTCACCGGGTCGCCGTAAATCTCATCCCAGAGATTCTCGACCTTGGGATTGCGTCCGCCAAACTCGCGGTAGCGCTTGATCGTGGCGTGTACCGTTGGCACGAGCTGCTTCTGCGTCGCGAGATCTGGCGAGGCTAGCGTATCGCGCAGGCGCACGCAGATCGACATGAGCAGCGGAATCTCAGAGCCGGGATCTGCGAAGTCGGCGTTCGTGCCCATTTCGACGAAGCCGCGCTCGACGCGACTCCGCCACTGCGCATCAGGGAAGAGCTTGAGCGCTTCATTACTATGCGCGGAGTTGGTGAGCGACTGCGAGATGAAGCAGAAGGCGTAGACCCACTGCTTGGTTGTCTCGTCCAGATGTTCAACGGTATGTCCGCCTCGCGTCCACGCCAGCACCATGTAGTCGACCACGAACTCGACGCGATTCGGATTGCGGCTCCAGCCCGACTGCAACGTGGCGGAAGCCCGCTCGAACTCTTCAAACACCGTCTCACGCGGGTACTCGCGATCCAGATAGTGCGGCTGCGCAAAGTTCAACTGCGTGATGCCGAATTGCGTCAGGTCACCGTAGCTCCAAGGGCGAAGCTCGATGCTGCTCTGGCCGTATTCGAGCGCTTTGGCCGCTGTTTCGGGATTGACGGCAAGCTCCTTGGCCAACCACATGTGGTAGCGGCCATCGTGCGGGTAGTCGTACACGGCCTGGCGGAGGGCGGCAAAACTCGCATCACCATCCAGCATTTTGAAGCGCACGATGCCAGTGTAGGCAGCCATGTTGAGCTTCTCTTCTTCGAGCATCTTCGCAGCGATTTCCATCGCGCGGGCGCGGCGATCATCCGTGGGCTTGGCGTTCAGCGCCGAGATCAGATAGCTGCGCATGCGCGTGCTGGTTCCGCCGGACTTCTCGTAGTCGCGAAGCAGGCGCAGAGCGAGTGTGTAGCTCGGCAAATTGGGGTTCACCCAGGGATTGAGGCGGCGATACATGGGAAAGGTGAAGGCTGGATCGGCTGCCATCGACTTGCGCAGCCAAGCGCTTGCTTGCGGTTGCTGCTGCTGATCCATTGCCCATTCCATCTCGGCGAAGGCCTTGGCGGCTTCATCGCTGCGGGTGAACACGTCGGCGCTTTGAAGGCGGTAGGAGGTGAGCGTTTCGGTCATCTGCGTGACGTCAGCGGTCAGTTGGGCGATCACGTCGCTCTCGGGCCAGTCGCGCTCAATCGCTTGCGGCAGAGCCTTTTCGATGTCCATCCCGAAGCTGTAGCCGTGGACTTTCCAGCCCTTGCCTTGCTCCAGAAACTCGACCATCACAAGGTGCTCGCAGTAGCTGCCGTAGCCCATCATTTCGAGAGCGTTGGCGTCGATCCCGCCGCGACAGCGAGGCATCATTTGCTCGCCGGGCAGGCGCGAGCAGGCTTCGAGTGCGCGATTGCGATCGCAAAGATCCATGCCGACGAAGGAAACGAGGGGCGGGAGCCAGGACTTGGTCTCATCAAGCCACTTGCCTTCGCGCGCTAGCTCGACGCGTTTCTCGTGCCAGGGGTAGGCGAGCACGCTGACGCCTTCAGTTACCACCGCTGCGTTTTGATGGCGCAGTTGAGGCTGAGGCAAACGCTCAAGCTCGTCGCGCTTGAGGGCTGCGGCTTCGGCTTCAGTATTGGCGGTGTAATCCAAGTCGAAGGGATCAGCGTCGGTTGCTTCGGGGTGCTCGCTCGACTCGCCCTCAGCCTCAGACGCGTCGGCATCTTGATCGGGCGATGCATCTTGTTGAGCAGCGTCTTCCTTATTGTCAGCATTGTCAGCTTTATCTTCTTGGGCGTCAGCAACGGCAGCGCCAGCTCCTTGATCGTGGAGCGCGTCGTCGCACCCGCCGAGCGAGGCGAAGAAGCTGCCCAAGATCAGCACGGCGAAACAGAGCAGCATCATGCTGCGCTGGCGTTTGATCATGTTGTCGAGGGAAGGCTGCTCTTCGCGAATCGAAGAGGGAGATTCAAATCCGTAAAAAGTCATAGGAGAATCGCTCCGTCTGGCCGGCGTCGAAGTTGGTATTGAGACGCGAGGCCAATTTCAAGTGGATTCCAGATAGGGTGCGTCTGGAATCTTCCATGCTAGCAGGTATCGATTGCGCTCGCAGGGAATAGTTTTTGGCTAGCTTGCGTTTTGTGAGTCGGTGCAGCACGTCTCAGGTGACGCGGCGCTGGACAGTGGATACAATATGCTCGCCTTCGCACGGGATCGAGGGCAGGCAAAGACATAGGGAGAGAATCATGGCTGGAGCATTGGCCGAAGTGACTGGACAGTCCTTTGAAGAGTTTGTGAAAGGCACTTCCGTTGCCGTGGTCGACTTCTCGGCTACCTGGTGCGGCCCCTGCCAGATGTTGAAGCCCACGATCGAAGCCCTGGCGGCTGAGAACGCTGGCAAGGTCAACATCGGCAAGGTTGACGTGGACAACGACAACGAACTGGCCGCACGCTTTGGCGTGAACTCGGTTCCTACGCTGATCTTCTTTAAGGACGGCGAGCAGAAGGACAGCATCTTGGGCGTCGCGCCGAAGGAAGCTATCGCTGCCAAGATCAAGTCGCTGCAGTAAGCTGAGCGATTGCAATCTGCGAACACCCTCCGCTAGCCGGAGGGTGTTTGCGTTTACTGAGCGTCATTTCGAGGCGAAGCCGAGCAATCTCAGATGCATCTCTTCAAACAAGCGACGTTCTTTTAGTGAGCAGTAGCGGAGACTTCTCCTCCTTGCGGTCGTCGAAGTGACGTCCGCGAAACCGGATCGAGATGCTTCTCGCTATCCACGCCACTTTCGCGCGATTCTCAACCTGCTATCATGCGCGTAGGGCCAGCCGCTCTTTGGAGCGCATGATGACAGACATCAACGACTACCAGCTCAGCGGAATGCACGCTGAGCCGAAGCAGGGCGTATCGCCCAAGACTCCAACTCGCATTCCTCGCAGGAAAAGCCTGCCACCCGGGTTCGTCAAGCCAAAGCAGCGGCAGGAGTCGTGGCGGTGGGGGACGATCGCGTTGTGGATATCCGCTCTGGTGAACGGCGCGGTGACGCTATTCAGCTTGGCTGCGGTGGTGGGAACGCACGCTGACCGCCAGTGGCGCTTGCCGGAGTGGTTTGACAGCGCGGTCCACGGCTTTGAGATCGCG
>Ga0213866_10000904_pt1 | contig 22940 bp, 19 predicted proteins | sample PICome_11_FD_160079 | JGI IMG/M metagenome (GOLD analysis project Ga0213866, IMG submission 160079) | Coastal seawater microbial communities near Pivers Island, North Carolina, United States - PICO284 | ecosystem: Environmental > Aquatic > Marine > Coastal | place: USA: North Carolina...
GCCTTTTTTGAGCTCCAGGCGTGCCTGGGCGTCGAACATGAGTTGCTTCTGTGCCATCTGAGTTGGCTCCAGTCTTAATTTGGAGGTGGGTGTTTGTTGTGGTTCGTGAAGTCACGCAAGCGTGACCGCTAAACGCGCTCGCTTCGCTTACTTTTCAATGATCGCGAGCAGTTCGCTCTCGCGCATGATCTTGTGCTCGACGCCGTCGATGTCGACTTCCGAGCCGGCGTACTTGCCATAGAGGACGGTGTCGCCCTTTTTGACGGACAGCTTGCCGCGTTCGCCCGAGTCAGTCAGCTTGCCGGGGCCGGCCGCGATGACCTTTCCGGTCTGCGGTTTTTCCTGTGCAGCTTCGGGCAGGTAGATGCCGGACTCGGTGCGTTCGTCAGCGGTATCGGGCTTGACGACGATGCGGTCGTCGAGTGGGGCGATCGAGGTCTTGTTGGCTTTCTTGGTCTTGGTGGCCATCGTAGGCGTCTCCGTTTGTTGGTTTGTTGTCTTTGATTAAGTTTGCTGAGTTTGTATGCGGGCAAGCCCGCACGCTAAACGTGGGATTACATCATGCCGGGCATGCCCATGCCGCCCATGCCTGGCATCCCGCCGCCCATGCCACCCATCCCGCCCATGCCGTGGTCGTGATGATGGTGATCGTCGTGGCCGCCTTCGTCTTCGACGGGGATCTCGGTGACGAGGCAGTCGCAGGTCAGCAGCACGGTCGCGACCGATGCGGCGTTCTGCAGCGCGGTGCGGTCGACCTTGGCCGGGGTGATGATGCCGCGCTCGATGAGGTCGGCGTACTCGAGCTTAAGTGCGTCATAGCCATTGGAGCCCTTGGCGGCCGCGACCTTGGAGACGACAACGGTGCCGTGCTCGCCGGCGTTGTCGGCGATGGTCTGCAGCGGGACGCTCAGGGCCTTGGTGATGATGTCCACGCCGACCTGCTCGTCGCCCTGGAGCTTGAGCTTGGCGAGCTTGGCCGCGGCACGGACGAAGGACACGCCGCCACCGGGCACGATGCCTTCTTCGACGGCCGCACGGGTCGCGTGCAGGGCGTCTTCGACGCGGGCCTTCTTCTCTTTCATTTCCGCTTCGGATGCGGCACCGACGTTGATCTGCGCCACGCCGCCGGCCAGCTTGGCCAGTCGCTCTTGGAGCTTCTCGCGGTCGTAGTCGCTGCTGGTGGTTTCGATCTCGCGGCGGATCTGCTCGATCCGGCCCTGGATGTCCTTGGTCGATCCGGCACCTTCGATGACGGTGGTGTTGTCCGCGTCGATGCTGATCTTCTTGGCCATGCCGAGGTGGCCCAGTTCAACCGCGTCGAGCTCGACGCCGAGGTCCTTCATGATCGCGGTGCCGCCGGTGAGGGTGGCGATGTCGCCGAGCATGGCCTTGCGCCGGTCGCCGTAGCCTGGCGACTTGACCGCACAGATGTTCAGCACGCCACGCAACTTGTTCATCACGAGCGTCGCGAGGGCTTCGCCTTCGACGTCTTCGGCGATGATCAGCAGAGGCTTCTTGGTTTCCTGGACCTTCTCGAGCAGCGGGACGAGCTTCTGGATGCTGCCGATTTTGTCTTCGTAGATGAGGATGAGGCACTTATCGAGCTCAACGGTCATCGCGTCGGGGTCGGTGATGAAGTTCGGCGAGAGGTAGCCGCGGTCGAACTGCATGCCTTCGACGACGTCGACGTAGGTCTCCAGGCTCTTGCCTTCTTCGACGGTGATGACCCCGTCCTTGCCGACGGTCTCCATCGCGTCGGCCATGATCTTGCCGATGGACGGGTCGTTGTTGGCGGAGATGGTCGCGACGTTCTGGATGTCCTTCTTGCCGTTGATCTTCTTGGCCTGCTTGTCGATCTCGGTGACGGCGGCCTCGACGGCCTTCTTGATGCCACGGACCAGCGCGTTCGCGTCGTGGCCGGCGGCGACCTGCCGGAGGCCTTCCTTGAAGATCGCCTCGGCGAGGACGGTCGAGGTCGTGGTGCCGTCGCCGGCCTTGTCGGAGGTCTGGCTGGCGGCTTCCTTCACGAGCTGGGCGCCCATGTTCTCGTTCTTGTCGGCCAGCTCGATCTCCTCGGCGACGGAGACGCCGTCCTTGGTCACGGTCGGGCCGCCCCAGGACTTGTCGAGCACGGCGTTGCGGCCGCGGGGGCCGAGGGTGCTCTTGACGGCGGTGGCGAGTTTTTCCACACCGGCCAAGAGGCTGGCGCGGGCGTCGGATTCGAATACGAGTTGCTTGGCTGACATCGGGGTCTGCTCCTAAGGGGAAGCGGGTTAGTCGTGTGGTTGGCCTGCAGCGATCGCCACTGGCTTGGGGGGAGTAGTACAACTGGCGGGCCAGTCATGCGGGACTTTGCGGATATTTACAGGTTACGTAAGTCAATATAATTAATGAGCTTACATACAAAGCGGCCTGTGATGAAAACAGCAGGCCGCTTGGGAGGCGTGTCAGGTTGGCAGGCCACCTCGGCGGGGGCTGTCAGGTATGTGGGATTAGATGTCAGAGCCGGTGTTGTCGGGCTCCTCGGCTGGGCCGGTGATCTCGCCGGCTTTGTAGCGTGCCCAGTAGGCCTTGAGTTCGCGTTTGACCAGCTTGGCCAGGACCACGCCCCCGATGATGTTGGGCAAGGCCATGGTCAGCAGCATGGCGTCGGCAAAATCGATGACCGGGCCCAGGCTGGCGACGGCACCGACGAAGACGCAGGCGACGAAGATCAGGCGGAAGACCACCACAGACTTGAGCCCGATGAGGTAGCCCCAGGCCCGCTCGCCGTAGTAGCACCAGGAGATCATGGTCGAGAAGGCGAAGAGCACGATGCTCACCGACAGGACCCAGGGGAACCAGTTGCCGACGCGGGTCTGTTCGAACGCGAAGAGCGTGACCGCCGAGCCGTTGGATTCTTCAATGAGTTCCGGTGCGATGTAGGCGTCGGTGATGAGCACGACCATCGCGGTCATGAAGCAGATGACGATCGTGTCGATGAACGGCTCGAGCGAGGCGACGAAGCCCTCGCGGATCGGCTCTTTCTGCATCGCCGCGGAGTGGGCGATCGCGGACGAGCCCAGGCCCGCTTCGGAGGAGAAGGCTGCACGCTGGAAGCCGATGATCAGGACGCCGACCAGCCCGCCATAGGCCGAGTCTTTCGCGAATGCGTCCTGGAAGATGAGCCCGATGTGGCTGGGGATCTGATTGAGGTTGAAGGCGATAACGATCGCGCAGCCGAGCACGTAGAGCAGACACATGGCCGGGACGATTTTGCTGGTCGCGGCGCCGATGCGTGTGATGCCGCCGACGACCACGATGCCGACCAGTGTCGCGAAGACCAGGCCGAAGCCGATGCTGACCTTCGATTTTTGCGAGGCTCGGGCCGTTTTGTCTTTTGCGACGGCGTCCTCTGGAAGGACCTTCTCGATCTGCGACGGCAGGAGGATGGCACGCACGCGGTCATCGGCCAGCTCAGCGCGGACGACATCCTTGGGTTTGTCAGCAAGGTCACCCATGGACACCGCGTCGAGTTGGTTGTCATTCAACAGCGGCCGAAGCACATCGATCGGCAGTTCGTCACGCCGTTGCTCCGCGAGCGAGTCCTGCTGGACAAACTGCGAGTAGAAGCCTTCGAAAGCCTGATTGGACTGGAACATGTTGCCCCCGCCCAGCGAGGCGCCCATACAGAAGACGGCAAAGATGATCGCGAGGGTCTTGCCGAACACGCCCATGCCGCCGTTGATCTTCTTGAACCCCTGGTCCAGGTAGTACATCGGCCCGCCGGAGATGCTGCCGTCTTCGTTCTTGATGCGGAACATCTGTGCCAGCGACGACTCGTGGAACTTGGCGGTCATGCCGAAGAGCCCGAGGAACATCATCCAGAAGATCGCGCCCGGTCCGCCGAGTTTCACCGCGATCGCGACGCCGGCGATGTTGCCCAGCCCGACGGTGGCGGATAGGGCGGAGGTTAGTGCGCGGAAGGGCGGGATCTCGCCTTCGTCCGATTTGGAGCTGAATTTGCCACGGACGATGTCGATCGCGTGCTTGAATCCGCGGATGTTGATGAAGCCGTGCCAGACCGTGAAGAAGATGGCGCCCAACGCAAGGAACACGACAAGGAAGGGGGCTTTAGGTCCTTCGACTTTGAGGTCACCTTGCTCAGTCTTTGGCTTGCCGGGTTCAGTGACCGGCTGGTATTTCGCGCCCTTCACAACGGTCACGGTCTTGTATTCACCGTTGTGCTTGCGGATCGGATTGCCTGACTTCGTGGTCAGGATCGCTTCGAATTCTGCCTCAGCTTCTTCTTCCGTCGCCTTGATCTCGTAGACAGGTCCTCCGCCCTCATCCGTCACTTCACTTCGGAATGCGCCGAAGCTGACGTCGAAGAACAGGGTTGTGAAGACCGCGTTGTTGATCACGCCTAGCGTCGCGTCGAACCTGTCGCCGAGTGTAGGGTCCGTATCAGGGTCTTGGACGTTGGTGACCAGCGGCAGGTCGAAGCCGTTGTCAGTCGCTTCGGATTCCTGAGCGAGGGCGGGCGTGCGTAGGAGCGAGCTCAGGGCAAACGCAGCGAGCAACAGTAAGACAGATAGCATGGCCAGCGGTTGTTGCGTGTCAGCCGGTCTTGTGGGTCGGTTCATGGATGTCGTCTCGGGATTGCGTGAGGACGCAGGTCAGGACAGGTGATTAATGATTCGCGAGGGCTGACTCGAGGTTGGCCTCTTCACCCACCAGGCGTGGGTAGCCCAGCCGTTTGGAGACACTCATGTTCAGCCGCTTTAAGAGTGCTTGAACTTTTGTGCTGTTGCGCTCGGCGGTGAAGCTGCCACGCAGCGTTGACTGGCCCAGCAGGTCTTTGAAACGCTCGCTGCGATCGGCCAGCAACAGGTCGGCCTGCCAGAGGCTCGCGGTCAGGTTCGATTCGCCCGGCTCGGAGTCGAGGTGCAAAAAGCCCGCGCCGCTGTAGACCCCGACCTCTTTGTAAAAGCCCTCATCGGTCCGGCGGTTGGCGAAGACGATGTACTGGATCGTCGCGTTCGTCGCGTCGGGGTTGACGGGGGTGAGCCCAGCACGGGGGCTCCACATCATGCGGATCGATGCGGCCTGGGTCGGGTTGTCCTCCGGGCCTTCGATCAGCACGACCGTGATCGACTCGGTGCTGTCAAAGACGTAGTACGCGGCGTTGAAATCGCCTTGCAAACGAAGCGAGGTGTCTTCCTGGCTGACGACGGCTAGCGCGGACTGGCTGGTCCACAGTGAACTGCTGCAGCCGGTAAGCAGCAGGGCGGACAAGGCGAGCAGGGCTGTCAGTCCGCATCGGTTCATGAGGGGGTCTCTTCGGTGCTTTGTTCTGCGGGTTCTTCTGTCGGGGTCGGTTGCGCTGATTTCTCGCGTTTGAGCCCGAGGACTTGGACCGTGTCGCGCTCAACGACCGAGCGGAGCTGCTCACGCGGGACGGACGGCAGGTGCGTGCCCTGGGTCAGTGTGTTGACCGAGTAGATGGTCTTGATTGCCTGCTCGGGGGTGACGAACGGGAAGTTGCTGCCGAAGAGCACCTGGTCCATCGTGCCCAGCTGGTGGGCGGTGAGTAAGGCATTGAACAGTTGCCAGGGCCGGGCGGTGAAGCCGGAGATATCGGCGTAGACGTTGGGGTGCTTGGCGAGCAGGGCGACGCCTTCTTCGACCCAGGGGTCGCCAAACGTGCCGAGCACGAGCTTAAGCTCGGGGAACTCGCGGATGACTTCATCGAGCAGCGCGGGCCTTGCGAACTCCATGCGTGCCTCGCGGGCCATGACCGTGCCGCACTCGATGAGCACGGGCAGCTTGTGGTGCTGGCACGCTTCAAAGAGCGCCATCGCACGGGTGTCGGTGGGGTGGAAGCCGGCGGCGGCAGGGTTGACGGTGACGCCGACCAGCCCCAACGCGATCGCTTTCTCGACGGACTGGGTCGGATACGTGTCGGCCTTGGGGTCGATGCCAGCAAAGCCCAACAGCCGATCGGGATCACGCGTCAAGTAGCTCGCCACCTGTTCGTGCGGGATCGATCCGCCCAGGAGCTTGCTTTCAAAGCCCAGCAGGACCGCGGCGGTCACCGGCTCCATCGCCTGCTGATGGTCGTCGGCGTCGGCGCTGTGGTCGTCCCAGGCATCGATCCGCCGGCGGCGCATCTGTGCCGCAACAGACGGGCCGAACTGCTCGGTCGAGGTCCATAGCCGGGTATGCAGGTCGAGGGTCATGTACGGCGGCCTGTTTGGGTGCTAATTCAGTCGGCCTGGTTGGCCTGGTAGTCCGCGGCGCTCAACAGTGAGCCGGTGGCGCTGGGGTCGGCGGGCTTGACCTTGAGGATCCAGCCCTGGCCGTAGCAGTCGTCGTTGATCAGTGCGGGGTTGTCGAGTACCGCCTGATTGACTTCGGCCACTTCGCCGGCAATGCCGCAATACAGCTCGCTGGTCGCCTTGACCGACTCGATTTCGCCGAAGCTCTCGCCGGCCTCGATCGGGCCCGAGTCGTTGGTGACCTCTAGGTAGGTGATGTCGGTCAGCTCGTCGACCGCGGGCTGGCTGATCCCGATGGTCACGAGATCGCCCTCGGTCTTGTGCCACTCGTGGCTGGAGAGGTATTGGCGGTCATCGGGGGCGGTCATCGCGGAGGCTCCGGGGTTTTTGATTCGTGTGATGCTCATGATAGGGCGATGGCCGATCCCCTACAATGCCGCCCCGCACCCGCGAGAGATGTGGATAGCAGGGCTATGCAATCCGACCTAACATGCGGATCAGGCCCAATCGGGCGACCCGAAACGCCGATACCAGAATTCGGTGCGAACGCCCGCCGATCGGCCAATCGTCAGGTCGGCCCCCCTGAACGCCACACGCAGCCCCAAGATGAGGACGCCTACGTGACTTCGCAGAAACTGACCCACCTCAAGCAGCTGGAGGCCGAGAGCATCCACATCATCCGGGAGGTGGCCGCCGAATTCGACAACCCCGTGATGCTCTTCTCGCTGGGCAAGGACTCAATGGTCATGCTCTGGATGGCGCTCAAGGCCTTTGCGCCCGGCAAGCTGCCATTCCCGCTCCAGCACGTCGACACGACCGGGAAGTTCGAGGAGATGTACAAGTTCCGTGACTGGCTCACCAAAGAATATGACCTGGACTTGCGGGTACACGTGAACCAGGAGGGCGTCGACGCCGGGGTCAGCCCGTTTTCCGTCGGCTCGGCCAAGCACACCGACATCATGAAGACCCAGGGTCTCAAGCAGGCGCTGAACCACTACAAGTACGACGCGGCCTTCGGCGGCGCGCGTCGCGACGAAGAAAAGTCCCGCGCCAAAGAACGCGTCTACTCCTTCCGCGATAAGAACCACCGCTGGGACCCCAAGAACCAGCGGCCAGAACTTTGGAACCTCTACAACTCCGAGGTCAACAAAGGCGAGTCCATCCGCGTCTTCCCCATGAGCAACTGGACCGAGCTGGATATCTGGCAGTACATCTACCTCGAAGACATCCCGCTTGTTCCCCTGTACTTCGCGGCCGAGCGCCCTGTCGTCGAGCGTGACGGCGTGCTGATCATGGTCGATGACGACCGCATGCCCCTGGAAGAGGGCGAGACGCCGATGATGAAGTCGGTGCGCTTCCGCACGCTCGGTTGCTACCCACTGACTGGCGCGGTCGAGTCGGATGCGACCGACCTGCCGACCATTATCCAGGAGATGCTCGTGGCCACCAGCAGCGAGCGTCAGGGACGCGTCATCGACTTCGACTCCGACGCGTCGATGCAGAAGAAGAAAGAAGAGGGGTACTTCTAAGATGTCGCATCAATCCGAACTCATCGAAACCGACATCCTCGGCTACCTCAAGCAGCACGAGAACAAGGAGCTCTTACGCTTCCTGACCTGCGGGTCCGTGGACGACGGCAAGTCGACCCTGATCGGCCGGCTGCTCTACGACTCCAAGATGGTCTATGAAGACCAGCTCGCCGCAGTCAAGAGCGCCTCGGGCAAGTACGGCACGACCGGCACGGACTTCGACCCCGCGCTGCTTACCGACGGCCTGCGCGAAGAACGCGAGCAGGGCATCACCATCGATGTTGCCTACCGCTACTTCTCCACCACCAAGCGCAAGTTCATCATCGCCGATACGCCCGGCCACGAGCAGTACACCCGCAACATGGCCACCGGGGCCTCGACCTGCGACCTGGCGATTATCCTCATCGACGCTCGTTACGGCGTGCAGGTCCAGACCCGACGTCACTCATTCATCGCGTCGTTGCTGGGCATCAAGCACGTCGTCGTCGCGATCAACAAGATGGACCTGGTCGACTTTTCCGAAGAGGTCTACGAGCAGATCAAGGCCGACTACACCGAGTTCGCCGGCAAGCTCGAGCTGCCCGACATCCGGTTCGTCCCGATGTCCGCGCTCAACGGCGACAACGTCGTCAACCCCTCCGAGCAGACGCCTTGGTACAAAGGCGGGACGCTGATGCACATCCTCGAGAACGTGCATATCGCCAGCGATCGCAACCTCATCGACTTCCGCTTCCCCGTCCAGTACGTGAGTCGGCCGGACCTTAACTTCCGTGGCTTCTGCGGCACGATCGCCTCGGGCATTGTCCGCCCCGGCGACGAAGTTATGGCTCTGCCCTCGCGCAAGACGGCACTGGTCAAGCGCATCGTCACCATGGACGGCGACCTCGACGAGGCCTACGCGCCGCTCGCGCCGACCATCGTGCTCGACCGCGAGATCGACGTGTCACGCGGCGACATGCTCGTGCACCCGCACAACGTGCCCAAGGTCGATCAGGCCTTCGAGGCCATGGTCGTCTGGATGACCGAGGATGCGCTGAAGGAAGGCAAGCAGTACACGATCAAGGCCGGCACCTCGACCGCGACTGGAGTTGTCAGCGACCTGCGCTACCGCATGGACGTCAACACCATGCACCGCCAGGACGCCGAGCAGCTCGAGCTCAACGAGATCGGCCGGGTCGTGATGGACCTCTCCAAGCCGATCGCGTTCGATCCGTACTCCCGCAACCGCAACACCGGCGCGTTCATCATCATCGACAAGCTGACGAACAACACCGTCGGCGCCGGGATGATCCTGGACCGCGACCCGGACAGCGGCGCTTCGCGTCGGCTGGAGCTGGCCGAGAAGCGCGGCACCGAGTTGAAGGTCCACGAGTCGCTGATCACCGCCGAGGAACGCGCGACGCGCCTCACCCAGCAGCCCGCGACCGTCTGGCTCACGGGACTGACCGGCAGCGGCAAGAGCGCCGTGGCCTACGCCCTGGAACGACGGCTCTTCGACGAGGGCAAGAGCGCGATGGTTCTCGATGGACGCAACGCCCGGCTTGGTTTGAGTGCCGACCTGGACTACACCCTGGACGACCGCAAAGAGAACCTCCGCCGCGCCGCCGAGGCCGCGAACCTCTTCAACGACGCCGGCCACATCGCCATCTGCGCCTTCCTCTCGCCCTCCGCCGAGGACCGCGCGATGGCTAAGGAGATCGTCGGCGACGACACCTTCCTCGAGGTCTACCTCGAGGCCCCGGAAGACGTCTGCAAGTCACGGGCCGAGACGGACGAGTTCGCTAAGACGAACAAGGACATGGCCGCCTTCAGCGACATGGCCGCGCCGTACGAACCGCCGACGTCGGCTGATCTCGTGCTGAAGACTGACGACCTGACGGTCGACCAGTCGGTGCAGAAGGTCTACGACCTGCTTAGCGAGCGTGGGTTGTTGAAGTAAACAATCTGGTTTTAGGGTTTACCCCGCCGCGGTCTTGCTCGTCGCGGTGTCGGACAGCTTCTTGTCTTCGGGGTACTTGATGCGTTGGTGATACATCGCGGTCAGCGATTTGGTCAGCGCGTTTTCGATGCGGCTGAGGTCCTGCAGGGTCATGTCGCAGTCGTCGAACTGGCCGTCCATGAGTCGCTTGCTGGCCATGGTCTTGACGAGGTTTTCGAGGCGCGTGGCGGTGGGTTCGTCCATCGCGCGGGCGGCGCCCTCGACGCAGTCGCAGAGCATCATGATCGCGGCCTCGCGCGTTGTCGGCTTGGGCCCGGGGTAGCGGAACTCGAACTCACTGGGGCTTGGCTTGTCCTCGGCTTCGGTCTGCTTCTTGGCCTCGTGGTAGAAGTACTCGACGAGCGTGGTGCCGTGGTGGCTTTCGATGAAATGCCGGATGACGCCGGGCAGGCCGAACTCGCGCGCCATCTCGACGCCATCTTTCACATGCCCGACGATGATGAGCAACGACATCGCGGGGGAGAGTTTGGCGTGCTTGTTGGGGCCGCCGGCCTGGTTCTCGATGAAGTAGGCGGGCTTGTTCGTCTTGCCGATGTCGTGGTACATCGCGCCGACGCGGCAGAGCAGGGCGTCGGCGTTGACGGCCTCGGCGGCGCTCTCGGCCATGTCCGCGATGCGGAGCGAGTGCTGGTAGGTGCCCGGGGCCTCGTGCGCGAGGCGTTGCAGCAGCGGGTGGCTGACGTCGTTGAGCTCCTTGAGCGTCATCGCGGTGGTGACGTTGAACAGCCGTTCGATGACGGGCAGCGCGCCCTGGACGAGCAGGCCGGTGAAGAACCCTGAGGTCATCGCGGCGAGCGCGTCGATGATGACGGTCTGCACGACGCCCTCGGCGAGGACGGGCTTGACGGCCAGGCCGACGATCGCGGCGGTCGCGCCCATCGCCAGGCCCGCGTAGGTACCGACGATGACGAGCTTGGACCGCGAGCGGATTTCTTTGAGCTGCATCACGCCGGCCGCGACGCCGACAACGACGATCACGGTGGTGGCCAGCGGGAGTTTCAGGAAGATCACCACGAGCATCGCGAGCACGACGCCCATCGCCAGGGCGAATCGCTGGTCATAGGCGATGGCGAGCACGGTTGCCGCGAAGAGCACGGGGAAGGTCAGCGAGCCGATGATGAAGTCCGGCCAGAGCAGCGAGGACGAGACGGCGGCGGCCAGACACAGCAGCAGCAGGGCGGTGATGACCATGCCGCGCATCGGGTTTCGGACCAGGCGCGGGCAGTAAGCGAAGAAGTAGACCCAGAGCCCGGTGGCGACAATCATCATCAGCCCGAGCATCGCGGCGCGGGGCAGCCAGCGCTGCATGTCCGAACGCGAGGCGAGGTACGCGGCCTCTTCGGCTTCGACGGTGTCTTTGAGCGATTGCGTGACGTTGTCGCCGGGCTGGGCGAGGACGACGCCGGCGTTTCGCGGTTCGACCCGGTCGGGCACGGCCTGTCGCGCGGCTTCCTTCGCGGCCTCGGTCAGGACATCGCTGAAGTTGTAGGTCGGTTGGAGGCTGTTGATGATAAACGCGGTGATCGCGTTGCGCGCGTCGAGCGGGACGCCTGCGGCCAACTGATCCAGCTCGATCGAGAGCTGCTTGGTGTCTTTAAGGCTGAGCACTGCACGGCTGGACTTGACCCGGCGTGCAGCGGTGCCTTCTTCGGGTTTGGGGTGATCGATCACGATTGTTGCGCGCAGGTGTTCTTGCCGCTGCTCTTCGGTGATGATCGGTGTGTCGAACAACGCGTCGAGCATCTGCGGGACCAGGCGGGCCCAGCGCTGCTGCTTACTAGGTTCGTCGGGGTCGGCGAAGCTGCGCAGGCTTTCGAAAGCCCGGCTGTTCTTCTTGATCCGAAGGTCGCGCTGCACTTCGGTCTCTTCGGGGTCGGTCGCCTCCATCCCCAGCGAGACGAGCATGGTCTTGGGCACGTCTTGCAGCGTTTCGTAGCCGGCGAGCGTGGCGGGCAACGACTCGAGGTCGAGGGCGAGCCGGTCGTAGAGCGGGCGGTTGGCCTCGAAGTGCGGGGGCACCTGGTCGGCGGCGTAGCGTCGGTCCAGGCGGGTCGCCTCTTCATCGACGACGGAGAACGCGACGCGGCTGACGATCGGCTCCTCGATGGCCTGGCCGAGCTGCAGCGGTCGGGCCCGATCGATCAGCGGCGAGGCGATGACGGTGGCGATGACGGCGAAGACCATCGCGTAGAGCACCGCCCAGCCGATCTCGGGCCGGCGGATAACATCGCGCCAGCCGCGCCGGGCCTTGAGGTTTCGGCGGACTTCGCGCCGTCGTGCTGTGGAGGTCTTGCCTTGTGCCATGGTGCGGGTGGGGACATGGGCGCGGAGGCCAAACGGGCGGCCTGCCGGGTATCAATATCGACCAGCCAGCAGGGCGGCTGCGAGTGGATATTGTAACCGGCCGATGGGGGGCCGATCACGGCTATTGTGTTGTGTTCTCGGACGCGTCGATCTCGTCGATAACGTCTTTGATGAAGTCGGTTTGCGGGCGACGGTCCTGCTCGCCATACGCCTCAACGACACGCTGCACGAGGCTATGGCGGACGATGTCGGCCCCGTCGAGGGTGCACATGGCGATGCCCTTGGTCCGACGCAAGCGGCGCACCGCGTCAATCAGCCCCGAGTCGCGTGGGTCGTCCAGGTCGATCTGGCTGGTGTCGCCGGTGACGATCATCTTGCTGCCGTGGCCCAGCCGGGTCAGGAACATGAGCATCTGGCTCTTGGTCGTGTTCTGCGCCTCGTCACAGATGATGCACGCGTCGTTGAGCGTTCGGCCGCGCATAAAAGCGAGTGGGACGATCTCGATCAGGTCGACCGCCATGAATCGTTCGATCTGTTCGAACGGCATCATGTCGTGCAACGCGTCGAGCAGTGGCCGCAAGTACGGGTTGACCTTGTCCTGCATCGTGCCGGGCAGGAAGCCGAGCTTCTCTCCGGCCTCAACCGCCGGGCGAACCAGCACGAGCTTGCGGACCTGGCCTCGTTTGAGCATCGACACCGCGGCGGCGACGGCGAGGTAGGTCTTGCCCGTGCCGGCCGGGCCGATGCAGAAGGTCAGGTCGTTGTGCGCAATGCACTCGGTATAGATGCGTTGGCCGGGCGACATCGGCTTGACGCGTCGGTTGTCGAGGTAGACGTCGAAGGCCTGGGGCAGCGGGCCGTGTGGTGATGATTCGCCTTCGCGGTTGCCCGACTGGATGTTGGGGAACTGGCTCCTGCTCGGTGCGCTGATCGCGGCGATGGCGTCGAGCAACTGCTGGCGGGTCAGTGGGCTGTCGTGGCGGGCGGCCTCGCTGAGCCGTTCGATGACATGCGCCGCCTGACCGACGGCGTCGGACTTGCCAGTGAGTTTGAGGGACTCGGAGCGCGCATTGATCGAGACGCCCAGCGCCTCGCGGATGATCTTGAGGTTGCGCTCGGACGGGCCGGTGACGCCGTAGCGCTCTGCGCCTTCGGGGATTTTGATCGTGAGTTCCATGGCCTATCTCAATGCGGCTGAGCCGTGCATTTTAGTTGATCCAGTGGTGGCAGATCGATGGGGTCCGGCGTGGTTTTGAAGTTTTGGGTTTTGGACATTTCTATAAGCGTCGTGATAACGCCGCCGTTGAGTTCTTCCAGGAACTCGACCAGCTCCGCGTCGGTTCCTTTGAAGCAGGTCGACAGCGTTGCCCAGAGCCGCTCCTTCGATTTTTTGTTCTTATGTTTGCGGAATACGTTGTAGTGGGCGAAGACATACGTGCCGATGTCGCCACGATCCGGTGCGAGGTCTGCGTCTTTGATCTTCACGATCGCGTAGAGGGACATCCCGTTGGGTTTGCCGTAGAACGCGATGTTCTCGCGCTCACTTAAGGCGTTGCGGGTGGCGACGCCGCTCTGCTCCCATGCGTCGATCAATCCATCGAGTTCACGGTCAAAAATATCGCCGTGGCTACCGCCGTCGAAAAATTTTCTGAATCTTGGGAAGCACTGGTAGGCGACCGAACAGGCCATCAGTGCGAGGCCGGTGAGTAGTAGTTTTCCGGCTTCCTCAGCTTCATTGACGACGCCGAAGGCACCGAATACCGCGATGGGAAAGCCAATGACCAGGCCGATGATGCTGCCCTTGGTCATGTCATGGGCGAAGTCTTCTTCGCTGAAGATCGTGGCCTTATTGAACTGCTTTTTATAGAACGCGTGATCCATGGGGGATGTTTTCTCGTGGCCGTTCGAATGAATGCGGTTGTCGCGGTCCTAGTTCTTCAGCCTCACGCCCCAGATCTGTGCCAGTTCTTGACGGGTGGTTTGCTTCAGTGCTCGGCCGTCGGGGAAGGTCCAGGTCTGCAGTTCGTTGTCGCGGTCGAAGACCATGACCTGTTCGGAGAGGTCGAGCACCGGTCGGATGTAGACTTTTCGGCCGCCCTCTTGGGTTGGCTCGACACGCATCAGGCGGATGTCGATCCGCGCGGTGTCCGGGTGGTAGGCGGTGAAGGCGTAGGTCTTTTCTTCGTTGGGCAGCATGTACGGCATGAGCAGCGCATCGACGAACGACAGGAACGCACGCTTGGGTGTTGGCCAGGCCTTCTCGACCAGGTCACCCGACGGGTAGCTGCGCGGGTCGGCGGACGGGTAGCGCAGGCGGGTGTCCTTGTTGCTCTCGCGCTGCAGCAGGTATTCGACCATGTGGCGCGGCGGCGTGCCCTCTCTTGTGATCTGGACGTGGTCCGTCGCCTTGCCGCCGATCTTAGCGACGCCGCGGACGCCCGTCTCGACCCAGATGCCGGCGCGCAGGTTCTTGGGGTCGTTCTTGAATCGCATCGAGCGCTTGATCTGCCAGTAGCCGTTGACATCGTCGGGCGTATCGACGGCTTCGTACAGCCGCTCCATAACGGCGCCGCGTCCTTCGAGATGGGACTGGAGAATGAAGGCGTTGCCCTCGACCTCGAACCGGTCGATGCCTTCGAGCCGGCCGGTCCCGCCACTTGCTTTGAGCTTGTTCTTAAGTTGTTTGTAGTAGGCCTCGTCCTGGAACCGCTGCCAGACGCGGATGTAGCCGATGTCGTTATTGTCTTCGAGCGCGCGGTACAGCCGGTCGTCACGCATGGCTTTGAGCTTGTCCTCCTGCGTGATTTTGCCCAGCAGTTGCTCGCTGTTCTGCAGCCAGCCATGGATGCGCCGGTTGACGTCTTTTGCGTCGTCGACTTTGATGCTGTGAACCATGCATTCAAACGTGCAGACCGCGTCGACTACCTGCTCGGGTGTGCACTCCATGCGGAGGATCGCGACGCTGTAGTCGTCGAGCTGAAGCAGCGCGACCCCGAAGTAGTGTGGCTCGCCCGCACGCTTGTCGGGTTTGACGATGAAGTAGTTGATGAGCCCGCCGATCTTGTCGACCTCAACGACCTGGTCGGTTCGCGTGTTGATGACCTGGCCGGTGATGGCTTTGAGTTCATCACTCAGTTGTTTCTTGAGCAGGTCAATCTTTGCGGGCATGAGCAGGTGCTTGCCCCTGGCGTCGAAGCCTTCGTAGGCCCCGCGTGCGAAGGCCAGGCGGATACGTGTGCCATTGGGCAGCGCCCAGCGCATGACATCGCCCTGTGCGGTGTCGGCGATGCGTGTGGGCTCGTGCGGCTCGCGGATCGTCAGGCCGTAACGCAGCTCGCTGAAGCGGTCCGCGCTGAGCCAGCGGTCGGGCTCGGCCAGCGGGTTGTCGGGCAGGTCGAGTTCCTGTGCGCTCAGACCGGTCGCGGTCATCGCAAGCAGCAGGGCATAACAAAGGTTCAGCAGGTGATGCGGCCGAGGAGCCGGTCGCACACCGTTGCGGGGGTGGTTACACATGCCTGAATTATAGTTGGCTGCCGGTCACAGACCCAGCTCTGCGCCGGTGATCAGCTTCGCGGCGATGAGGCTGCCGGTCAGGAGCGCACCCATGAGGATCGCGATCGCGAGCCGGCGCTTGAAGGGGTCTTGGATGAGTGGGCCTTTTGGCATGGCGGCATCGTACATCGAATGGATGACTGCCGACAGCACTTAGGCGGTGTTAGGCTGCGTCGCGGTTCTTCCGCTTGCCGTCTTTGGGGGTGTAGCCGTAGGTGTACCCGTAGCCATAGCCGTAGCGGTAGCCGTACTTGTAGGCGCGGCCCCGTGTGCGCGGGTTGTCGGTGGCGATGATGCCGCTGACCTCCGCGTTGTAGCTGGTGAGGGTGTTGATGGCCTGCTCGACGAGCGGGCGCGGCGTGCGACGCATGCGTGCGACGACGAGGACCTCATCGCTCTGGCTGCCGAGGATGCCCGCGTCGGCGAGTTGCAGGACGGGGGGCGTGTCGATGATGACGTGGTCGTACTTGGCACGCAGCCCCTGGATCAGGTTGCTCATGCGCTGGCTGGAGATCAATTGCACCGCTTCGTCGCTGACGCGTCCGCCTGCGGTGATGATGTGCAGGGGAGATCCTTCGATCTGCTGGATCACGTCGGCGAGCTTTGCTTCGCCACGCAGGTAATCAATGAGGCCGGGGTGTTCATTATCGCAATTCATCAGCTTTGCGAAGGTTGGCAGGCGCAGGTCGCACTCGATAATGATGGTATTGCGATTGCGCAGTTCTGCGAAGCTCAGGCCAAGATTCACACAGGTGATTGTCTTGCCCTCTTGTGGTGTTGCGCTGGTGATGGTGTGCACCAGATGCCGCTCATTTTCATGACGCGCGAGGATCGAGGTGCGGATGGAGCGGTATTCCTCGCTCATTGCTGAAGCGGGGCTGGTCATTGCAACGAGCCGGTCATCCAGATTGCCGCGAAGGTGTCGTCCAAGAACCCTGCTCCACCAGCTAGTTTTAGGCTTCTTGGTGTTATGGACCCGCAGGGGGCGATCAATGCTGATGTCTTCGGTAGGGGCATCTTCAGTGATCGTTTGTGTAATTGCCAGTGCCGGCAGTTCCTCGACCTGCTCAATAGGGTCCAAGTCCTCGGTCGGCCATTCGCTGATCTCGTCGGCGTTGACAATCGCGTTGCCGTCCATGTCGGTGTCAATCGAAAGCTCAATGTCTGCGAGTCGAAACGGCTCTTGTACGTCTTGTTCTTCGCTCTGTTGGAAAGTGGCCGTCTGATCAGAGGGGGCGGCTTGGGAATCTTCCGCTTCAGCACGAGGCAATGAGATATCGGACGCATTTGTCAGGGGCGTACTGTCCTGCGGCTTATCACCGTTCTGCTTATTTAGTGCATCAAAGATGTAACCCATGATTCCAACTCCAAAATCAAGCGGCAGGCTGAACGTCGCATTCGGGCCAGGCCCGGCAGCGTGTCCGCGATAACTCGCTCGGTCATTTTCGACTGATCGTGCCGGTCTTCTGCACCATGCCATACAGTTGGCCGGTGGTCTCTACGGTGGTTCTCGTGTTTTCAGTATCAAATCGGACGTGGCTTGCCTGTGCATCCTCAAGCGAGATAGTGCCAGCCGAAACCGGCGGGGCAGGGGCCTTTCCTTCAGCGACAGAGATCATCGCGTCTTTTGCGCGCTCTTTGAGCTGGTTCATGAGGTCTGGACGCTGCAGGTCCAGATACAACAGCCCGGTGAAGAGAATGAGCACACTGGCCATGACTAGCGCATTGGTTGGGTAGAGGATCCCGTACCGCATCTTCCGCATTCGGCGGTGCTGGCGGGTGATCAGTTCACTGACCGAGCCGAGCACGGGGATCGTGGTCGTTTCGGCGAGTTGGCGTGCGTTGCGGTAGGACTCGTCCGTACGATGGGCGAGAAATACGCTCAATGCTCCACTGGCCAGGCCCAAGAAGCTTGCGACCAGCATCACTTGGACCAGGTTCGGAGATACGGGCGTGGGCATCGGCTCCGCACGTCGGATGAATTCCATCTGAACCCCGCGTTCGCCGGTCTCAGGCGTCAAGTAATTCTCCGCTCGGCGACGCATGTTCTGGTAGTAGTCCACATCCTTTTGAGATGTATTAACTTGCGAGACGAGTTTACGGTGCTCAGCTCTGGCAGGCAGCATGTCTGCTGACATTTCGGAGAGATCGTCGATCTTCTTTCGCCGAAGGGCGATCTGCTCTTTGAGGGCATCTCGCTCAGCGGTCGCCGAGGTCAGTGCAAGTTCCAGTTCCGCACGTTTGGGGTTCGGGTGATCCTGGGTCGCGGTAACAACGTTGGCCTTTGTCCCATCGATCTGTTTTTGTAGGTCTACTTCCTGCAGGCGTAGCGCGGCAACTTCGGGGTGCTGCTCGGTCATACGCAGCGTTGTGGTGAACTCGCGGATCTTGTCCTGGAGCGTCTCCATTTTTGTCTCAAGACGCGTGAGGTATGGGTTCTTGCCGTGTACGATCGAGGGCAGGGTCTTTGGCTCAATGTCGATTGCTTCACGCAGAGAACGGCGTCGGATATCCAGTCCTTCTAGGTCGGTCATGAGCATCGATAACTGGTCTTGTGCTTCACCGAGCTGAGACTGGATGCTGTAGGGCTGCTCGGGCAACAGCATGGCGTGTTCCTGCTCGAACATGCCCAGGACTTTCTGCCGCTCTTCAAGCTCATTCCGGTGATCTTCGATGAGGTTGTCGAAGTAGGCGATGGAGCTGTTTGCCCGTTCGACCATCGAATCGCGCGTGGTATGCATGTATCGATCGACCAGCGCGTTAACGATCAGTGCTGAGATATTCGGATCGTCCAGCACCAACTCTAGGCGAAGCTGCACACGGGTGCTGTCTGCGTATTCGCGATTAACAAGCAGTTGTTGCTTGACTTGCGCACGTAACTCAAGCAATTCGGTCTGGTTTTTGATGTAGCCGACCTTCATCAGGCGCGGCTCGAGTTCGTTGATGACATGTGCGATTGCGTGGCTTCCAGAGATTTCTTTGGTTAGCGCTTGCATCGGGTCCATATATGAATCGCTGGCTCCCGAACGAATCGCTTCGATCAACTCGGGGGCGTTTCGGCGTTCAAAGTAGGCGGTCGCCTCGTACTTGCGCGGGAGGAAGAGGCTGGCAAAGAGCACCAGCGCGGTCATCGCGAACGCGGGAAGGACAAAACGCCAGCGGTGCTGGAGGATCACATCCCAGAGCTCGTAGATGGCTTTTGCTTGTTCCTGCTTATTCGTTGCCATAGCAATCACTCCGCCTATTGCGCGGTTAGGGTGGTCATTAGTTCGAGGCGTCGTCGCCGTAGGGCCGATCGCCTGTTGCCGAGTCCGCGATATTGGCCGGCCCGTTGATCAAAGAGGAGAGCGGCTGCAGCGGCATGAGCAACTGCTCGAAGCTCATCGTGGCCTTGGCAATACCGGATGGCGGGACATAAATGATGTCGCCGTTCTCAAGCACACTATTCAGCGTGGTGTCGCCGGTCTGGATCATGTGATCCAAGTTGATTGTCATTCGGGCACGCAGCTCGCCGTTCTCGTCGGGCCGTACGATGGTGATCGAGCCCGCGTCGGCGCGGTCGGTCGGACGAGCTTTTGCGAGGGTCTCGAGCACCGTGTTTGACCCGTTGTATGTAAATGCGCCGGGGTTCCCGACCTGACCGAAGACGAAGATTCTCTTGCTTGCGTAGCGGGTGACGCGGGCGTTGACGTCTGCGTCCTGATAGTAGAAACCTGCGCGTTGTTCGAGCTCCTGCTGAACTGACTCGATCGTCCGACCTGCGACGAAGATCTTGCCCAGCAGCGGCACGTTGACGTAGCCGTCGGGGCTGACCGTCTCGCGGTAGCTGCCGATCTCTCGCACGCGAGTGGAGCGGAACTCCAGAACGTCCGGCGGTCCAATCAGGTAGGGCGAGGTCGAAGCGGGCATCCGCGGCTCATCGACAAACGCGTGGTAGTCGGTGAACTTCGGGTTGCTCGAACAGCCGCTGAGGACCAACAGCGCGAAGGCTGCGAGCAGTGCGGCGATACCGGCCCGGTAAGTATGGATGATTTTAAGAACCATTAGTCTGACTCCGGTTCAGCAGGCCGTGCGATCCCAAAACCTCGGGAAGGTTTTGAGGATCAGGCGGATATCCAGTGCGATTGAGCGCTGTTCGAGGTAGCGCAGGTCCAGGTCGAGTTTGCGACGCATGCCGTCGAGATCGTTGGTGTAGCCGTTGACGACCTGGGCGAGCCCGGTGATGCCGGGGGTCGCGGCGACGCGTTTGTCGACGCCGGGCAGGTCTTCACGCAGTTTTTCGATCAATTCGGGGCGCTCGGGGCGGGGGCCGACCAGGGCCATGTCGCCGCGAAGCACGTTCAGGAGCTGCGGCAGCTCATCGATGTGGCTTCGTCGCATCCAGCCGCAGCCGCGGACGACACGCGGGTCGTTATCGGTCGCGTACTGGGGGCCGTCCTTCTCCGCGTCGGTCCGCATGGTGCGGAGCTTCCAGATCTTGAAGAGCTTGCCGTCGCGTCCGACGCGCCATTGGCGGTAGAACACCGGGCCGCCGTCGGTGAGCTTGACCCAGCAGGCGGCAATCAGCAGGACGGGACTGAACAAAAGCAGCGCCAGTAGTGCTCCACAGAGGTCAACCATTCGTTTGGCCAACTCAAAACGCATACCAGGAGAGGCAAACTTATGGCGTCTGTCTTGGGCCCAGTCGGTTTGGATTGTGTCGAACACTGTCATTTATAAATCTCGTCAGATACCAACCCCCCAAGGCCGCATCTTTCGTACGGGTTGTCACGGACGCTATCGTCTTAGCAGACGCATCACATAAGTCCTCTGTACCGGTTGTATCGGCGTTGCCGGTAACAACGGCCCTGACAGTCGATAGGGACGCGGTTACCGGAACCATGCAGATAAGAATTGCCCTAAAGTCAAAAAATAAAGTGATTTAGAATCTTCCGCCTGCGATTCTCACAAATCCGTCCACTGCCGTTACAATCTGCTGCCCTAGGGTCCATAGCTCAATTGGATAGAGCATCGGTCTTCGGAACCGACGGTTGGGGGTTCGACTCCCTCTGGGCCCATTTACAGCCCCCTGAAACAGCAGGGGGTTTTTCATGCGCCTTGCTGTCGCGCGACGGATGCGGGTTACACTCCGGGCATGCCGCTGAGCCAACGAGACCAGTACGACGACCGCAAGGGCATGGGCCTGGTTCGATGGGGTGCGGTGATCTGCCTATTTGCCTTCCTGCTTGGCTCGGTGTGTATGACGATTGTCGCAACCATGGGCAAGGGCGAAGACCCGCCGAAGATCTTCGAGCAGATGGGCGCTGCTTCCTGTGTGATCTTTGCGGCCGGGCTCGTCTTAAGCCTGGTCGGCTGGCTGATCTGGCTGAACAACAAGCCCGAGCCGCCGAAGCTGACCGCGGCCAGCGCTGGGGTCGTCTTGGACGACGAAGAGGTAGACAATGAAGACGACACTGCACGGAACGCCGGTCGCAAGCCCGATCCCTACGACTCGGACCACCGACGACGCGAGAACTGATCACGCATGATGAGCGATTCAAAACTCACACGCCGCGCCTTGATGCAGTCCACCGCCGCGCTCGGCGGCGCGACGCTCGTGGGGCAGATCACGCTTCCCGCGCTGGCGGACGAACAGGCAGTGATCTCCGGCGAGACCGAGCACTTCTACTACCGCCTCGCCCCAACTGGGCCGTACATCGATTCGCAGTGCGACAGCAAAGCATTCGGTTTCAATGATGACGCGATTTACCTGTCCAAAGACAACGCGAAGACCTGGCAGCACAAGGCCGTGTTCGGCGATGCAAACCAGATCACGTTCAGCTGCATCTTAAAAAACGGTAGCGTGCTCTTCGCGACGCAGAACAAGCTGTACCGCGGCAGTGATGACCTGCAAAACATCGACGAAATCCCCGTCCTGGATCAAGCGGGGCAAGCCTACCCGTCACACAAACCCATCGACCCCAACAAGCCCGGCTGGTACTTCCATCCACTCGATGGTGTGCACACATGGGAGATCGACGGCAAGGAGATCGTCGTCTGGGGCAACTACTGCAACGTGCTCGGCGGCGCGGTACCGGTCAACATCTATTACTCCGTCGACGGCGGGAAAACAGTCAAGCTCGCATATACATTCGGCGTCAGCCCTGCCTATCAACAGAAAGGTGCGGGCCCCGACCAACTGCTCGGCGACCCCAACAACGATGTCATCGCCCGGCACATCCACTGCGTCAGCTACAACCCCGACGAAGACGCGTTCTACGCCTGCACCGGCGACCACGACGAGAAGGACGGCGACCAACTCAAGCACGAGTGCCACTGGCTGCGCGGCGCCTACGACTGGGGGAAAGACGAATGGGACTGGCAGGTCGTCGCCTCCGACAGCATGAACACCCGCTACAAGTCCGGCGGGATCAATTTTGTCGACGGCAGGTTGTACTGGTGTTCGGATGCCAACGGCCCCAAGCCGCATGACCGCGGTATCTTCGCTTGCGACCCCAAAGACCTTGCAGATCAATCAAAGCACACGATGCTCTTCAACCCGACCTACGAGATCGCGAACATGCTGATCGAGGACGGCGTGATCCTGTCCGGGCACTACACGCCGGTCTCGCCTTACCACGTCGGGATCATCATCTCGCCGGACATGGGCAAGACCTGGGCGCAGTACAACCTCAAGGGCATGGGTCGATGGTCGCCCGTCCGCTTTCAGAAAAAAAACGATGAGGGCTGGTTCCGCATCGACCTGCGCGAGCGTTGGATCAAGCGGGGCAAGGTGATGTTTATCAAACCGAAGGTGTAAGAACTAATGATGCAATCAAGCTTTCGAATCGTCGGCACATTTCTGCTGCTTCTTGTTGTTGGGGCCAACAGCGCGTGCGCGGCGCAGCAGACCGACAAGCGGCCAAACGTCGTGATCTTCCTCGCCGACGACCAGGGATGGGGCGACCTGTCGCTGCACGGCAACATGGATCTTTCGACGCCGAATATCGACTCGCTTGCAACTGATGGCGTGCGTTTCGACAGGTTCTATGTCTGCGCGGTCTGCGCACCGACGCGGGCTGAGTTCCTGACAGGTCGGTACCACTCGCGCACCGGGGTGCACGGCGTGTCGCGCGGGGCGGAGCGCATGAACCTAGACGAGCGCACGGTCGCCGAGGCGTTCCAGGCGGCGGGCTACGCGACCGGCTGCTTCGGCAAGTGGCACAACGGGATGCAGTACCCCTATCACCCGCGGGCCCGGGGCTTCGATACGTTCGTCGGCTACTGCTCGGGGCACTGGGGTGACTACTTCGATGC
>Ga0213866_10000906_pt1 | contig 22925 bp, 13 predicted proteins | sample PICome_11_FD_160079 | JGI IMG/M metagenome (GOLD analysis project Ga0213866, IMG submission 160079) | Coastal seawater microbial communities near Pivers Island, North Carolina, United States - PICO284 | ecosystem: Environmental > Aquatic > Marine > Coastal | place: USA: North Carolina...
TTACTCGAGTGGATATCTACCAGCTGGTCCAGATAGAAGTGGGGACACTGGAACGCAATATATGACATTTGCTTTCCAGAGAAAAGCAGTTTCTAACTTTAATCTTAGCATCACAAGTTCTGGTGGCATCTCGGGTGGTGTCTTCATTGCTGCACCAGGAACTGACATTGATTCTGCATCAGGACTTAATGGTTGGTTGAGAGCAGACACAACATATGGTGGTTCAGGTTGTCCAGGAAGTGACACTGGAAATGGAGGAAACGGTAGTGATGGATGTGCGTTTAGTTCTGGTGATAGAATACTAACGGGCACTGCACTAAGTGGCAGTTACACTATGACATTGGGTAATCAAAATATGTCCAATGCCGACAGTAATGTCGTCCTTGTGAGAATCGGACTAGCAGCAGGCGAGTCTGTTACAGCACTCAGCGTATCGTAAGGGGAGGACAGAACAATGGCAATTTCAGATACCCAAAAAATTGATTTTCTCTGGAAGAAGATCGCATTTGCGAAAGCAAAAACAGATACAAACGCAAACAAGAAAGGACCTAACGAAGCGATTGCAAGTCCTCTCCTTTTGAGAGGGGATAAAGTTTGGAGACAGTCCTCAGAAATCTCTACCGTCATCCCTGCAGTTAATAATGATTATGTTGGTGTTCATACTGCAGGTGCTCCAAGAGAGTTAACTGCTGACGAAACATCAACAACTAATAGAACTTGGAAGACTAATTTAACTGATTGGATTCCTCCTGAACTCGGTTCTACCTATCAGGTTAAGGTCTATATTCACACCGCAGACGATGCTTCTAATGCAGTAGCAAGTGGAACTCAAGTCTTTGAAACTGGTTCAGGTAATAATGATGAATGGTACTTTGATTACTCTGCAGGTATTCTTCACTTTATTGGAACAAACTTACCAAACGGAGTAAACTTCTCAGGTAAGAGTGTTTACCTCACCGGTGCAAGATATATTGGTGCTTTTGGTATTCCTGGTGCTACTGATAATTCTGGTGGTAACAGTTATGCGGGTATTTCTACCTTCACATCTACTGAGAATAACACTTTAGGTGACGAAAATACTGGTGCAATACAGGTTGACGGTGGCGTTGGAATCGCCAAGAACTTAACCGTAAAACAAAATCTTCATGTTGGCGGTCACTCTGAGTTTGTTGGAGTTGTAACTTTCAAAGGTGGAACAATCGGACTTGGTGATGCCAATACAGATAACATCGACATTGGCGGCGAATTTGTTTCAAATCTTGTACCAAATGATAATGACACCTACGATTTAGGTATATCAACTCAAAGATGGAGAAACGTATTATCCACAGAAGTTGATACCACTAGAGTCAAAACTGGTATCATCAGCGCAACTGATGGAACATCAGGACTGACAATTTCTAATAATACTGGTAATGTTGCTATTAGCAGTGACTTGACTGTTAATGGAAACCTGTTTATTTCTGGTTCTCAAACTCAGGTAAATACAAATACATTAACAGTCGAAGATTCTTTAATTGAACTTGGACTTGCGGATGGTTCTGTTCCTGCCTCTGACTTAAATTACGATTTAGGACTTGTTCTTCATTATTATGCAGATTCTGCTAAGAAAGCAGCAGTATTTTGGGATGATTCTGTAAGAAGAGTTGCAATTGGTTCTGATATCAGCGAATCTAATAGTGTCATTACTCCAAGTGTGTATGGTGCTTTAGAAATAGGACAACTTTGGGTTAATGATTGTGCGGGACAATCTCAAGTCATTTCTTGCTCATCGGGAGTAAGATATCTAGAAAACATTACTATTGATGCCGGAACATTTTAATGAATGAAGAAGATTATAAAAATTTGATTTCAACTTATCAGAGAAAATCTATGGATTTATTTACACAACTGGTAGTAGCTGAAACCAAAGTTGAAATGTTGGATGCTCAATTGAGGGAAGCAAGATTACGCATCCAACAACTTGAAAATGAGACAAAAAACTCTCATGAAGATAGTGAATACGCATAAATAAATTTAATGTAACTCGTTATATAACGAGTATTCACGGTATATACCACCATGAGAGGATTGAATGGCTGACCCACGGATCAGGATAAAAAGGTCCGCAGTTCCAAATAAAAAACCTACGGTAGAGCAACTACCACTTGGGGAACTCGGACTTAATACATACGATGCTGAACTGTTTGTTCGCAGAGAACGTTCTGGTATTGGTACAGACATTGTTTCCGTTGGAATGGGAGCAACAGTTACCAATATTCTTTATGTTACTTCTGACGGAGATGATACAAATACTGGAAAAAAATTAGGCGATGCTAAGGCAACTATTGCTGGTGCAGTTGCTATTTCTACAACAGGAACTGTAATTAGGGTTTCTGCTGGAGATTATACAGAATTAAATCCCATTAAGTTACCTCCCCAAGTTAGTATTATTGGGGATAGTTTAAGAGAAGTAACTGTAAGACCAAATAATGCTACGGAGGATTTATTTCACGTAGCACCAGGAAACTATATCACAGAGATGTCTTTTAATGGTACTCTGAATTCAGGTAAAGCGTGCTTTGCATTCGATCCAGATACAATTAGAAATTCAACTCAGTCGCCATATATTAGAAACTGTACTAACTTTATTCCCAATAGTATTGGAATGAAGATTGATGGAAATGCTGTTGATGGTGATTTTAACAGCATGGTGACGGACTCGTTCACTCAATATAATCAAGGTGGTATTGGCGTATCAATCACAAATGATGGATACGCTCAACTTGTTTCACTATTCACAATCTGTAATGACATTGGCATTTATTGTGGAACTGGTGGACAATGTGATATTACAAACTCAAACTCATCGTTTGGTAACTATGGTTTAGTTGCTGACGGAGTAAGTAACAACTATACAGCAGGCATTGTAACTGCTGCAGCTGCAGCAGGTTCAGATACATTCCAAATTGCTGGACTTGGAACTGCACGTCCTCATGATGGACAAGTGCTCTATTTTGAGAATTTATATTACGAACTGAAGAGTATATCAATCACTAATGAAGGTTCTGGGTATACATCATCTCCAGTTATCACAATCGACGGAGCAGATGAATACTGGGGCATTGATGCTTCAGCTAGAGCAACTGTAACAGACGGAAGAGTAACTTCTGTAGATATTATTTCAAACGGAAGAGGATACACCAATACATCTCCAACTATTACTGTTGCAGATCCAGATTCTGGAACTACTGCAACATTGAGTTTGGAGATGGTGCCAAAATATTATGAGGTTCGTTCGGCAACAGCACCTAATGCTGGTATTTCTACTATTACGATCAATGAGCAACTTCCTTACGCTATTGGAGTAGGAACAACCGCTCCACTTTTTAGGCAAAGTAGAATCCTTGCTTCATCTCATGCATTTGAATACATTGGTTCTGGAACTAATATTCAAACTGCTCTTCCCCAATTAGGCGGAGTTACTATCACTGATAATGAGGTTGATAGTAGATCTGGTGGAAGAGTAATTTACACCAGTACGGACCAAGCAGGAAACTTTAATATTGGAGATGGTGTTACCATCAATCAAAGTGAAGGAACTATTACAGGGAACTCGTATCAGAAGAGCGTTCTCAATAATGTAACACCACTCATACTAGCATTAGGAGGATAAAACAGTGGCTTTACCATTAAACGTATTTAAAACAGTTACCAACGTAGTATCAACATCGAACGTTGGAATTTATACAGCACCTGTTGGTTATGCTGGTGTTGTGATTTTGGCGCAGTGCGCTAATACTAGTTCAACTGCAACGCACTCAGTCACTTTTATCCATCGTCGTTCTGGAACTGACACCGAAATTGTAAAAAACTTTCCAGTTCCTCCTAATGATACTGTAAGTTTTCTTGACGGTAGACTTGGACTGGAAACTGGTGATGTTTTAGTTATCTCTGGCGGAAGTGCTACCGATTTGAAATTCACTGGTAGTATTTTAGAAACATTGAAGTGATGGGGTAACTGATGGCTAAACTATTAAGCGGAACACTTCCATCACTAAATGTAGGAATATCTTCTTACAGCGAATCTAGACAGGTTCTTACTGTTGTAGGATTATCTAGTTTTTTTGGAGATGTAAATTTTAATGGATCAATTTCTGTTGGCGGAACAACAGGAAATGATGGACAATATTTACAAGTCACAGGAGCTGGAGTCACTTGGGCTTCTGCCAGTTCGATTAGAAGTAGCAACAATTATACAGCTACTGCTGGACAAACTACTATTAATCAATCATATACTGCAGGTTTGATTGATGTTTATGTAAATGGTGTTCGATTAACAGATTCGGAATATACTGCATCAAATGGAACCAGTATTGTTCTAAATGAAGCATTATTTGGTGGAGAATCCATAGATGTAATATCATTTACTTCATCAGGTTCTGTAAGTGCTGGATCTGAAAGTGATACATTAGATACTGTCACTGGAAGAGGAGGAGTAACGACAAATAATGTTAGTGTTGGTATATTAACTGCTTCCAGCGGCATATATGTAGATACTATTAGAAGACGTACAGATAATAGTACAAATACTAAAATTACTCTGGGATCTGGAAATATAAAACTTTTTGCGGGGAATGGAGTTACCCCCAAAATTTCCATTAATGGTGGAGTTGGAATTAATACTGACTTAAATGTTACTGGCATTGCAACAGTAACAGGAGATCTTACAGTTCAGGGTGCTATCAAATCTGACACATTTTATTTTGTAAAACGTTCAACTAATACGAACATCACATATCCTGGTAGTTATGGTTCTGTTACAATTGATTATGAAGATGCTGGCGATGATTATGGTTCCACAGATGCTATGTGGGATAGTTCAACTGATAGATTTACTCCTACTGTTGCAGGTCTTTGGTATTTTCGTGCTAGTGTAGATGCTTATAGTGGTGCAACACAAGAATGTGGAATTTTTATTGAGAAAAATGGATCTACTGTTGCTAGTACTGGTACAGTAGGTGGAATTAGACCTTGCATTACGACTCACATTTATATGAACGGCACAACCGATTATGTACAGTTTAAAGGATATGCTCAAAGTGCAGTGACTCGCGGACAAAATGCTACCATCAGTTTCTTTGAAGCACTCTTAGTTAAGCAGGCAGAATAAAAATATATCTCTATCAGAATAAATTTTCTAAATATAAATATCGAGCCTAGTGCTTTATCACGAAGACGGCGAAGATATTATAATTACAAATTTAAACTCTAAGGAGGAACATGGCTTTTAATAGAGAGCTATCTCAATTTGCGAATTATTTAGAATTAGATGCCTCTGCAAGATATATTGGTATTACTACCGCTCAAGATGCCAATGTTGGTATCGGTACAGCACAACCCAGTTCTAAGTTAGTTGTCACTGGCGATGCTCTCGTCAGTGGAGTCACAACTTCTACAGGTGGATTCTCAGGAAATCTCACTGGTGACGTAACAGGAAACGTAACAGGAAACCTTACCGGTGATGTAACTGGTAATGTAACTGGAGACGTAACTGGTAACGTAACTGGCGATGTAACAGGTAATGCCGATACTGCTTCTGCTTTAGCGACCGCAAGAACGATCGCACTGACGGGAGATGTTGCAGGTTCTATCACATTTGATGGCAGTGGAAATGTATCCATTGCAAACACAATTCAACCAAATAGCGTTGCTTTAGGCGACGATACTACGGGCAACTATGTTGCTACTGTCGAAGATGCTGGTAACTCCAACATCACTGTTGCAAACTCTGGTTCTGAAAATGCAGCAGTAACACTTGATCTTGCCGACACTACAGTTAGTGCTGGATCCTATGGTTCTACCACAGAGATTCCCACATTTACTGTTGATGCCAAAGGTCGTTTGACTGCAGCTGGCACTGCACAAGTTGGAACATCATTAACCGTTGCTGCAGATTCTGGTTCTGAGGATATTAACCTCTTATCAGAAACCCTGACAATCACTGGTGGTACAAACGTAACATCATCTGCTTCTGGAAATGCAGTTACAGTAAATCTTGACGACAGCATTTCTCTGACTGATGTAAACGCTTCTGGCGTTGTTACTGCAACTAGCGGTTTTGTTGGTGACGTAACTGGTAATGCAGATACAGCAACTGCTCTTGAAACTGCAAGAAATTTCAGTGCTTCAGGAGATGCTTCAGCATCAGCAGTATCTTTCGACGGTACTGGTAACGTTGATCTTGCACTTACTTTAGCTAATACTGCAGTATCTGCTGGTTCATACGGATCTTCTTCAGAAATCCCAACATTCACTGTTGACAGCAAAGGTCGTTTAACTGCTGCTGGAACTGCTTCAGTTTCAACCGGAATGACTGTTGCTGGTGACACTGGATCAGAAAATATCAATCTCCTTTCAGAGACACTGACTATTTCTGGTGGCACAAACTTAAGTTCATCTGCTGCTGCAGATACCGTTACACTCAATCTTGATCCAAACATTTCTCTTACAAGTGTTACTGCTACTGGCATTATCAGTGCAACTGGTGGATTCACTGGTGACGTAACTGGAGACCTCACAGGTGACGTAACTGGCAATGTAACTGGAAACGTAACAGGTAACGTAACTGGTGATTTGACCGGTGATGTAACAGGTAATGTAACAGGTAATGTAACAGGTAACGTAACTGGTGATTTAACTGGTGACGTAACTGGTGATTTAACTGGTGAAGTCAATGCTGCTGCATTTGATACCAATGCTGCTGGTATTGTCGTAACTGGTGTCGCAACTGCTACCTCTTTTGAAGGAGATCTGACTGGTGATGTTACAGGTAATGTTACCGGTAATGTAACAGGAGATCTTACAGGTAATGCAGACACAGCAACCGCTTGGGAAACAGCAAGAGACTTAAGTCTTACTGGAGACGGTACTGCAACCCTCAGCAGTGTTGATGGAACTGCAAACGTATCGGGTGCTTTAACTTTAGCAACTGTCAATAGTGACACAGGTTCTTATGGTTCTTCAACTGCAATTCCTGTTGTTACCGTTAATGCTAAGGGTCTTGTAACCGCTGTTTCTACTGCTTCCGTTGGTACTGCTTTAACAGTCGCTGGGGATTCTGGATCTCAGGATATTGACCTTCTCACAGAAACACTGACTATTGCAGGTGGTACAAACCTGACTTCATCTGCTGCTTCAGATACAATTACAGTAAATCTTGATAATGATATCAATCTTGATAGTGTTAATGCTTCTGGTATCGTTACCGCAACTGCATTCCACACTGGTGCTGAAGGTTCTGCAATCAGAGTTACTTCTGACACAATTTCGGGTCCTGCAACATTAACTCTTGATCCTGCTGGTGTTGGTGATAACACTGGTACAGTTGTTGTCAAAGGTGATTTGCAAGTTGATGGTACTCAGACAATCATTAACTCTACAACAGTTACAGTTAATGATAAAAATGTAGTTCTGGCTGATGGTGCGGCTAATGATGCTGCTGCCGATGGTGGCGGTATTACCGTTACTTCTGGTGAAGGTAATAAAACTTTCCAGTTTGAAGCAACTGGAGATAACTTTGGTGCATCCGAAAATATGAATCTTGCTTCTGGCAAGGTTTATAAAATCAATAATACTGAAGTTCTATCTTCAACTACTCTTGGTTCTGCTGTTGTCAATTCTTCATTGACTTCTGTTGGAACTCTTGGAGAACTTGTTGTTTCTGGTGTTACAACTTCATCTGGTGGATTCTCAGGAGACCTTACTGGTAATGTAACTGGTAACGTAACTGGTGATCTTACTGGTGATGTAACAGGTGATGTAACTGGAAACCTTACAGGTGATGTAACTGGTAATGTTACCGGCAACTTAACTGGTGAAGTTAATGCTCCTGCATTTGACACTAATGCTTCTGGTGTTGTCGTAACTGGTGTTGCAACTGCTACAGAGTTTAGTGGTCCACTTACAGGTAATGTAACAGGTAACGTAACTGGTAACGTAACAGGAAACCTTACAGGCGATGTAACTGGAGACGTAACTGGTGATCTGACTGGTAACGTAACAGGAAACCTTACAGGTAACGTAACTGGTAATCTCACTGGTGAAGTCAATGCTCCTACATTTGATACCAATGATTCTGGTGTTGTTGTAACTGGCATTGCAACTGCTACAGAGTTTAGTGGTCCACTTACAGGTAATGTAACAGGTAACGTAACTGGTGATGTAACAGGTAATGCTGACACAGCAACTGCTCTGGAAACTTCTAGAGACTTTAGTGCTTCTGGAGATGCTTCAGCATCAGCGGTTTCATTCGATGGAACTGGCAATGTTGACCTTGCTCTGACTTTAGCCAACTCTGGGGTATCTGCTGGATCTTATGGTTCTGCAACACTTATCCCATCATTCACTGTTGATGCTAAAGGTAGAGTAACAGTTGCTGGAACAAATGCTGTTGGTACAGGACTCACAATTTCTGGTGATAGTGGATCAGACACTGTTACCTTCCTTTCAGAGTCACTGACTATTTCTGGTGGAACTAACTTAAATTCCTCAGTTGCATCTGATACTGTTACAATCAATCTTGATCCAAACATTTCACTGACTAGTGTTAGTGCTTCTGGTGTTGTCACTGCAACTGGTGGATTCTCGGGAGACCTTACTGGTGATGTAACAGGTAATGCTGACACAGCAACTGCTCTGGAAACTTCTAGAGACTTTAGTGCTTCTGGAGATGCTTCCGCTTCTGCAGTATCATTTGATGGTACTGGTAATGTTGATCTTGGATTGACTCTTGCAACTGTTAATAGCAATACTGGATCATTTGGTTCTTCAACAGCAATTCCTGTTGTTACCGTTAATGCTAAAGGTCTTGTTACTGCAGTTTCTACTGCTTCCGTTGGTACTGCACTGACTGTCGCTGGAGATTCTGGTTCCGAAGATATTAATCTTCTAAATGAAACCTTAACTATTGCTGGTGGTACAAACCTTACATCTTCTGCTGCATCTGATAGTGTTACAATCAACCTTGATCCAAGTATTTCACTGACTGATGTCAACGCTTCTGGTGTTGTTACTGCAACTGGTGGATTTGTTGGTGATGTAACTGGAGACCTGACTGGTAATGTAACTGGAGACGTAACTGGAGATCTGACTGGTGAAGTCAATGCTGCTGCATTTGATACCAATGCTTCTGGTATTGTTGTAACTGGCGTTGCAACTGCTACCTCTTTTGAAGGAGATTTGACTGGCGATGTTACGGGTAATGTAACAGGTAACGTAACTGGTAACGTAACAGGAAATCTTACAGGTGATGTAACTGGAGACGTAACTGGTGATCTAACTGGTAACGTAACTGGTGATGTAACGGGTAATGCCGATACTGCATCTGCACTGCAAACTGCAAGAACAATTTCTCTTACAGGTGATGTTGTTGGTTCTGTCACATTTGATGGATCTGGCAATGTTTCTATTGCAAACACGATTCAAGCAAATAGTGTTACTCTTGGCGATGACACCACTGGTAACTATGTTGCTACCATTGCTGATGCTGGTAACTCCAATATTACTGTCACAAACTCAGGTTCTGAGACTGCTGCTGTAACACTTGATCTCGCAGACACAACTGTTTCTGCTGGTTCCTATGGATCATCTTCAGAAATTCCTACGTTTACTGTTGATGCTAAGGGTCGTTTAACTGCTGCTGGCACTGCTTCAGTTTCAACTGGAATGACTGTTGCTGGAGATTCTGGTTCTGAAGATATTAATCTTCTTACCGAAACCCTGACGATTGCTGGTGATACTCACGTAACAACTGCTGCTGCATCTGATACTGTTACAATCAGTGTTGATGCAACTTCTACTAACGCTAATAGTACAATTGTTTCTCGTGATGCTTCTGGCGCGTTTGCTGCTGGAATTATTACTGCAACTTCATTGCATACTGGTGCTGAAGGATCTGCGATTCGCGTTACTTCTGACACAATTTCTGGTCCTGCCACATTAACACTTGACCCTGCTGGTGTTGGTGATAATACTGGTACAGTTGTCATCGCAGGTAACCTGCAAGTTGATGGTACTCAAACAATCGTTAACAGCACAACTGTTACGGTCGATGACCTCAACATCATGGTTGCTGATGGTGCGGCTAATGATGCTGCTGCTGATGGCGGTGGTTTCACTGTTCAGTCTGGTGAAGGTAATAAGACCTTCCAGTTTGAAGCAACTGGAGATAACTTCGGTTCTTCTGAGAACATGAACCTTGCTTCTGGTAAGGAATATAAGATTAACAATTCTTCAGTTCTGAGTGCGACCACACTTGGATCAAGTGTTGTCAATTCTTCATTGACTTCTGTTGGAACTCTTGGGGAACTTGTTGTTTCTGGTGTTACAACTTCATCTGGTGGATTTGTTGGTGATGTAACTGGAGACCTGACTGGTAATGTTACAGGTAACGTAACTGGTGATTTAACTGGTAACGTAACTGGTAATGTAACTGGTAACGTAACTGGTGATCTTACAGGTGACGTAACTGGCAATGTAACTGGAGACCTGACTGGTAATGTAACTGGAGACGTAACTGGTGATCTGACTGGTAACGTAACTGGTAACGTTAATGCTACTTCGGGTATTTCAACCTTTAACAATGTTGAAATTGATGGAACCCTGACTGATTACAATGACGGTGTTGGAACAGATCAACAAGTTCTGACTTCTACAGGTATTGGCGTTTCTTGGGGAAGTCTTTCAGATGTTCTCCCTGATGCAAGAACTACTCAGTCATTTACTGCAACTGCTGGTCAAACCACATTCTCATTTACATACAATGTCAACTATCTTGACGTGTATGTTAATGGTGTTAAGTTAGCATCTTCTGAGTATACTGCATCTAATGGAACTTCTGTTGTACTTTCTGAGGCAGCATTTGCAGATGATATTGTTGAACTTATTTCGTTTAACACTTATGGAACAGGTACAGGATCTGTTAATAGTCTGAATGATCTTTCTGATGTCACACTCAGTTCACTTTCTTCTGGCAATATTATATCCTACGATGGTTCTGGATTTGTTAATACCTCAACTCTCTCAGGAATCACTGCACTTGATGCAACCACAACTGCAACCATTGAAAATGCTGTTGCAGCTGCACCAAATGACTTCACTTCACTGAGCATCAGCGGAGTTTCTACATTCACTGGTAATATTGATGCTAATGGTGCTCTTGATGTTGATGGACATACCGAACTCGATGATGTAAATGTTTCTGGCGCATTAACTTGTGCAAACATGACAATCAATGGAGAGATTGGTATTGGTGGCAGCATCATTCCTGATACTGATAACACATATGATCTTGGTTCACCAACTAAGATGTGGCGCGATGTTTACATTGGCCCTGGATCACTTTATGTCAATGGACAAAAAGTTATTGAAGAAAATTCCAGCAACATTATTGTTAGTGCAGATGAAAACCAAAATCTGGTTCTTCAAACATCTGGATCTGGCGATCTTGAATTGGATCCAACTGGAAGTGGCGTTGTTCAAGTTAAAGGAACACTTCAAATTCAAGATGGACAAAATATTACAAATAGTGCTGGTAACTCTATCACTTTTGGTAATACTATTGCAGTTGATTCTTTAACTTCTAGATCTACAAATACTGCACTTACTCTTTCTGGCAACGGAACTGGTAATGTTACGGTAGCTGACAACTTAGTCATTAATGGCAACCTTGATGTTAATGGCACTGCAGAATTTGATGGCATCAATCTTTCTGGTGTAACAACTTCAACTGCATTCCATACTGGTAATGAAGGTTCAGCAATTCGCGTTACTTCTGACACAATTTCTGGTCCTGCTACTCTGACTATTGATCCTGCTGCAGTAGGTGATGATACTGGTACAGTTGTTATCGCAGGTAATCTCCAAGTTGATGGTACGACAACTACCATTAACTCCACCACAATGACAGTGAATGATCTGAACATCGTTGTTGCAAGTGGTGCTGCTAATGCTGCAGCTGCTAATGGTGCTGGACTGACTGTTGATGGTGCAAGCGCAACATTCACATATGTTTCCGGTAGCGATAGATGGGTTGCTAATAAGGATGTTGAAGCATCTACATTCGTAGGTGATGTAACGGGTAACGCTGACACAGCAACTGCACTTGCTACTGCCAGAACTATCGGTGGAGTTTCCTTCGATGGTACTGCAAACATCAACCTTCCAGGTGTTAACGCTGCAGGTAACCAGGATACTTCTGGTACTGCCACTAATGCAACCAACGTCGATGTTGCTGCAGACAATAGCACCAATTCAACACACTATATCACTTTCACTGGTGGTGCTACTGGTAACCAGCGTCTTAATAGCGACACTACACTTACCTATAATCCATCCACCAATACTCTGAGTGCTGGAGAATTCAACTCTACATCTGATATTACCCTTAAGGATAATGTTACCATTATCGACAATGCGATCGAAATGGTTAAAAATCTGCAAGGTATCAGCTGGAATTGGAAGGACAGTGGTGCTGCATCCCTGGGTGTATCCGCTCAGAATGTTGAGACTGTTGCTCCTGAACTTGTCACAACTAATGCTACTCATAAGGCAGTTAACTATAACGGTCTGATTGGTATCTTGATTGAGGCAGTTAAGTCTCAGACAACTCAAATTGAGGAACTGAGAGCTGAACTTGCAACTAAAGCAAACAAGAGAAGATCTCGTAAAGCATCCTGATTTAGGATCATAACTGAATAATATTGGGGGGAGAAATCCCCCCTTTTTTATTGTGAGTAGTGTGATGATAAATATATAAAAATGTTCTGTAGATAATGCCAATATCGAGAGAATTATCTCAACTTGCATCTGTATTAACTGTAAAGGATAGCGATAAATTCGTAGGAATTGGATCGACTCAGCCAACAGCAAAACTTGATGTCGGTGGAGCAGTCGTTGCTGTAGCATTTACTGGTGATGGTTCCGGATTAACTGGAGTTGTTGCTGATACTGTAGACTTATCATCAGTTGATTCTATTAATGCTTCTGGGATTATAACTGCCTCAAGTTTTGTTGGTGATGGTTCTAACCTCACTGGTATTTCTGCAGGTATTGGTACAGAAGATAGTATCAATACTACTGGCGTTATTACCGCAACTTCATTTGTTGGTGATGGTTCTAATTTAAGTGGAATTAGTGTAAATCGATTTTTAAGTGTGAATACAAGAGTTGGAGTTGTAACTGTTACTACTTTTGCAGGTATTTTAACAGTATTTGGAAGAACATCCGATACAAATATTTTGGTCTAAATAAAGAAAAGGAAAACAATGGCTGATAGATTTCCATTGATTGTTGATTCTTCAACACAACAAATTAAAGAACTCGTAGCAAGTGATAATTTAGATCTGACTTCATCAGGTATTGTTGGGGTTACTAGTGTTGGTGTTAATACTTCAACAACTCCAACAAATCTTTATGTATCGGGTAATGCTGCAGGAAGTGTTGTTGGACTTGGAAATACAGATGCAAATACAACTTTAGATTTTAGTACTGCAAATAACTTCAGTTTGACTTTGACTGGTAGTATTGTTCTTTCTAATCCAACAGGTGTTACAACAGGACAATCTGGTATTATCCAGATTCTTCAAGATGGAACAGGTAGTCGTACTTGTGGTTTTGGATCACATTGGGACTTCCCAAGTTCAACAGCACCAACATTAAGTACAGGAGCTAATGCATTAGATGCGATTACATATTTTGTAAGGTCATCTACAAGCATTATCGCAAATTCACTCATCGGGATTGGCACATTATGAGTTTACCTGGCGAAATTACACCTTTATTTCTTTCTTCTTCTGCCGCTGCTGGAGATGGAGATGCTGCATACCAGATTGATCGCAGCTTGCGGTTTAACAGTGCTGATTCAAGTTATTTTAGTTTTCAACCGTCGTCTGCAGGAAATCGCAAAACGTGGACTTGGAGTGGGTGGGTAAAGAGAAGCGCGGTTAGCACAAGTGCTTTTCAGAACTTATTTTCTGCTAATAATTCATTTCCTGGAATACGTTTTAACAACGTTGACCAGCTAGAGCTATTTGAATATAGCGGCAGTTATGTGTGGCGTGCGCTTACAAACGCAGTCTTTAGAGACCCGTCTGCTTGGTATCACATTTGTTTCCTCTATGACACAACACAGGCTACGGCTGCGGATAGGATCAAACTTTACGTCAATAATCAAATACAGACTTATAGTTCAGTTAGTTATCCATCGCAAAACCGAGACGGAGGTATAAATTCAAATGTTGAGCACACTATTGGTTGCTCGTTTAATAATGCTACTGCAAACGAATTTTTTAACGGATACCTAGCCGACGTTTACTTCATCGACGGTCAAGCACTTGAGCCGACTGACTTCGGTGAATACGACGACAACAATGTTTGGCAGCCGAAGGAGTTTTCTGGAACGTACAGCTCTGGTGTGAACTATCTTGCTGACTTTACAACCAATGGAACGTTATATTCTGGCACTTCGTTGTCAAATGCTTTTGATGGCAACATATCAACGCCTGCTCAGCTCAATAACAATACGTCAAATCAAACACTTACTTTTACTCCGTCTGGCGGCATTCCATACACCAGTAGTGTTGAAGTATATATCTTTCCCAGTGGCAACGTTGCTATTACCCGTTACTCAGTAAACGGTGGAAGTGACCAAAGCCTTTCAGGGACTAATTATTGGCAAACGATTCTCTCTGGAAGCGGCACGTTTAACAGCTTTGTAATGAAGCAAGGAGCGCAATCAAACTCTGCAGGTTTTTCAGCAATCAGGGTTGATGGCACTATTCTTGTTCAAGGTACAGGCTTCAATTCGTTTTACCTACCTTTCAGCGACAACAGCAGCAACGTTGCGCTTGGTTACGACCAAAAAGAAACGGTAACATTGAACCCTGATGGCGGCATGGATGTCGTTACCTACACGGGTAATGGCAGCACGCAAACAATTAGCGGCTTGGGATTCCAGCCTGATTTTGTGTGGATTAAAAACCGCGATGCTACTTACGGCCATATAATCACTGACAGTGTTCGCGGAAACACGAAGCTGTTGTTTTCCTATGCCGCAAACGCAGAATCAACAGTAACGAACGCCATTACGGGATTTACGTCTGATGGGTTTACGCTTGGAGCGTATGCGCCTGTCAATAACTCTGGCAATTCACATGTTGCTTGGTGTTGGAAAGCAGGTGGTGCTGCGTCGTTAAATGAAAACGGGTCGATCAATTCTCAAGTATCAGTATCGACTGATTATGGTTTTTCGATTGTTAGTTACACCGGCAATGGTAACAATGGAGCCACTATTGGGCATAGCTTAGGCGCAACTCCTGCTTTTGTGATTGTTAAAAACCGAGACGCTGCCAAAAGTTGGAACATTTACCACCAGTCTTACAATGCCTCAACTGACATAGCGCTTGTACTTGACGGCACAGACGTTACGGCTGGTACTAAGTGGAGAGGGGACTTATTTTCTAGTACTGTATTTGGTGTCAGAAATGTTGCTCAGCTGAATGACAATAACAACAAATACATCGCTTACTGCTGGAGCGAAGTCAGCGGATTCAGCAAGTTCGGCAGCTACACCGGAACTGGACTGTCTTCTGGCAATGTAATTACGGTTGGCTTTAAGCCAAGGTATGTTTTAATCAAGAATACAAGTCGTGCTTCTGCTTGGCGGATATATGACACCGCAAGAGGAAACGATAAAGTTGTGAACCCAAATACCGCCGGTGCTGAATTTACAACAGGTGATCCTCTTAACTTTACTAACACTAGTTTCGAGCCAACTGGCACCACCAATGAAGACACGAACAAGAGTGGCGATACTTACATCTACGCAGCATTTGCGGATCGGCCTGGAAATAACTTCGACGTAAATAACCTTGTTGCCACTGCTGGAAATACTGTTAGTGCTTCTAGCGTTTCTCTTACTGCTCCAAGCAGTGGTTTCCTCAGCGGCAGAGATTCAAAGACTTATGTCATAGATGGAGACACAAGCAGCTATTTACTCGCCAACAACAGTGGTGACAACTATAGCGTTAATTTTTCGCCAGGGATTTCTGTAAGCAGCTCTGTTGAGATTTACGGACTCACAAGTGGTCAATCGGCGTCTACTAACTTAAGCAGTGCAACTTCATACACATCCGGCCAATACAGCACGATTTACAGCGGTTCTGGAACGCTTACTCAAATCACAATGATCGCCAGCGGCAACAGGCCAGGTCTGGCTGCAATTAAGGTAGACGGTGTATTGCTAATCGGAACTAATGACGAATCAGGTATTGACAGCCTCGTAGACTCCCCCACTAATGGCACGCAGACAGACACTGGTGTTGGTGGTGAGGTGGTGGGGAATTATGCAACGTTGAATCCTGCTGATTATACAGTCGGCACAAAAACATTTAGCAACGGTAATTTAGATATTTCGAGTTCATCCACGCAAGTGCGTGGAACAATGGGGCTAGCAAGCGGCAAATGGTACTGGGAAATTACCGTCAATTCTACGGGCGCCGGCGCTGGTATTGGTATTTGCGATAAAGACAATAGTCTCGCTGCCTTTGCCACGGCTACAAATTATTGTTGGGGCGCAGACAACAATAAATACATCAACGGCTCAAGCCAAGGCGGATCCGGAACAACTGTTTATGGTGCCGGGGATATTGTCGGTTTGGCTCTAGACGTAGATGCAAGTACATTGCAATTTTATAGAAACGGCTCTGCAGCTTTTAGTTTTTCGTCTTTGCCCAGCGAAGTTTGGTTTCCGTGGTTGCATATAAACGGCTTTAACTTTACTTGCAACTTCGGCCAACGCGCATTTGCGTACACCGCACCAAGCGGCTTCAAAGCACTCTGCACAGCGAATTTAACGGACCCAACCATTGCCGATGGTTCGACGGCGATGGATGTTGTGACCTATACAGGGAATAATTCTGCACAGACGATTAGTGGCCTTGGTTTTAGCCCTGATCTGGCGTGGATCAAAAATAGATCCGGCACTCAAAGTCACGTTTTAGTTGATACGGTACGCGGTCGAGCCAAAAGTTCGTATTCAAACCTTACTGTTGCTGAAAACACTTCTGGCTCGACAAATGATCTTGTTTCGTTTGATGCTACTGGATTCACATTAGGACCAAACAGTCAGTCAGGTGTCAACACATTAAATGCAGCCATGGTCGCTTGGACATGGGACGGTGGAACGTCAACGGTCAGCAACACTGACGGCAGCATCACTTCTAGTGTCCGCGCCAATGCGTCTGCTGGGTTCTCGATTGTTACTTATACGGGGAATGGCTCCAGTGGAGCAACAGTAGGTCATGGTTTAAACGCTGCTCCCGGCTGGTTTACTATCGCATGTCGAAATACAACAAATTATTGGGATACTTGGCATTCTGGTTATTACGTTGCCGGGTCTAAAAATTACATGAGAATGAACTCAACTGGCGCTGCGGGTTACGCTGCAGACATGTTCCAAACCCCTACCTCATCGGTTGTAACTTTAGGGACATCTACTTCAATGAACGGCAGCAACAACACTTATGTCATGTATTGTTGGACACCTGTCGAAGGCTATAGCGCGTTTGGTTCGTACACCGGCAATGGTGCGTCAGGTTATCCAAACGCAGACGGTCCGTTCATCTTTACCGGGATGCGGCCGCGCTTTGTTCTTATCAAAGCCAGTTCTCAGTCTGAAAACTGGGTCATCTATGACACTGCACGCAGCACTTTCAACGTTTTGGATGATCAACTTTATCCAAACGCAACCACTGCAGAAACTTCAGGGGCCAACCGTGAAATAGATGTGTACTCAAACGGATTCAAGATTCGTAGCAACGGCGGCTTTGTTAATGCAAGTGGTGCAACTTACGTTTACGCCGCATTTGCTGAGCATCCCCTCAAAACCGCCCGAGCGCGGTAACATCAACTTCTACATTATAAATATTCATAAACCTCAAAGCGATGTTCATACTTAACGGAAAACCATTAGCACTTGATAGAGCATTTACCACACCAGATGGTACTCAGTACCCAGCAAACTGGTTGAGACTTGCGACTGCTGAACAAAAAGCAGCAATTGGTATTACCGAACAAGTATCTAATGCTAGAGTTTGGGACCAGAGATATTATTGGGGTTATGGTACTGATGGAGAACTGATTCCAAAACAACTGGAAGATGAAACAATCACACCAGAAGAAGAAGAACCATATACTCAAACTGGATTAAAAACACTTCATATCAATCAAACCAAAGAAACTGCAAATACACTTCTTGCTTCTACTGATTGGTATGTTGTAAGAAAATTTGAAAGAGGTGTTGATATTCCTGTTGGTATTGTTTCTTTCCGTGCTTCTGTACTTGAAGTATCAGCACAAAGAGAAAACTTAATTGGACTCACAACAAGTGTTGCAGATTTAAAAGGACTATATGAATCTTCAGTGTCTGGTATTGGTACAGAGGAAGTGATAACTCCTCCTGTAATGCCTGAATGGCCATCTGTGTAGAATGAAAACCTTTAAACAATTTCAAGAGTCTTGGACGAATAAATATAAAAAGAGTATTGACTGCTCAAATCCAAAAGGGTTCTCTCAGAAAGCACATTGTGCCGGACGTAAAAAAAGAGCAGCAGGTGGTCAAACTAAATCTAAACCAGTTGAATGAAAAACGGACGTTGCCCAGCAGGTCAATATTACTGCTATACCAATAAGGAGTGTAAACCCATTCCTGCTGGTTTTATGGTGGATCCTGAGGGTATGCTCCGTAAAGAGAATGGTGCTTCTGTTGACGAAGCAAATAAGAGTGGAGATTCTTCTCTACGTGATTGGTTTAGTAAGAGTAAGTCATCTGACGGCAAACCTGGTTGGGTTCAATTGGGTGGTAAATATGCTGGCAAACCTTGTGCTAAGCAACCAGGTCAAACCACAAAACCAAAATGCGGTTCTAGCAAGATGAAACGTGCTCTCTCCAAAGATGAGGAGGAAAGAGCATTCCGTCGTAAGAATCGTAAAGATCCAAATCCAGACAGAAAAGGGAAAGCAATTAACGTGGCAACTGAAGAGACTAAAAAAGATCATGAATATTCTATGGCACGTTCTGAACTAAAAACTGTCAAAAATGCTGCAAAAAGATTAGAAAAGAAAATGGGCAAGAAAGGGGAAGGGAACCTTGAAGCTTGGGTTCAATCTAAGATCACAAAAGCAGCTGATTACATTGATACTGCAGCAGATTATGTAACCAATGAAGAGTTTGTAACTTTGCCGTTACAAGTTGAAGTTCCTAACAACATTAGAGATTTCAATCTTGGACTCATGTTCCGTGAGAGTTTGGATACTAATAGTGGAATGCTGTTCATCTTTGATGAAGTTGCAGAACAGTCTTTCCATATGAGAGAGACAAAAATTCCTCTTGACATTGCTTTCATCACAGAGGAAGGTATCATTGAAAGCATTAAAGAATTAGAACCATTTGACGAGAATCCAGTTGCTTCGGATGGAGAAGTACTGTGTGCATTAGAAGTAAACCGTGGATGGTTCGCAGAAAATAATGTAGAAGTTGGTGATGAAATTGACATTGTAGAAGGCGAGAAAGATGCCTGCTACCATAAAGTCAAATCACGTTATTCCGTTTGGCCAAGTGCATATGCGTCAGGAGCATTGGTCAAATGTAGAAAAGTTGGTGCAAAGAACTGGGGAAATAAAACAAAGAAAGAAGAATTTGAAAACTGGAAAGATGACTATGTTCCCACAGAGTATGAAACTGTAGATTTAATTAAACCACAACCCCTTCAAGCAACTGAAGGTATTGGAAGTAAAATGCTCGGTGAGAAGTGTTGGAAAGGTTATGAGAAAAAGGGTATGAAGACCATGTTCGGTAAGAGATATCCCAACTGTGTTAAAAAAGAAGCAGTTGAGTGCAATCATACCGATACTGGAGTTGAATGTCCTGTACATGGAATGTTACCATGTAAATCTGCACCAAAAGGTGGAGATGGTGGAAAACCGGGTCCTGATAAAAACTATGTAAAACCGATGGGTGAATCTGTAAATGAAGCAGTGAGAATTCCAGCAAAAACTGGAAATATTATCATGACTTCTATCAATTGGAGAGGAAGATATTATGCTCTCAGAATGTTCTTCCCACAAACCAACAAACCAACTAAATCTGAAGTTCAACTTCAGATAGACAAAGTATATCCTGGCGCAAGAGTACAAAGTTACCAAGTTGCCGATTATGTCCCAGGACAACCATTACTCCAAGTTGCCACAGAAGGAGCAGCATGGACTAAAAAATCAGGAAAGAATCCCAGTGGCGGACTCAACGAAAAAGGAAGAAAGTCTTACGAGAGAGAAAATCCAGGATCTGACCTCAAAGCACCTAGCAAGAAGGTTGGAAATCCCCGTCGCGCATCATTCTGCGCTCGAATGAAAGGAATGAAAAAGAAATTAACTTCAAAGAAAACTGCTAATGATCCCGATAGCAGAATCAACAAATCACTTAGAGCGTGGAACTGCTGATATGAAAAGTTTTCAACAATTCATCTCAGAGTCAGTACATATCTCTGGAGATTTTAATGGAACGTTAGTTATCAATAATTCTGAGGAAAACTCAGAACCTATTGGTGAATCTTATTTTGCGGATATTGTTTGGGAAGGAAAAATTTATAGGATGGAATTTGAAGGAAACATAATTTCTAAAAATGATTTAACAGAGGCATTGCAAGGAGAATATCCTGGTGCTATTGTTCATAACATTTATCCAGTATCAGAACAAAAAAGTACTTTAAAAATTAAAAGCACACAAAGATATCAACCAGAAAAATTAACTTGGGGTGAATAGTGAATGGCTCAGTGGAATAAAAATGAACAAGATTATCTAAACCAGGAAAGAACACTTCATGAAGTTATCATGTGTGCCGATAGATACGGCAACATAGGTAACTGCGGTGTTGCTGGTACTGGGGCTGTAGGGGGAGATGCTTTTGGGAGGATGAGAATATCTCAACCTCTTACCCTATTTGATTCATCTCACAGATATAAAGACAATAATCTTTGGGAGAGTTTGATTGTAGGAACTGGTTCTACAGTTGGAATTGTAACTGCTCAAGGTTTAATCAATATCGGAATTGGAACTACAAGTGGCGATTCGGTAATTAGAGAGACTACAAAAGTATTCGCATATCAACCAGGCAAATCCTTACTTACTTTAAATACATTTGTTCCTGCCACACCAAAAGAAAATCTAAGACAAAGAATTGGATATTTTGGTGCTGATAATGGAATGTATTTTGAGATTGATGGAACAACAGCATATTTTGTTGAGAGAAGTTTATCTACTGGTACTGAAACAAGAGTAGCACAAGAAGATTGGAATGTTGATAAGTTAGATGGTACTGGAGTTTCTGGAATTACTTTAGATAAATCTAAAGCACAAATTCTTTGGATGGATATTGAGTGGTTAGGACTTGGTACAGTCAGAATAGGATTTGTAATTAATGGGGTGATGCGACACTGCCATTCATTCCACCATGCAAACCTAATTCAATCAACTTATATTACAACAGCATCATTACCTTTAAGATATGAGATTACCAATACAGGTATTACCACAAGTAGCAGCACTCTCAAGCAAGTTTGTTCTACCGTAATTTCTGAAGGTGGTTATGAGTTGAGTGGATTACAACAAGCTGTAGGAACACCAATTACCTCACCATATAATATGACCGTTGCTGGAACTTTTTATCCAGTAATTAGTATAAGATTGAAATCATCTCCAGATCGTTTAGATGCTATTGTAATCTTGACTGCTCTTTCTTTGATGGGTGCTAATAATGGAATTTATTACAATTGGCAGGTGAGAGCATCAGGAACTACTACAGGAGGAACCTGGACAAGTGCTGGTGATGATAGTGCGGTTGAATATAAATTGAATGGAACTGGCATAACTGGAGGTAGAATATTGGCATCTGGATTCTTCTCATCTAACAACCAATCTTCTGGTACGATTGATATTTTGAAAGAAGCACTATTCAAATTCCAGTTAGAAAGAAATGGTTTAACTGGAACTCCTTATGAATTAACACTTGCTGTCGCAGCATCTCCAATATCAAGTAGTGAAGAAGTTTATGCTTCAATGGACTGGGAAGAAATTAGTAGGTAACTTATGTCAGATAATGTATATCTTGGTAATCCCAATCTAAAAAAGGCAAATACTGCCATTGAGTTTACTCAGGAACAAATTCTTGAGTTTATGAAATGCAAGGAAGACCCTGTTTACTTTGCCAATAATTACATCAAGATTGTTTCTCTTGATGAGGGTCTGACTCAGTTTCATCCATATCATTTCCAAGAAAAGTTAATCAATAATTTCCATAACAACAGATTTAATATCTGTAAGATGCCACGACAGACTGGTAAATCCACTACAGTGGTATCTTACCTTTTGCATTATGCTGTATTCAATGACAGTGTAAACATTGGTATTCTTGCAAACAAAGCAGCAACCGCAAGAGAACTTCTTGGAAGGTTACAGACTGCATACGAGAACTTACCAAAATGGATGCAACAGGGTATTATTGCATGGAACAAAGGATCTTTGGAGTTGGAAAATGGCAGTAAGATATTGGCAGCTTCTACGTCTGCGAGTGCTGTCCGAGGTATGTCATTCAACATCCTCTTTCTCGACGAGTTCGCGTTTGTCCCAAATCACGTTGCTGACTCGTTCTTTGCATCTGTTTATCCTACTATTACTTCTGGTAAAAACACCAAAGTAATTATTGTGTCTACTCCACACGGTATGAATCACTTCTACCGTATGTGGCATGATGCGGAGAAGGGAAAGAATGAATATGTCCCAACTGATGTTCATTGGTCAGAAGTTCCTGGAAGAGATGAGGAGTGGAAAGAAA
>Ga0213866_10000907_pt1 | contig 22914 bp, 21 predicted proteins | sample PICome_11_FD_160079 | JGI IMG/M metagenome (GOLD analysis project Ga0213866, IMG submission 160079) | Coastal seawater microbial communities near Pivers Island, North Carolina, United States - PICO284 | ecosystem: Environmental > Aquatic > Marine > Coastal | place: USA: North Carolina...
ATTACAGGTTCCATATAAGTCATTTCCATAGCTATGCCGCTATCATAGACTTCCACATGCAAAACCCCGTTAGCTTTTTGCTCTCGTGCAAATGATATCTTTTTTGGAGTGCTACAACTACCCAGATCCTTACCGACAATAAGATCCCAGTCGGTAATTATTTTATTTTCAACAAAGCCACGTCTTTTAAAAATAGGGTTTGTAACAAAGTTCAAACTGCTTGAGAGAGCAACTGAACCTGAATACCTACGCTTTTTTTTATAGGTCTGCTTCATTAATCTTTTCTATAACATTTTTAAACTCAGATAAGATAGCTGAGTACACATCCTTCTTAAAAGGAACTATAACATTAGGTAAGTCCTCAGGGTCGACCCACTTCCATTCACAAAATTCGGGATCTTCAGTATTGATATTTATATCTGAATCACTTCCTTCAAATAAAAAGACGAACCATTTTTGTTTTTGTCCTCTAAACTTACCACCCCAGACTTTAGGCACAAGCTCATCAGGCAGGTCATAATAATAATAATCTTCACTTTGAGCTATTATTACCGCCTCTTGCGTTCCAACTTCTTCATGCAGTTCTCTAAACGCCGCTGTTGTTGTAGGCTCACCTTCATCAACCCCACCTTGCGGCATTTGCCATGCTTCGCTGGATGTGTCTATTCTTTTTCCAACAAAAACCTTTCCTTGCTTATTAATCAGCATCATCCCTACACCTAGGCGATACGGCAACTCTTTTTCAACAGACAATATTTCCTCACTTAATCTTTTATAATATGTTTTCCCAGCAACAATGAAACAGGAGCAATATTATAGCCTCTTTCCTCAACTTCTGGCAACCACCTATCTAACATCCTTATTGTTATAGGGTAAGGATGAGCCATTACTACAACATAGCCTTTTTCTGTAGCGGTTTCTTCAATTTTTTTAAACTTTTTATTTATAGTGTCAATCGAGATATCATCATCCAAAACAAAATCATTTACCAATAAAGGATAATCCAGTTCATTTGCCATCTGCACTAATGAAAAATCTGCATAGCCACCACCAAATAGCATATATTTACGCTTTTTCTTCAGCTCCTTCAAAATTGGCATTGAACTTGAAAGTGTATGCGTAAAAATTTCCTCTCTTTCAGAATAAACAGCCTCATATCCCTTTACCAACCCCAATAACATATTCAAGCGCGTTATATTATCTTCTTTAGATGACTGTGTTAGCAATGCATAAGGCCCAGGATCATTTAAACGATAGTCTTTTGTCTCCATTGGTAAGTTCAATATTATTTCCCGTCCCTGCTCTTTCGCTGTCTTAGCCCAATCCTCAATAGAGGAAGAATAAGGAGAGAGGCCAAAATTAACCGAAGCTGGTAGATCCATTGCCAATTTTGTAGTTGAAGCACTAAGTCCCAAACCTTTCAAAATAACTACAATGACAGGCTTATCACTCAGCTCACTTAGCTTAACTTTTTCTACCTTGATGTTCTCAGCAAAGCTTTCCATTAACATATCTATATATGTCTGGGGCATTCTAGGTCCTATAAAGTCATCATCCAACCAGGAAAAATCTATTTCATCACCAGAATTTTCTTCACCTTGTTTTTTTCCGTCTGTTTTGCTCGATGCAGTTTTTTTATCACTATCTTCAGTTGTCCGAATGGTTCCATACATCTTCTCTTCAACAAAATCATACTCTAACCTTTGAGCGGACAATAAGGCGCTCTCTACCCTTGCTTGACGTCCTAAGAAAAGCCCAGATACAATCGTCAGGACTGTCATTACCACAAAAAAAGTCAAGACCCCTGCCACGAGCATGGAGGGGCTTGAGTTTGAAATCTTAGCCTTAGGTTTCAATTTAGATAAAAATTTCATAACCTACGAGATAGATTAAGTTACATTTTGCTCTCGCTAAAAATATGTATGCCTCTTAGCAGGTCTAAAGCCCTACCTAACTGGTAGTCTTTTTCATAAACAGAAGATTCTTCACCATCTTTATTGTCTTCACCAGTGCCTTTCCCGCCATCTTTCTTACCATTGTTATTTTTAAGGTGCTTTCTCAAAGAAGCTTCGGATGCAACTTTACGCCCTTTTATCTCTTCAAGCTTCGCCTGCTCTATCTCAATATCCGGCTCTATTCCTTCAGCTTGTATAGAACGCCCCGCAGGAGTGAAATAACGAGAAGTAGTTAAACGCATAGCTCCTTTACTTGCTGACAAAGGAATAACCGTCTGAACCGAACCTTTACCGAAAGATTTAGTACCTATGATTATTGCTCTTTTGTGGTCTTGCAAAGCACCTGCTACAATCTCAGAAGCAGAAGCAGAACCACCATTTATAAGTACAACAACAGGCTTACCGTCAATTACATCACCTCTTGATGCATTGAACCTTTTATTGCTGTCTGGCACTCTTCCTCCAGTAGAGACTATTTCGCCCCTTTCCAGGAATGCGTCAGACACTTCTATTGCCTGATCCAATAATCCACCTGGGTTATTCCTAAGGTCAAGTACTACACCCTTGAATTTACCACCCAATTCTTTTTTAAGCTTTCTAACTTCTCTTTTCAGACTATCTGATGTTTGCTCTGAAAATGATGTAATACGCACATAAACAACATCATCACCTTCCTTACGTGCCCTTACTGATTTTATCTTAATTATGTCCCTTTCAATATTGAAAGTAAGAGGCTCATTTTCCCCTTCTCTTAGAACAGTAAGCTCAATTTCCGTTCCCGGCTTTCCTCTCATTTTATCAACAGCCTCTGAAAGCGTAGTACCCATAACGGCCTCACCGTCTATACGGCTTATATAATCGCCAGATTGAAGTCCAGCCCTATATGCAGGGGTATCATCAATTGGAGAAACCACTTTAACCAAACCATTCTCCATAGTAACTTCAATACCAAGACCGCCGAATTCACCACGCGTCTGAATTCTCATTTCATCAAAATCTTTTTCATTAAGATAGCTAGAATGCGGGTCAAGCGATGAAAGCATTCCGTTAATGGCCGACTCAACAAGCTCTTTATCATCCACCTCCTCAACATAATCTCTTTTAACTTTGTCAAAGACATCCCCAAACAGATCAAGAAGTTTTATCGTTTCTTTTGAACTTGCATGCACAGGCGCAGCAAGCGACAATAAAACTACCACTGAGAATAACTGAAAATATTTTTTATTCATAAAGATATCCTAAAAAAACAGATTTGAAGCAATATAAAATAGTCGGCAAATTCCCAACAATAACAAATTTAACTTAAAGGCATATATTATGCAATGATATATTATCGCAGGCTGATTTATTCTTTTTCAATTTTACTGCCATTTTTAGTTTTTGTGAAATATTATAGCAATAATTGCCGGCAATAAAAACAATTGAAAAACTTATTGAACAATTTATGGATTAATTAATATCGGACAACCACTAGTAAAAGCTACCATTGCAACTTCTTATTCTGACTCACTATCTTTTTTAATACCCTGCCTCTTATATAAAAGAAAAGCAATAGCAGCGGCTATAAAAAACAAAACGAACTGCAAATAATCATCACTTTGATCAATGCTAGCCGAAGGCTTCTTTAATATCTCTCTGGTAACACTAAAATCCACCGGCTCATCATTATCACTTCTTAAAACCGTTATCTTCACCTGCGTTCCAGGCTCGCCTCTAATTTCTTCTAAAACTTTTTTTAAACTCTTGCTCTTTACCGACTCACCTTCAACATGCGTAATGATATCACCGACTCTCAAGCCGGCATCCTTAGCCGGAGCACCTTCAATTACCTTGTATATCTTAACCACGCCGCCTTTCATTGCAACTTCAATTCCAAGCCCGCCAAACTCACCATAAGTATTTGTTCTGGTTAGATCAAAACCATTTTCCGATGCTTGTACAGGAGCAGCAAAAACAAACAAAACAATCAAAATCTGAAAGAATTTAAAATTCATAGCACTTAACGTAGTAAAAAATTTTCATCAAATAAACGCAGCAAAGCTTAAGCTTTGCAATTATAAACTTAGCTTAAAAATAAATATTATGCAATGATATATTCAAAAATTTACAGGCACTTATGTGCACCGTCACACAAAGGTTGATTGTCGGTATGCTTGCATCCACAAAACCCCACCCTCTTTGATTCATCAGCCTTATAAATAACTGGTGAGAAGCCCGTGCCACCATGAGAGCCGTCACAAAAAGGCTGGTTAACACTTTTTCCACATGAGCACCATGCATAAGTTTTACCCGCCTCCACATCAACTTTTATAGAACCCTTTACTGCGATTACTGCTTCTGACTTATCTGGCATTTTTCTCCTGTTATTTAATCAAATTCACAACAACTACACTGAAGCACTGGCAGCATAGCAGAACAATAATATACCACCATACATAATAAACAACGGCAAATAGATACCCAATATATAAATACGCCCATCTTTTTCATCCTCCCTCTCATCCGCCTCTGCATCGTCACTGCTCTTCATTGCGAACATCGCAACTTTGCCTATTAATCCACCAACAGATGCGAAGCCCAGCACAATGAATATAAAAAAATATAATTTCACAGGAGTGTCAAATAAGTCGAAAGGATCATTAAGAAAGAGTGCATAAGGCACAAAAACACCTAACAACAAAATAATGTCTAAAATATTTTTTAAGTAAAAAACCCAGTTAGCGCCCTTAAAACTCTTGCATATATTTATTATAACAATACCAATTAACAATAAATTTATGACTACCCAAATTGACTTAACTAGCATTTTTATTTCACCTACATTTATCCGCAGCAATTAATTTTAACACACTATGTCGCAACTTTTATATTACAAAAAATAAACCTTACATAAAATTAACTTCGATTTCTATTGCATTTTTTTTATAACTAGTTATACCACATAGCTTGCAATAGCATGACATGTAGTTATAACGGTATATTTATGGTGTTAAAAATTTAAGTATATATTTGTCATACTGATTTTATTTCAGCATTTTAGCTATCTTGCTTTTATATGTTCTGGTTGTTTTCAGAAGTGGCGTGATAGAAAATAGATACGGATAATTGATTAATGCTAATTTTATATAATGATTAAATTTATTATACAAGGTTGAATATGACTACTGATTTTTATCAGACTACCCCTATATTTGGTACCAACTCAACATATGTTGAGGAACTTTATGAACTTTACCTGCAAGACCCCAATTCGGTCGATGACAGCTGGAAAGAATTCTTCAAGGAGATGGGAGATTCATTAAATGCAGCTTTAAAGAACCATGAAGGTGCATCATGGGCCCCCAAAGAAGCTATAGTAGTTGGCGCAAAGGCTGAGCAGGAAAGTGCAAAAAAAGCCCCTAAAGGACAAGTGTCTGAAAAAGCGTGTAGCGATAGTATCGGCGCTCTAATGCTTATACGCGCATTTAAAGTAAGGGGCAATTTACTTGCTGACCTTGACCCTCTTGGTCTGGAAGGTCACAAAATGCACCCTGACCTTGACCCCGCAACATACGGATTTTCAAAAAATGATTATGACAGGGAGATTTTCTTAGGCGGTGAATTTGGTCTTGAAAGGTCAACTATTCGTGAATTATTGAAGATACTAAAAAAAACCTACGCCTCGAACATAGGTGTTGAGTTCATGCACTTACCTGAGCTTGAAAGAAGGAACTGGATTGCAGCTCATATGGAAGAAGCACGAGGAGTTCCTGTTCTAAGCCCTGAAGAAAAAGTAAAGATATTAGAAGACATAACAAAAGTTGAGCGTTTTGAACAATTTTTACATGTTAAATACCCAGGTGCTAAAAGATTCTCCGCAGAAGGTGGGGAAGCTGTAATAGCGGCAATGGAAAAAATAATTGAGCATTCTGCCGAGCTTGGAGTAATAGAGGCGGTAATAGGTATGCCTCACCGTGGTCGACTTAACGTACTTACCAAGGTTATGGGCAGAAGATATGCATCAATGCTATCTGAATTTGAAGGTAACCAAACTCATATCTCTGAAGATATAGACGCATCAGGTGACGTAAAATATCACCAGGGTGCTTCATCTGACCGTGATTTTGACGGACACAAAATTCACCTTTCACTATCAGCTAACCCTTCTCACTTAGAAGCGGTAAACCCGGTTGTTGCAGGTCGTGTTCGTGCAAAGCAAGATATATTTGAAAACGATGAGCGTAATCAGGTGGTAGGCGTTCTACTGCATGGTGATGCAGCATTTTGTGGACAAGGTGTGGTTCCTGAAACTATGGCACTTAGTGACCTAGAGGGATACACAACAGGCGGCACAATACACATAGTTGTAAATAACCAGATAGGATTTACTACAAATCCTAAGAACCAAAGAAAGTCACCTTATCCGACCGACATTGCAAAAGGTGTTCACGCTCCTATATTTCATGTAAATGGTGATGACCCCGAGGCTGTGGTTTTCGTTAGTAAACTTGCTGTTGAGTATCGCCAAAAATTCAAAACTGATGTAGTTATTGACGTATTTTGTTACAGACGTTATGGGCATAATGAAGGTGATGAGCCGTTTTTCACTCAGCCAGTTATGTATAACACCATAAAGAACCATCCAACACCGATGAATGTTTATGCTCAAAAACTTATATCTGATAATGTTATAACTGAGGCTGACTTTCATAAGATAAAAGACGACTTCCAGCAGTTTATGGAAGAAGAGTATAATGTAGCCCAAAATTATGAAGCTGATGAAGCTGACTGGTTAAAAGGTTCTTGGACTGGTTTTGAAAATCCTAAAAAAGGTGTAAAGGCTCGTGTTGATACAGGCGTTCCTATAAAACGTTTGAAAGAAATAGGCAATAAGCTTGGTTCGTACCCAGACTCATTGAACATCCATCGTAAGCTTGTTCGCCAAATGGATGCAAAAGTAAAAATGATGGAAACAGGCAAGGGTCTTGACTGGGCAATGGGTGAAGCTCTTGCGTTTGGAACTCTTCTTGCCGAAGGGTATCCTGTTCGCCTTACCGGGCAAGATAGTATAAGAGGAACATTCTCACATAGGCACTCTGCCATTACTGACCAAAAGACCGAGGAAAAATACTTCCCGCTTAATAACTTGGATGAAGACCAAGCTTACTTTGAAGTTATTGATAGTAACCTATCTGAATTTGCAGTGCTTGGTTTTGAATATGGTTATTCACTGGCAAGACCAAAAGCATTAGTTTTATGGGAAGCACAGTTTGGTGACTTTTCCAACGGTGCGCAAATAATGATAGACCAATTCATAGCTACAGGTGAATCAAAGTGGCTTCGCTTTAGTGGTCTTGTAATGTTACTTCCACACGGTTATGAAGGGCAAGGACCTGAACATAGTTCCGCAAGGCTTGAACGCTACTTACAGCTTTGTGGTGAAGATAATATGCAGGTAGTTAACTGTACTACACCTGCTAACTTCTTCCACGTGCTTCGTCGTCAGATACATAGAAAATTCCGTAAGCCATTGGTAGTAATGTCACCAAAATCATTGCTTCGCCATAAATTATGCACATCTGACCTTAGTGACTTTGACAAAGGCACTTTCTTCAAGCGTGTTATAGCAGAAGAGCATAAGCTTGTTGCAAATGACAAAATAAGAAAAGTAATCATATGCAGTGGTAAAGTTTATTACGACCTACTTGAGGAACGTCAGGCAAGAAAGATAAACGATGTTGCGATTCTAAGGCTTGAGCAATACTATCCGTTCCCAGATGAAGATTTGGAAGTTGAGCTTAAAAAATACAAAAATGCGAAAGTTATCTGGTGTCAAGAAGAGCATGAAAATATGGGAGCATGGCATTTTGTTGACCGCCGTATTGAAGCTGTTCTTAGTAAAGTTGGTGGCAAATCTCAACGCCCTGAATATGCGGGACGTGCAGAGGCTTCCTCACCTGCGGCTGGTTATGCCAAGATACATAACAAGCAAAAAGATTTGTTCATTAACGAGGCATTAAAGTAATTTAACTAAAAAAATAATTAAATAAAAATACAGCGAATGTAAGAGCTTTGATAAATAACTTCTTATTTTCTTAGTTCTTACATTCTCTACTTACATAAATTAGGAGATAGTAATGACAGTTGAAATTAAAGTACCACCTCTTGGAGAATCGGTTTCAGAAGCAACAATCGCTAACTGGTGTAAAGCTGAAGGTGATTATGTTGAACAGGATGAAATGCTTGTTGAGCTTGAAACTGACAAAGTTACATTGGAAGTTAACGCTCCGTCGGCAGGTATCCTAAAAGAGCTTAAAGTAGCTGAAGGTGACACTGTTGAAGTTGGTGCTATTATCGGTGCAATAGATGACTCTGCTAAGAAGCCTGCAGGTGGCGCATCAAAAGCCGCTAAACCGGCTGCTGCGTCTACTCCTGCTAAATCGGCACCTGCATCTGACAAAGGTGCTGGCGTTCTATCCCCTGCTGCTCAAAAAATTGCATCTGAAAACAACCTAAACCTTTCATCAGGCACAGGTAAAGACGGAAGAGTTACTAAAGCCGATGCACTAAATGCTGTTGCAACAGGCGGTATAGGTGGCGTTTCACCTGCACCTAGTGGCCCTCGTGAAGAGCGTGTTAAAATGACAAAACTTCGTCAGAAGATTGCTCAACGCTTGAAGGATTCTCAAAACACGGCAGCTATTCTTACAACTTTCAATGAAGTTGACATGACTAACGTTATGGCACTTCGTAGCCAATATAAAGAAGACTTTATTAAGAAGCATGACACAAAGCTTGGCTTCATGTCATTCTTTGCAAAAGCCGCTATCAAAGCTTTAAAAGAAATTCCTGCTGTTAACGCTGAAATTCAAGGTAACGAGATAGTTTACAAAAACCACTATGACCTTTCTATCGCAGTGGGAACACCTCAGGGATTGGTAGTTCCTGTTCTACGTGACGTTGACAGATTATCTTTTGCAGGCGTTGAACAAGAGATTGTTAACCTTGGTAAGAAAGCTCGTGACGGCAAGCTTACAATGGAAGATATGACTGGCGGAACATTTACTATATCTAACGGTGGCGTTTACGGTTCATTATTATCAACTCCGATAATCAACCCTCCACAAACAGGTATTTTAGGTCTTCACAAAATACAAGAACGCCCTATGGCTATAAATGGCGAAGTTAAAATACGCCCTATGATGTATATAGCTCTTTCATACGACCACAGAATAATCGATGGTGGTGAAGCGGTTACATTCCTTGTGAAGATAAAAGAAGCAATTGAAGACCCAAGAAGACTATTGCTAGATTTATAATCAAAAATAATGAGCCAAAATGGATAGCGCTGCGGATATTATATTCAACATAATAGGAACAAGTGGTGTTATCCTAATATTGGTAGCTTATTTTATGATACAGTCGGATAGGCTACACAAACATGGTTTTGCTTATTCGTTTATGAACCTTATTGGTTCGGTGTTGATATTTATATCATTGCTACACACATGGAACTTGCCATCGGTAATAATTGAGGTATTTTGGTTCATAATAAGTGTTTATGGCTTAATTAGGTGGTTTAAACTTAAAAAAAACAATAATAATTCAGGAGGGAATAATAATGAGTAATTCATTAGTATCAAAATTAAAAGTAGTTTTAGCTGACAGCTACACACTTTATTTAAAAACACAGAACTTCCACTGGAACGTTACTGGTCCAAGCTTTCAATCATTACACAATCTTTTCGAAGAGCAGTATAATGACCTGTTTGAAGCAAATGATGAAATTGCGGAAAGAATAAGAACTTTAGGTGAAGCAGCTCCGGGCAGTTTTGAGCAATTCTTAGGCTTAAAAACCATTGACGAAGCACCTGCAACTCCTCCTGCGGCTAATGCTATGGTTCAAGAACTTGCACAAGATCAGGACAGAATCGTAGCTACATTGACCGCAGCTTTAAAAGAAGCTCAGGCAAATGATGATGAAGCAACTATAGGTCTATTGGTTGACCGCATTACAACACATGAAAAAAATGGCTGGATGTTAAAAAGCTCAATATAATACTTTAGCTGTCTGTGGTCAGTAAATAATAACTGACCACAGACAGCTTGGAACTAATATAAGAAAGGAATAATATGTCGGATTTTGATTTAGTAGTTATTGGCGGTGGGCCAGGCGGATATGTCGCTGCAATAAAAGCTGCGCAGCTAGGAATGAAAGTAGCCTGCGTTGAAAAGCGTGGTACGCTAGGTGGAACATGCCTGAACGTAGGTTGTATACCATCTAAAGCACTACTAAACTCTTCGCATTTATATGAAGAAGCAAATCATAATTTTGCGAATCACGGCATTAAAACCAGCGGCCTTTCCGTGGATGTTAATAAAATGCAAAAACACAAAGACGACATAGTAGAAGGCCTGACTAAGGGTATTGAAGGTCTTTTTGCAAAAAACAAAATAAAATACTATGTTGCAACTGGTGAAATAACTGGCAAAGGTGAAGTAACTGTTACTCCGGCTAAAGGTAAGTCAGAAAAAGTTACAACTAAGAACATTCTAATTGCTACAGGTTCAGAAGTTACTAACCTTCCGGGCGTTGAAATTGACGGCAAGAAAATAGTTTCATCTGACCACGCCATTCATTTAAAAGAAGTACCAAAGAAAATGGTAGTAATAGGCGGTGGTGTTATAGGTCTTGAGCTAGGTTCGGTATGGCGCAGGTTAGGTGCGGAAGTTACTGTAGTAGAGTTCTTGGACAAAATCCTTCCTCCAATGGATGGAGAGGTTAGCAAAACCTTCCAGAACATTCTTAAAAAACAAGGTTTAAACTTCAAGCTTGGTAGCAAAGTAACAGCAGCAAAAGCATCTGCTAAAGGTGTTGATTTAACTGTTGAACCTTCTAAAGGCGGTGATGCAGAAAAATTATCTGCTGACGTTGTGTTAGTTGCAATCGGCCGTCGTCCATTCACCCAAGGCTTAGGCTTGGAAAATGTTGGTGTTAAGCTAGATGACTGGGGCCGCATTGAAACTAACGGACATTTCCAAACCAATGTTGATGGAATATGGGCGATCGGTGATGTAATTGCAGGGCCTATGCTAGCTCACAAAGCTGAGGAAGATGGTGTTGCAGCAGTTGAGATTATGGCCGGTCAGGCAGGTCATGTTGATTATGATTTAGTTTCTAGCGTTGTTTATACACACCCTGAAGTTGCCATGATTGGCAAGACAGAAGAGCAGTTAAAAGAAGCTGGCATAGCTTACAATAAAGGTAAATTCCCATTCATGGCCAATTCTCGTGCCAGAACAGTTGATGAAAAAGACGGCTTTGTAAAAATTCTAGCTGACAAAGAAACTGACGAAGTTCTTGGCGTTCACATCATAGGGCCACAGGCTGGAACACTTATAGGTGAAGCATCTGTTGCTATGGCCTACCGTGCATCATCTGAGGATATTGCACGCATATGCCACTCACACCCAGATTTGAACGAAGCTATAAAAGAAGCGGCATTAGACACATTCTTTAAGCCAATTCATATGTAATTTACATAGCCAAAAAATACGCCTCCTTAATTAAATAATTAGGGGGGCTTTTTTTTGCCTTAATCATAAAAAAATTAAGAACTGCAAAATATCTTTAACAATGAAGCTGTAATGTTGTACTTGCATTTGATTTTAGGAGTCGCAATGGACAACACAGGCAAAAGAACACCTCAAAAGAACCACGACAATATCTTAGAAGTTAAAGGCCGGTTCAAAATAATCGATAAAATACCAGATGGATCAACTAAGTTTAGTATTGAGCATCTTCGCAAATTAGGTGCAAAAAACAAAGAAGACATGAGAAGCACATCATGGACAGAAAGAACAGCTTCTACAAGTACAAATAATTCTTTAGAAAAATAAGGCTACCCCCCCTATCCTAAATAAAAAACGGCAATTATCCCTCGTTTGTTTGAATAGGTACTAAGAATCATTTATGAATCGGCTTAACAAGCCTGAAAGCACCTTTTGCATAAAAAAGAACCCCTCTTTATTTCTAAAAAGGGGTTCTTTAATTGTTCTGTATAAACTACTTAGTTTATTTAAGCTGCTTCAAATTCATCTTCTTCGATAACAACCACATCATCATCAACATCAACACTGCTTGATTTGGATGAGGCTGGAGCAGCAGAAGCTTTTCTAGCTTTCAAGATAGTTATAAGATTGCTAGTAGCTTCTTCGGTCGAAACTTCATTCACAGCTGCAAACTCTCCGGCAAGACGGCCAAGAGCTGACTCATATATTACTCTTTCAGAATAAGAACGATCAGGATCATCAACATTTTTGTGCAGGTCACGAACAACCTCAGCAATATTTGCTATATTTCCTGAATTAATCTTATCTTCATATTCTTTTGCTCTGCGGCTCCACATTCCTCTACCAGGACGCGCACGACCTTTAAGGATGGAAACAGCCTTTTGAACATCATTATCATTACTCAAAACACGTAAACCTGATGCTTTGGCCCTTTTTACGGGTACACGCAGGGTCATTTTGTCTTTAGGGAAGTCGATAACAAAAAGCTTAAGCTCATGACCCGCTACAATTTGACTTTCCTCTGATACGATTTTACCTACACCGTGCGCCGGGTATACTACTTTCCCGTCGACTTTAAACTCAGCTACATCTGACATATTCAAACTCCGTAAATATTATAAATTACATTCTGTGTAATTTAGTTTTTTTGGCTAGTCCACAACCAAAATCCAGCCGGAGTATATCACAAAATCAGAGCAAAATAAACCCCTATATGGTACATTTATCTAAAAATAGCTAAATATATCGCAAATATAGTAGTTTTTTAAGGGATTTTAACAACATCACCCGCTACAACCATCCCGTAAAAAATCAAAACAACTCATAATTGACTAACAAAGAAAGAAATAAAAATACTTTAAATTATTTTTAAGCCTTGGCTTCCCAGCCACCTTTTGCAGTTTGTTGCCAATATGTAAGCTCATGCCCTTGAGACTTAAATTCTTTCCAATGGTTTCTGGCATTTTGTAATTGCGATTCATCGTTGCCATCGAACATATAAATACATTTTTCAAAATCATTTAAATTATCGACGGTAGAGTTTTCCACCATTGCAAGGATAGTCGCACCGTTGGCATTTTCATTTGCGCATGTTAGATAAATAGGCTGTTCTGATTCAAAACCATCCCCTTTAGCGCCATGCGGCAAGAAGAACTTTGTTGTGTAGGTCCACATTTCTTTGTTTAAAAGCTGGACCCTACCCTCATTATTCAACTGCACCAAAACACGCTTATCACTTAATATGACCTTCTCAAGCAGCTTTGGTAGCGCCTTACCAACAGGCAGCTTTGTTAAATGATAGAAATTTATTTGTGGCATTATATCTTAATTAACTAAATTTAGTATATTCTAATTTACACTTCACGAGACTAAGCATCCTCATAATTATCGTTAACGAAGTTGTCCAAAAGCCTTACACCAAATGCCGTTGCTCCTTTAGGGCAAACTCCTTTTGCCTTCTTAGTCCACGAAACACCTGCTATATCCAAATGCGCCCATGGAGTATCATTTTCAACAAAACGTTGTAGGAACTGTGCCGCAGTAATGCTACCAGCTCCACGACCTGCACTGATATTCTGCATGTCCGCAATAGGAGAGTTAAGCATTTTGTCATAAGCTTCACCTAACGGGAACCTCCATACTTTCTCGCCTGTTTTCTCACCAGCCTTAGTCAGCTTACCTGATAGTTTATCATCATTAGAGAACAATCCTGCATGCTCATCACCCAAGGCAATAACTATCGCACCAGTAAGTGTTGCAAGATCAACGATCAATTTTGGATTATGCTTTTGTTGAACATATGTCAATATATCTGCCAAAACAAGACGCCCCTCTGCATCAGTATTTAAAACTTCAACTGTTTGCCCTGACATACTTGTAATAACATCACTAGGTCTTTGAGCGTTATGTCCTGGCATATTTTCAACAAGCCCAACTATACCGACTGCATTAACATTTGCCTTGCGCCCTGCAAGTGCTTTCATCAGCCCAACAACAACAGCAGAACCACCCATGTCATATTTCATATCTTCCATACCGCCAGATGGCTTTATAGAAATACCACCCGTATCGAATGTCACACCTTTACCAACAAAAGCGATCGGCGCCTCTTTAGAATCACTGCCGCCATTATACTCCATAACCACAACATGCGACTCTCTGATAGAACCTTGTCCAACACCTAGCAATGCTCCCATACCTAACTTATCAAGCTGTTTTTCTCCCAATATGGTTATCTTAACACCAAGCCCTGCCAACTCTTCTTTTATTATTTTTGCATAGCTTTCAGGATGAAGATGGTTTGGCGGCTCTGTAACTACATCACGCGATAGAAATACACCATCAGCTATCATCTGCAACTTATAGAATAATGCATCGGCCTTGCCTTTTTCAGATACCACAAAATCAAGTATCTTCAAAGTTGGTAGATTCTCTTTCTTCTCTTTTGTTTTATACTTACCGAATCTATACGAACGAAGTACCGCACCGTAAGCTATATTTGTGGCGATTTCCAAGTCCTCTTTTAGCCCTTCAACAAGAACAGAAGCATTCTCAGCTTTTACTGTATTTAAAGCAGTATATATAGAAGCACCGGCCGCTTGTGATATTATTTGCGTTATCTTCTTTTCCTTCCCAAGCCCAAGCAATATTATCTGAGCATAACTAACTCCTGTAGGTGCTACTATTGTAAGTATCTCATTTTTTTCACCTTTAAAACCACGGGCTTTAATAGCCTTCTTGATAGAATCTCCGGCTTTTTCATTGACCTGCTGAGCCTGCTCACCCAATTTTACAGTATCACTAACTGCAATCACCAGCACATCAGATTCTGAAGTTTGCTTTTCCGAGAACGTAATTTTCATATAATACCTTTAATTTTATATTTATTTTTTTTATAATTTATAGTCCTATAGCAAAGAAATCAATGTATAATCCCCATAAAAAGGAACTAAATGTGCATAAAATTATTTATTTATTTTGTTCTTTAGTATTTCTAACGTCATGTATTAAACCTACGACTCAATATCCGGGCATGACCACTGCGGAAATTGAAGCTGAAAAGAAGTACCAGCAGGAACTTGTTAACAACAAAAATATCACCTTCAAAGAAAAGCAGATGAAGGCACATTTAAAGAATCAGGATAAACTATTTGAGGTTGCCATAAAAATACTTCCCGCAGGTGCCAAACTATGCAATGAACTGGGCAAGGGTAAAAATGGGTGCGTTTATGAATTTGTATTAGACAAATCAAAAGCAATTAATGCATATGCCGATGGAAAAAAAATAATCGTAACCCAAGGCATGATGGAGTTCATAGACACAGACGAAGAACTAGCTGTTGTTTTAGGGCATGAATATGCTCACAACATCATGGGCCATATAAAGGCTAAGCGAAAAAATATCGGTATCGGAAATGTCTTAGGTTCAGTAGTGGATGTCATAGCAGGAACGCAAGGCATATCCACCGCAGGGATGTTTGGCGAGATTGGTACAATGGCCGGAGCTTACGGTTACTCAAAAGAATTTGAGAAAGAAGCTGATTATGTGGGGCTTTATATTACAGAATCAGCAGGCTACAATATTGATAGCGCTCCTGATTTTTGGCGTAGCATGTCATTGCGTGATGAAAAATCAATACATTCAGGCTTTAGCCACCCTACAAATCCTGAACGCTACATATCACTGGGTAAGACAATCCGTGAAATTAAGAGAAAGCAAGCTTCTAATCAAGCCCTATTGCCAAACCTGAAATTGAACTAAATACAAAAAAGCCTCCTTTAATAAAAGAGGGCTTTTTTGCTTTACTACATATAATCTTTAAAGAATTTAAATTATATTAAACTACTTTTTCCTTAAGGTCATAACATCTTACGACACTAAATCCTTTTGGTCTTCCTAGTGGATCAATAACCAAGATGGCATCTACAGTCTCGCCTTTTACATCCTTGTAAATGATATTGACCTCTTCTCTCGTCCCATTTGCGATAGCTAAGTCAATTTTTGCCTTGCTACCTTCTGATATGCCGTCATATGCAAGTATATCCCTAAGCTTTTCTACATCATTATTTTTATTCTTAAATAAGCGCGTAGCGTTTTCATCTGAATATATAACGTTCTTATTTGTATCTACTATGCAGCTTAGTAATGTATGAGTTCTCATTGAGCTTGCAAATAATGCTGATTGAAACTCAGTTATATTAATAATATATTTAAGCTTCATCATATTTAACAACAAGTAAGCACCTAATACCATTGCTGCTACTGTCATAATTATTATTGCTACAAGAACATCCGAAACATCTAAAGCATGTTGGTCTGTAAAGAGACTGCTGGCCGTATCATCAATTACAAATTTTGCAGCACCTGCTAAAATTATCAATGAAAGACAAACCCAAACGATATAAGATCCATGCCCCCTAAATGAAAAACCTTCTGTACCTTCTACTATTTGCTTTGCATTTGGTCTGTCAATAAAACGCTTATGCATAAACCCCTCCTTTTTTAAACCATAAGTTACATACTTTAATTCTATATGTCAAAAGGTTAGTATATATCTGTTTAGCCTTATAAACTAATCGTTTCAACATCTTTTGAGTTAAGTATTTAACTTACCCATAAGATAAAATTAACATAAAAAAGTTAACGATTTATTATCAAAACACTATAAAATGCAAAAAAAACAGAAAATTTTCAACTTTTAATTATTTACAACCTTTTTAACACACAAGCATATGTACCTGGGAAACTAGTCCGCCCACTCCTTTATTCTCTCCAAATGCTCATAATCATTATATTTAAGCACCTTATCAGAGTTCGGGCTGCAAATAAAAGGAGTATCCTCAAAGAACATTTTATTTACCAATTTTCCAACACCTTCGGTTGCATCTGCCAGTATATCATCAAGGTCAGTCGCTTTCTTACCTCCAATATTTTGAATACTGGCCTCATTTTGCCCGCCTGATATCTTCCAATACTCCAACGCCTTAACCTTACCGTCTTTTTCAAAGCCTTTATTATCCGCAATCACCCCTTCCAAGGTCATTTGCGGCGATAATCCTGCTTTTACATCACTGACCGAAGGTACAGTTCCCGTCTTATAGTCAATAATGGTGATATTTCCCTCATCATCCACCTCAAAACGGTCGGCTCTGGCCTCTAATGTGAACAACTCATCACCACATTGAATTAAATACTTCCCTTTTATTTCACATAAAACCGCAATATCAGACTTTCTTCTTTGCTCTTCATTTTGTACCATCCACATTGCTATTCTTTTGAATCTCGGCCACCAAAAAGATACAATTGCAGGCTTCAGGTCTTGCTTTTCAATAATTATTTTTCCTTGTTCCAAAAGGTAATTATAATATTCCTCAGGCTTTAATGAGTCATATTTATTAACGAACTCTTCTAAAGCATCATGTACAAAATTACCGAACTCAGCCCCACCTGGCTCTTTATCAATATCATCAAGCTTTCGAAGGTTTAATATTTTATTGGCATATATCCAATAAGGGTCACGCATTAGCTTCTCTATGGCAGTAACTGAAAGCTTTCTGGGTCTTGCTTCAATAGGAGGATTTGGACAAGGCGGCTCAATTCTTTGCATATTCTCCGGCTTATCAAGAAGCCTAGCCCACTTTACCCACGGCTGGTCAGGCTTTACCATATCTTGCAGATTCAATATATTTAATATAGCATCCATCCTAGACAACCATCTTGAAGGTATTGTTTGCGTCCCATCAAGCTTTTCTGAGCGGGTGATAAGTATATTAGGTGATGATAAAAGCTGCGCAAAATCATGAGCCGACTGACCTATTTTCTTTTCAGGCAATGGTAGTCCAAACTCATTACGCATAGGGCGGCTCATCCATGGGTCACTTTTACCTGACATAGGCCACGAACCTTCATTTAGCTCACCTAATATAACCAGATCAAAGCGTAACATTCTAGCCTCTATAGGGCTTAATATATATAACCTGGGATGACTTCCATATGGCTGACGGAAAGTCTGCCCTGCAAGAAGCGCATCAAATAACCCGGCATAATCAATAGGGTTTATTTTTTTAAAATCTTTGGCACAGATAAGTAACTCATCAACGAATTCTTTTAATTGCCCACCCGAATTAGAGCTCCAAAGTCGCGCAACACCCGTTTCTACATCATTATTAGCAATCTCCTGCGCTATTTTGATATGAGCTTTTAATATCTCGTCAAAAGCAACCTCCCTTAAAGACATCAATTTCAACATTGGCTTTAACGTCTCTTCAACTGTATTTAGCCAGCCAGTAAGGCTTTGGTCTATTTGGCCATATAAGTCTTTAAACCCTTTACTACTTCGCACGCCTCTCATGCATGAAATTTCAAGCTTCCTTACATTATCTCTAAATGTCCTTGCATCAAAAGCACAATTTGCAAAAGGATTTTTCAGCATATTTAGAACTGACACAGGGTTTGTTGCCTTATCAGCAACCATATTTGCTACTAACCTCAAAAACACAGCTTCAGCGGTATTGCTAAGCTCATACCCGGCCGAATCATCTATTTGCACATTCCATTTTTGCAATATGGCAGAAACTCTTTTAGCAAGGTCACGGCGATTCGTAACAAGCGCAGCAGTCTTGTGTTTTTCTTGCAAAACCTGCTTCATCTTCAAAGCAATAACAGTGGCCTCTTCTTGCAATGATGATGAGTTTATTATCTCAATACCTTCAAACTGCTCCAGCTCAACATTCTCAACCTTATTCCACCTGTCGGTAACTTCAAAAGGCAGCATAATCTGGCAAATGAGTTTATTTCTATCAATTGGACTACTTATATAGCAAGGATATGGCTGCACTTTATCCCTAGCTATACCAAAGCTCTCTAATAGGTTCTTAAAACCATATTGCGGATGCGTATAGCTTACATGCTCCCAACTTTCTTCATCCATATCAATATCCAAACCGGGAAGTATCACCTGACCATTTTCCATTGAAGCTATAACTTTCAACAAATTCGCTGTTGCCGGTATCGACCCGGTAGAACCGGCTGCTATAACAGGATACTCAGATGGATTCTTACGCCAATATTCAGCTTGCACCTCAAGAGATAAGTTTCTGTGTGTATGAATATCAACAACCTTATTATCTTCCAATATATCAGGCCATTTCTCAATTAATATGCTTAGAAAGTTCAAAGTTGTCTGCCAGTGTTTCGATAGCTCATCGGGCACTATGTTCTCTATCTCACTGAATGATAGCTGTTGTTTTTGTACCTCTGATAAAAAAGACGCCAGCTCGATCGCCAAATGCGCAGCCTGCACAGTAGTTATGGTTTCGTGACCGCTTTGCATAGATTGCCACTTTTCTATCAACTCAGTCAGAATCAATCTTTGTCTGGTTGCTGATATTATATTAGGTATTTCAAGATTATCATTATCAGCATTTCTAAATAAGAACTCTTCATCATCCAAATCCCCTAAAGGCTGAATGCTGGGCAACAGCATCGGCTTACCTTCACTTGCTCTCAAAAAAGCCTCAGAAAGCTCAGCGCACGCCCTCCTGCTTGGTAAGAAAATAGTGATATTTGAAAATACCAAAGGATTATCACCATATTGCTTGATTATACTATTTGCAAGTGAGTCCAAGAAAGGCAGATTAGCAGCTATATTAAAGATATTCTTACACATAACATGTTTATATCCATAATTTATCAATAACTAAAGTTAAATCTGCTCATCATTGTCATTGCAGCGAAAGCTGGAATCCAAGAAATTATGAAAAGCAAGCCACTTTATTATACAAATCTTCCCAATATGGGTTAAATTTATATATCAAATCCAACTTCCAATCTCGCTTCCAAGATTTCAAACGCTTTTCTCTTATTATAGCCGCCTCAGCAGATTCATGTTTTTCATAATATACAAGTTGGCTCACACCATATTTTTGTGTAAAGCCTTCTATTAATTTATTCTTATGTTCATATATTCTTTTTGGTAAATTTGATGTTACACCAATATATAAAGTACCATTCTCACCACTGGCTAATATGTATACAAAAAAATTCTTTTCCATATTTATGATTTATCTTCCTTGGATCCTATGGTCAAGCCATAGGATGACAAAATAACCGTCATTCCAGCGAAAGCTGGAATCCAAGAAATTATGAAAAAACCTTCATCAAACTAAGGCCACTGCTTTCCTTCTACAAAAACCTTATTGATACGTACACGTCCCTTTTTATAGACATTAAGTTCAACGGTTGTATCAGAGCGCCTTGGCTCTCTTGTACCCTCAGGCACGAAATATCTCTCGATACCGTAATTTATACCTCTATATCTTTTTATACCTCTTATTACTACATCACCCGAAGGAACGTTCTCAGGCATTTCATAAGAAGCGCTCTTTGGCTCATAAAACCCATACACTTCATGCAACACAACCCAGACTTCTTTTTTCTTACGATTATATTTATAATCATTTAAATTCAATCCCGAAGCCCAGTCATCATAAACAGTTCTTTTAAGATCCTTATCCCATCTTCCTCTTACATTACCGAAACCATAATTCAGCCTTATATACTGACCTCTAAGTAAATCCCTGGGGTCAAAAGGTTCGGTCTTAACCATAATTGTCCCGATCGGCTTTTCAAAGACATCTGATTCCACAGCATACCAACCTACAAAGAACAGCATTTGCACGATCACAATTATAATAACAGCCATTTTACGAGTTTTATTATCCATTTGCTACTCCTCTTACTTGGGCATTAGCTATTAGCCTTCTTCTCCATTTTTCAAGTCCAAAACCGATTGCAAATAAGAACAGGCCACATACTACGAACAATATCCCCGCATCCAACATATCACCTACCAAGTCAAGGAAGCGTGTGAACACTCCCAAGCCTATAAGTATTATATTACAATTTAACATCCAACGGTGGTGGTTTAGTGAGCCGTATATAACACCCCAAAATGCCAGAGCAAAATATGCTATCCACGAGAAAACACTAATTATAAGGGGCACATAATATATCTTTTTCGTCCAACCGAATGAAAAATGCTTAAAATAAGAACCTTTATCAAAATCAAATAAGAATACAAAACAAACTACTATAACAGGGATAATGCTTGCGCCCACAGATAGAATGAAATATTTATCAAATCTATCGTTCTGGGCTTTAACATAAAGATAAGCGCAAGTAGCTATTGAAGCCAATATAATAACTGCTGAAATTAAGTTTAACTTATCAGGAAATCTCATATAGCCGAAATTATGACTGAACCCAGCTATATACAAACCTATAACTAATATTATCATCGCAGGAACTTGTAAAAATTGCCACATAGGGTTATTTTTTGATTTCAACAATAATCCAGCAGTTACTCCAAAAATACACATCGATGCATTGAACGTAAACAAATGCGAATCAGTGCCGCTAAAGTACAAGTTGCCATCTATAAAGCTATTTCCCCATAACAAGAACGCCACCACGGACATTAATAATATAGGGCCACTTCTTAATAAAAAGGCTAAAGGCAATATCATCACGAACCATGAAAAGAATGCCTTGCCCTGATCTGAATATAGTTGAAATATCTGCCCAATTAGCCCGATACCCGCCAACACCAAACCAGCTCCCAAAAAATGTATGGCTTGAGCTGTTTTTCCATATCCTTTATCTGTAATAAATAATGCTAAGAAGTGAGTACCGCCTAGCAATGCCAAAAATCCTGATAATTTTGTTATATCACTTATATTATACCAATTTTTCGCAACTATAAGGATTATGCCAAAACAAATAACTAAAGCACCAATTCCTCCCATAGCACTGCTAAGGTTCATCCATCCCTTATGCTCATATTCATCGCTTTTTGCATATGAGAACAACCCTTGAGCACTTTTATGATCTATCACTCCGTTCTCGGTTGCTGAATCTAAGAGATTTTTTAATTTTTTTTCAAATTTACTCATATAACCACACAATTATACACTGTTTAATACCCCAATAATAACACAAAAATGAACGCCGTTCAATACATTTTTAAGCATTTATTTAATATAATTTTTTCTAACATAAAGATGTATGGTTATTATGAGTTTCATTCTTCACTAAAGATTGCCAATATTGACAAGGCGTCATTTCACCCTCATATCCAAAACTCTTAGAAATCTTATGTTTAGTTTCGTCAAAATGATTTTCCACCTTCTTTGATGATTCTGGATTGGCTACTTTTCTAGTTTCAAAAAGTAACAATGCAACCACGCCATGCATCATTACTCTTCTGGTTAGAGGAATCTTTTCTTTAACTTCTTTTGGACGAAGTTTATTTTCAACCTGTCCTTTATCATTATGTTCAATCGGACATTTCTTAACAAAATCTATTGCCTCACCTCTCACATCATCAGATACATTTCTTTTTTGATTAAGGTCAATAGCACCAAGATACCCAAATGCAATAGCTTGTTCACCCTCTGACCATGAGCTGATATCATTCTTAAACTGTTCTATCGTTCTATTGGTCTTTCCTTCTAATGGGGTTCCCATCAAGGCATCATTCTCACTTAACATACCGTGATGATACTCTCCAATTCCCTCAAAAGCTTCATGCAATTGCGGATTAAGCTTTTCTATATAATCATTAACTTTATCTATTGTTTTTCTACGGATAATATTTTTATTAGGATTATTTACGCTAAATCCATTTGCGACATTCATACATATAAAAGCAGCACCAATTAAAGAATTCTTTTTCATTTCAACTCCTTCAACATAACATGACCTTATATACAAGCTATAATAATGAAAACAATTTGTAACGAAAAAATTTACATATAATAATTCTAATAGATATATTTGAATAACCGTACTATGTTTTAGCTTTAACAAAAAATTATAAAACAAAATGCCAACTGGAATAATAATACG
>Ga0213866_10000908_pt1 | contig 22902 bp, 27 predicted proteins | sample PICome_11_FD_160079 | JGI IMG/M metagenome (GOLD analysis project Ga0213866, IMG submission 160079) | Coastal seawater microbial communities near Pivers Island, North Carolina, United States - PICO284 | ecosystem: Environmental > Aquatic > Marine > Coastal | place: USA: North Carolina...
ATACTCGACCACGGCGCCGAAAAGGGCGACCGCACCGGCACCGGCACGCTGTCCGTGTTTGGCCGGCAGTACCGGCATGACCTGTCGGCGGGCTTCCCGCTGCTGACCACCAAGAAGCTGCACCTGAAGAGCATTGTCAATGAGCTCATCTGGTTCCTCAATGGCGATACCAATACCCGCTGGTTGAAGGAAAATGGTGTTTCGATATGGGATGAGTGGGCCACCGAAGAGGGCGACCTTGGCCCTATATATGGTGCCCAATGGACGGCCTGGCCGACACGCGATGGCAACACTATCAACCAGATCGATTACGTGGTGGACTGTCTGCGCAACAACCCGGACAGCCGGCGCATCCTGTTTCATGGCTGGAACGTTGAATACCTGCCGGACGAAAACGTCAGCCCGCAGGAAAATGTGCGCGCCGGGCGCATGGCCCTGCCGCCCTGTCACCTGCTCTACCAGTTCTACGTGGCCAACAATCGACTCTCCGCCCAGCTCATGATCCGTTCCAGCGACACCTTCCTGGGGTTGCCCTACAACACCGCCAGCCTGGCCTTGCTCACCATGATGCTGGCCCAGCAATGCGACCTTGAGCCCGGGGAAATCATCATTAGTACGGGTGATACGCACATCTATAGTAACCATATGGCGCAGGTTCGAGAGCAGCTTTCACGGATTCCTCGGCAGCTGCCAACGCTGAACATCCTGCGCCGCCCCGATTCTATTTACGATTACAGTTTTGAGGACTTCGAACTGTTGGGCTATGACCCGCATCCCCATATTGCCGCGCCTGTTGCGGTGTAGGGGTTGCAGTCGATGAGACTGGCTCTGATCGTCGCTGCCGCACAGAACGGCGTTATCGGGCGCAATAATAGTCTGCCCTGGCACCTGCCCGAGGATCTCAGGTACTTCAAACGCGTAACCATGGGTAAACCGATCGTGATGGGGCGTAAAACCTATGAGTCTATCGGCCGTCCCCTGCCCGGACGAACCAACATCGTGATAAGCAGAAACGCCAGCTGGCAGTCGGAGGGCGTCCGTGTGCTGCCCACGATCGAGGATGCGCTGGCGCTGGCCGAGGAGGTCGCGCTGATCGACGGTGCCGAAGAGTTAATGGTGATAGGGGGTGCCGAGATCTACCGATCGGCGCTACCACTGGCGGACCGCCTTTACCTCACAGAAGTGCATGCCGACGTTGCAGGTGATGCCGTCATGCCAGACATCGACTGGTCCCAGTGGCGTGAACTGGGTCGGGAGCGCCACGGTGCCAGCGACACCAATCCCTATGACTACAGTTTCGTGGTTTATGACCGGGTGAGTCCTCCCAGTGACTGAGGGCGGACCAACCGCCAGCCTGCGTGGTGTGTTACCTAAAGCGAACTATCGCCAAACCGATGTAACTATTCTACACACTACCCCTTGTGCGGCAGCCGAGGCCGGAAACTTGATTGAAAATTGCGCCGCTATTGGTTTAAATTCGCTCCCTCGGTTTGCCGACTCAGATATTTCCACTATATAAGTAAGTGCCGAGTTTCTTTTAGTTTCAGCTCTTTATTACTCTGTCGGATACAGGAAGCACTATTCCCATGACTATGTATCGTTTGAAGAACGTGTTGCTAGCTGCTCTCGTTACCGCCCTGGCCGCTTCCGGCCTGGCTGGTGTCGCGCACGCTAACAACCTGGATGCCATCCTCGCGGTGGGTGAACAAAAAAATGCTGCTGCGCGTAAGTCCCAGGCCAAGATTGACCGTTTGGCCGACGAGACGCGTGATCTGCTGTCTGACTACAAGACTGTGATGAAGCAGGTCGACGGGCTCAAGGTCTACAACGCCCGACTGCAACGCCAGATCGACAATCAGCTCCAGCGCATTGACAACATTGATGACTCCATCGACCAGGTCACCGTCATCCAGCGTCAGATGACGCCGCTGGTGATCAGGATGATCGACGGCCTCGAGCAGTTCGTTGACCTGGACATGCCCTTCCAGGTGGAAGAGCGCCAGGCGAGAGTCGCATTCCTTCGCGCCAACCTGGACCGTGCTGATGTCTCCGTTGCCGAGAAGTTCCGCCAGGTCATGGAGGCGTATAACATCGAGCTCCAGTATGGCCGCGGCATCGACACCTACTCCGACACCATCGATCTAGACGGCACACCGACGGAAGTCGACTTCCTGCGCATCGGCCGTATCGCGCTGATGTACCAGACCAAGGACGGAGAGCGTTCCGGGGCCTGGAACAAAGAGTCCAGCGCCTGGGAGCCGCTGGCATCCGGTGACGTCAGCTCAGCGATCCGTAAGGGCATTCGAATCGCCAAGAAGCAAGCCACCATTGATCTGTTGAACGTTCCTGTTTCTGCGCCGGAGTCGAACTAATGTCTATCAAGAAAATTACACGTTTGATGGTCACGGTCACAGGTGCTGCCCTGCTGTCGACCAACATCGCCATGGCGCAGGAAGACGCTCCTGCTCGTGACCTTAACCAACTGCTGGACTTTGTTAAGCAAGGCCAGGTAACGGAAGCGCGTGAGAACCGGGCTCGGGAACAGCGTTTTACCCAGGACAAGGCCAATCAGCAGGCGGAACTTCGTCGCGCTGAAGCTGAGCGTACCCGTCAGGAGCAGCTCAGTGCCCAGCTCGAGGATGCCTTCGAAGAGAACGAATTGGCCATCGCTGCCAAGCAGCAGCAGCTGCGTGAGAAGCTCGGTACCCTGTCAGAACTGTTCGGTCACCTGACCGCAGCCTCCGGAGACCTGTCGTCCAACATTGAGGTGTCCCTCGTATCTGCCCAGTACCCGGGCCGCGAGGCATTCCTGAAGGACCTCATCGAGAAGATGAGTGGCTCCGATACACTGCCCAGCGTAGAAGAGATTGAGCGGGTCTGGTACGAGCTGCTTCGTGAAGTGACCGAAACCGGTCGCGTTGTTGCCTTCGACGCAGAAGTTGCCACCCCTTCCGGTGAGATCGACCAGCGCAGCGTGGTTCGTGTTGGTGCCTTCAACATCATCGATAGCTCAGGCAACTACCTGAGCTATGGCAATGGATCCCTGGGTGAGCTGCCTCGCCAGCCCTCCGGTTCCTTCACGGGTTGGGCGGGCAGCCTGGCATCAGCCAGCTCTGGCCTGCACACCTTCGGCATCGACCCCACGGGTCCGACCGGTGGTTCCTTCCTCGCCGCTATCATCGACAGCCCGACGCTCGAAGAGCGCTGGCACCAGGGTGGCTACGTGGGCTACGGCATCACCGCCGTGGGCGCATTCGCCTTCTTGCTGGCTATCTGGCGCCTGATCGTCCTCACCGGCGTTGGTGCGAAGGTGAGCTCGCAGCTGAAGAGCGACAAAGCCAATGCCAACAACCCGCTTGGTCGCGTACTGAAAGTACACGAAGACAATCCGACCATGGATACCGAGACGCTGGAACTGAAACTGGCAGAAGGCATCCTGAAAGAGACCCCGAAACTGGAAAGTGGTCTGACGCTGCTCAAGATCATCGCAGCTGTTGCCCCGCTGATGGGTCTGTTGGGTACTGTGACCGGTATGATTATCACCTTCCAGGCCATCACCATCTTCGGTGCCGGCGATCCCAAGGCCATGGCCGGTGGTATCTCCAGCGCCCTGGTGACCACGGTTCTGGGTCTGTTGGTGGCGATTCCCACGGTACTGTTGCACACCGTGGTTAACGGACGCGCACAGCGCATCATCCACATTTTGCAGGAGCAGACCACAGGCATCATCGCTGAGCATACTGAGGCTAACCTGAGGAGCTAAAGCAATGCAGTGGCTCATGAATGCGAGCGAATCCCTTTCCGGGTTTATGGACCTGGGGGGCAACGTGCTCTGGTTGATCGCCATCCTGTTGTTCTTCATGTGGATGTTGATTTTCGAGCGGATCTGGTATTTCCGGGTCGGTTGGAAAAAAGACGTAGGCGCGGTTATTGCCCAGTGGGAGGGCCGCTCAGAACGTAAGTCCTGGGAGGCCCACCAGATCCGGGAAATGTTGATTTCCCAGGCCAAGATGCAGATCAATCAGTACCTGCCGGTGATCAAGACGCTGGTGGCACTGTGTCCGCTGCTGGGCCTTCTGGGCACGGTGACGGGCATGATCGAGGTCTTCAACGTGATGGCCGTGACCGGTGGCGGCGACGCCAAGTCCATGGCCGGCGGTGTATCGCGTGCAACAATACCCACGATGGCGGGCATGGTTGCCGCTATCTCTGGCGTATTTGCCAACACGATCGTGACGCGGGTTGCGCAGCGGGAAAGTGCCTTTCTCGCCGACAACCTGACCACTGACCACTAACGTACAGCGGTAGCGACATGCGTAAATTCAAGAAAGGCGGCGACGGCGACGAGGCGGAGATCGACCTGACGCCCATGCTGGACGTCGTGTTTATCATGCTGATCTTCTTCATCGTGGTGGCCTCATTCATCAAGGAAGCAGGCATCGAGGTGAATCGTCCAGACAATTCAAAGTCCGACCCCTCTGACGCCACCAGCATCCTGATCAGGATTACCGGTGACGACCAGATCTGGATGGAGAATCGCCGGATCGATGTACGCTCGGTGCGCGCCAATGTGCAGCGCTTGCTGGCGGAAGATCCAGAGAAGCCGGTGACCATCAAGACCGAAAAAGGCTCTGAGATGGGTACCTTCATTGATGTGGCGGACGCTGCCCGGGAAGCTGGTGCCAGTGTCACCTGGCCCGATAGTGACCAGTAGATAAGAGAGCGTCGATTATGAGCGAACGACTGGCACCCAGCCGGCAAGAGGAAACCAACGAGAGTCAGATTGACCTGACGCCGATGCTCGACGTGGTTTTCATCATGCTCATCTTTTTCATCGTGACTTCGTCCTTTGTAAAAGAGCCCGGTGTGGAACTTATGAAGCCGCAAGCTGCCACAATGGATAGGTGTACCCGCGGTACGATTATTTTTGCGGTGGATTCACGAGGTGATATTCACTACAACAAGAACAAGATCTCCCTGGAGCGCGCCAGCTTCCTGGCCGAGGCGGCTAAGAAAGAGGCTCCTCAGGCAGAACTGGTTATTCAGGTTGATCAGAAGTCTGATACCGATGCGGTTTTGGGTCTTTCCCGCGCGCTGGTCAAGGTCATGGGCACCACGCCGTGCATTTCTACGGATGAGGAGTAATCAGTCCGATGCGTAATAGCCCGTTGAGAATTGTCGTTTCCGCACTGCTGGCCGTGCCAGTGGCAGTGGGTCTGTTTTTGGTGATGAACGCGCTCATCGATCGCGATTTCGAGAACCCGGAAGTCAAGGCCCGCAAAATTGCCGACATCGTAAAGCCCGAGGAAACAATCGAGACAAACGTTACGGAACAAAAGCCTGAGAAAGTCGAGGATCCGGAAGAGCCCCCCCCGGAAATTCAGCCTCTTGAATTCGACATGGATATGGATACCAATGTGGCCAATCTGGCGCCGTCCACAGCGGTAGATATTGCGATCAGCTCTTCCGGCATGTCCTCGGGCGATGGCGAGTATCTGCCGATTGTAAAGGTAGCGCCCATTTATCCTCGCCGAGCCCAAACCCGCGGCATCTCCGGCTACTGTATCGTGGAATATACGGTGACCAAGACCGGCTCCATCCGCGATCCAAAACCGGTAGATTGCCAGCCGTCCGGCGTATTTGAGAGCGCCTCGGTCAAGGCGTCACTCAAGTTCAAGTACAAGCCGCGCGTGGTCGACGGTGAGCCCATCGAAGTGGCCGGCGTACAGAACAAGTTCACCTATGAGCTGGAACAATGATGCAGGTGATCCCTATGACAATGTCTAAGACGAAACTTTGGACCCGTGCGACCCTGCTGGCAGCCCCGGTGCTGGTTGTGCAGATTGCGGTGACTCAGGTGCAGACCGAGATTGGCGCCTCTGCCATTGGCAGTGCGATGGCCCAGGAAGAGGGCCAGAAGCCGCAGCAGGAGACCCGACGTACTCCCGCGCTTCGCAATAAGGTCTACGAGAAGCTGGCGGAAGCCCAGGCAGCCGCAGAAGCCAAGGACCTGGCCACCGCACAGAAAGTGCTGGACGGCATGATCTCCGCTGGCGGCAAGAATGAACTGAACAGCTACGAGCTGGCCAACGTTTACAACCTGTATGCGTTCATTCATTACTCCCGCGAGGACTATGCCAGGGCGCTGCAGGCCTATGAGAACGTGGTCAGGCAGCCGGACATCCCGCTGGCGATGGAAATCAACACCAAGTACACCATCGCACAGCTCTACTTTGTGCAGGAGCAGTGGAAGAAGGGCATCGACGCGCTTCTGGATTGGTTTGAGCTGACGGAGAATCCCAACGAAAACGCCTATGTACTGCTGGCTCAGGGTTACTATCAGCTAAAGGACTACAACAAGTCTCTCAAGAATGTCGAAACTGCGATCGACATGTACAAGGGCAAGGGCAAGATACCCAAGGAGCAGTGGTACAACCTCGCGCGTTTCCTGTATTTCGAGAAGAACGACGTCAACAATACGGTTGCAGTGCTTGAAGAACTGCTCACCCACTACCCCAAGAAGCAGTACTGGGTGCAGCTGTCGCACATGTATGGCGAGCAGAAGAAGGATGGCGAGCAGCTGGCGGCAATGGAAACGGCCTATGTACAGGGCATGCTGGACAAAGGCTCCGAGCAGGTCACCATGGCCTACCTTTACCTGAATGGCGAGGTGCCGTACAAAGCTGCCGTGGTGCTGGACGAGGGCATCAAGTCAGGCGCGGTGGAGAAGAACTCCAAGAACTATGAAATTCTTGGCAACGCCTGGCGCCAGGCACAGGAAATCGACAAGGCGATCCCCGCGATGGAGGAGGCCGCAGACCGCTCTGATTCCGGTGAGTTGTATGCGCGCCTTGGCAATATCTACCTCGACGGCGACCAGAACCAGAAGGCGATTACCGCGATTACTAGAGGCTTGTCACGGGGAGGCGTTAAGCGCCCTGATAATGCGCGCCTGGTGCTTGGTATGGCCTATTTCAATACCAAGCAGTACGCCAAGGCCCGAGACGCGTTTCAGGCCGCTGGCCGAGATAAGCGTTCTGCCCAGTATGCGAGCCAGTGGATCAAGTACATGGATTCAGAGCTGGAACGCCAACGGAAACTGGCTGAAGACGTCTAGTACGGTTTCTTCGGGGCAACAAAGAAAAAGGGAGCACAATGTGCTCCCTTTTTTGTATTGGCTAGTGTCTGCTGTTAAGTCAGACAGGCACCACATTTTCGGCCTGTGGGCCTTTCTGGCCGTCGGTGACGGTGAATTCTACTTTCTGGCCGTCGGCGAGGGTTTTGAACCCGTCACCCTTGATGGCGCTGAAGTGTACGAAGACGTCGGGGCCGTCCTCTCGCTCGATGAAACCAAATCCCTTGGTTTCGTTGAACCATTTGACGGTACCGGTGACTGTAGACATAGATTTTACCTGTATTACTGTGCCCCAATGCCTTTGTGGCATCAGGTTTTACATTTCATTTATGTTGAACGTACAGAAGAACTTCGAGGAACTCCGACCGCTGCCATAAACACCACTGGTTACCCAGCTGTTTTAGTGTAGCACTGGCTAGGAGGGTTGATGTGACAGCCTTATTAAATAATTTGGGAATTTTCCGGGTTTTGTTCAGGTCAATTAAGCCCGGATTCATCTTAAATGGGCACACTTTGCGCCCGTTTTGCAGCTGGTCCGGCCGTTAGTCAGGAATGCGAATACTACTGGTAGAAGATGATTTGCAGCTGGGGGAATCCCTGGAGGCGGCGCTCGCCCTGGAACAGTACGCGGTGGACTGGCTGCGTTCCGGAGAGCCCGTGCGTGCCACTCTCTCCTCGACCCCCTATGACCTGCTGATCCTCGACCTGGGATTGCCCGAGGTGCCGGGGATGCAGGTGTTGCGCCAGCTGCGCAGTGACAAGCATACGCTGCCGGTGTTACTGCTGACGGCGCGCAATACGCTGGCCGACAAGGTGGATGGTCTGGATTCCGGCGCTGACGACTTTCTCACCAAGCCCTTCGAAATGGACGAGCTCTTTGCCCGTGTGCGCTCATTGTTGCGCCGCCAGGGCGAACTCAAAACCTCATGCCTGGAGGCGGCCGGGATCAGCCTTGACCCGGTCGATCGCCAGGTGCATTTTCATTCAGAAGAGATTGTGCTGACAGCGCGGGAGCTGGCGATATTGGAGATCCTGCTGCGCAATGCCGGTCGCTTTGTCTCGCGAGCTCGGCTGGAAGAGGGCATATACAGCTGGGGCGAAGAAGTGGGGTCCAATACCGTGGAAGTCTATGTCTCCCGGCTGCGAAAGCGCTTCGGTAGTGAAGTCATTGAGACCATGCGCGGCGTGGGATACCGGATTCCGAGATGACCGTATCGCTGCGTAAACGATTAATCGGCTCTCTGATGTTGTTCACCCTGTTTGCCTGGGTGATGTCTGCAGTGCTCACGGGATTTTTCGCATCCCGGTGCTGCTCGATCAGGTTGATCGGCAGCTGGAACAATACACCGGGCTGGTGACCTATATCAGTCGCGTGTTTGCCCGCCAGCTCGACTCTGGCGACCCGCTCACCGAACCGTTTGTGACCCATGACACCAGCGTGGCGCATGGTCATCCGCTGATCATCCGCGCAGACCTGATACCGGATGACGATGCGCCGGCATTGAACATCTTCATCGACGATGAGCTCTGGGCAGTGCTCGAAGCTTCACCCCGTTTCGATGCGCCCGTCCGCGAGGGCTTCTCGTTTCATGAAATTGAGGAAGATAATTCACATTGGCGCCTGCTGGCGCGGTATGACGCGGCGACCGATCTTTGGATCATGGTGGGCATTGAGCTGGACGCGGCCCGCCGGGCGCTGTTTGTCACTCTTGGCCGTGCGCTGTTCCCGCTACTGATCATATTGCCTCTTACCGTGGCTCTGCTGTACTTCGGTGTGACTCGCGGCCTGCGGCCGCTGAGCAATCTCACCCGCCAGATAAGCCGCCGTAATCCGGGTGCGCTGGAGCCGGTGCAACCCGGTGAGGTACCCGAAGAAATCGTGCCGGTGGTGGATTCCCTGAATGATCTGCTGCGGCGCCTGGACAGTGCCCTGGAGTCCGAGCAGCGCTTCACCGCCAACGCGGCCCATGAGTTGATGACACCTCTGGCCGCCATCAAGACCGAGGTGCAGTTGTGCCAGCGAAGACTGCGAGGCACCGACAGTGCCGCCATGTTGGAGCGCATTGCCGCCCGGGTTGATCGCGCCAGTCACACGGTGGAGCAGTTACTGACCCTGGCCCGGTTCGACCCTGAAACGGCATTACCCACCGAGCCCATTGCCCTGGGTCGATTGCTGTCGGATGCGGTCGCGGACTCTGCACACCTGGCACTGGAACGCTCAGTGGAGGTGCAACTCGATGATCCGGAAGCGCTTGAGGTGCGGGGGTCGCAGGAGTCTCTGGCCATTATGCTTCGCAACCTGCTGATCAACGCGTTTCGCTATGCCGCACCGGGTTCAACCGTCACGGTTGCGCTGGAGCGCCGTGCTGGCGTGGCCACATTGGAAATCTGCAATGACTGTGAGCCACTGTCCGCCGCGGAGTTCAAACGGCTGGAAGAACGCTTTTACCGGGTTCCGGGCACTGATGGCCTGGGCGCTGGGCTGGGGCTATCGATTGTGAGGCGCATTGCCGATCAGCATGGGGCCAGCTTCAGGGCGGCGCCGCGTGAGGATGGCAGCGGGTTCTGCGCGGAGCTGCGATTTCCCGACTAGTCCCCCAACGGGGCGTGGGCTGCACCCAGTAGCCCGGGTTGCTCTGCAGTAATGGCGTAGATCGGCACCTGTTCCAGAACAGCAGTCATGGCACCTTTCTCGCACAGTCGTGAAAGAAAATCGCTGGCCTGCAGGAACGGGATCATGCGTGGGACGATGCCGCCCGCGAGGTAGAGGCCACCGTAGGCGCCGTTAGAGAGTACGAAGTCTCCGCAGGCTGATCCCAGTAGCGCGCAGAACATGTTCAGCGCGTCCCCGGCCAGGTTGTCTTCGCCCGCGAGCGCCATGGCAGACACGTCTGCTGGTGAGCTTGCGCCTGCTTCCTGGTCGCGCACCAACGCGAGTGTCTGGTACAGGCGCAGCAGACCCGGGCCGGAGACCAGCAGTTCGGCGTACACGCTGTCGACCTCCCGCAGCAGGGCTGCGAACAGGGCCAGTTCCTCCTCCGTCGCCGGCGACAGGCCCGCGTGACCAGGTTCGCAGGCTGTTGCCCGCCAGGTCCCTGCTATTTCCTGCACCGTAGCGCCTCCCAGGCCCGTGCCTGGCCCAACGGCTGCCAGCTTATTCAGGGGACGACCGCCCCCCGAACGTAGTTCAACGCGATCCGTGGGTTGCAGATAGGGCAGGGCGTGAGCGTTGCCGACAAAGTCATTGATCCAGCCAATGAGTTCAATGCCGCAATCCTCGGCAAACTCCCTGCGCGAGAACGCCCAGTCCATATTGATCATGCGCACCTGGTCACCGTCCAACGGCGAGGCAATGGCGATGCACGCGCAATCCGGGCGCTGGTCCAGTGTTGCCAGCCAGCGGTTAACCAGGTCCTGCAGGCGCGGGTAATCCCGATTGCGGAAGGTCTGCACCCGGTCAAATTCGCTGGTCTGCTCGTTGAACAGCGCTATCCGGGTGTTGGTGCCGCCGACGTCGGCGACCAGGCGTAGCGTATTAGCCGTCATGTCACCGGAAGAATCTTCATGATGTTGGTTGAGCCGGATCGGCCCATGACTTCGCCCTTGGTCAGTAGGATAGAGTCGCCTTTTTTGAGATGACCCCCGTCGCGCAGGAATTCAATGGCGCGAGCTTCGACGCTATCGACGTCAAATGCCGAGGCATCGAAGTACAGCGGCACCACGCCGCGGCAGAGGCTGAGTTTCTGCAGGGTGACGCCATTGCAGCTGAGCCCAAAGATGGGTAAGCCGGAACTCAAGCGTGACATCAATAACGGTGTCGTGCCCGATTCTGTCAGGCAGGCAATCCCCCTGACGTTGGGATAGTGGTTGGCGGCGTAAATGGCCGACAGTGCAATGGTTTCCTGCGCGCTCTCAAACTGTTTGTCCAGTCGGTAGCGCGATGTGCGCGCCACCGGATGTCGCTCGGCGCCCAGCGCGGCATCGGCCATGGCTGCCACCACGTCGACAGGATACTCGCCAACGGCGGTTTCGGCAGACAGCATGACTGCATCGGTGCCGTCGAGCACCGCGTTGGCCACATCAAACACTTCCGCACGCGTGGGCATGGAACTGCTGATCATGGACTCCATCATCTGCGTGGCGGTGATGACAACGCGATCTTTCTTGCGCGCACGGGATATCAGTTCCTTCTGGATTCCGATGAGCTGCGCATCACCCACCTCTACACCCAGGTCCCCTCGGGCAACCATGATGCCGGTGGAAGCCTCTAGAATGCCGTCGAGAATAGCGGCGTCAGCCACCACCTCGGCGCGTTCAATTTTGGCGATGATGGCAGGAGACAGCTGCTGTTCGGCCAGCAGCGAGCGAGCAATCTCGATGTCAGCGGTGCTGGATACGAAAGACACAGCGACAAAATCCGGTTGTACTGAACCAAGCCCGCGGATGTCCTCTCGGTCCTTGTCTGTCAGGGCAGGCGCTGCCAGACCACCGCCCAGCCGATTAATGCCCTTGCGCGAACTCAGTTTGCCGCCCACCGTGACCGTACAGTCGACTGCGCGCGCTTCCACGTCATCGACCCGCAGGCGGATGCGACCGTCGTCCAGTAACAGTGTGTCGCCCGAATGGACGCTATTGGCGAGGTCTGGATAGTCCAGGCCGACGCCCCGTAGCGTACCCTCGCCGTCGGCGATGTCCAGGTCCAAGCGGAAGCGGTCGCCGTTGTCCAGCTCGATGGCGTCGTCTCGGAAGCGGCTGATTCGGATCTTGGGTCCCTGCAGGTCGGCGAGGATGCCGATATATCGGTCGGCCAACGCCGCCTGCTTGCGAATTCGCTTCGCGACACGGGCGTGCTGCTCTACGGATCCATGGCTGAAATTCAGTCGAAAGACGTCGACGCCGGCCTGTAGCAGGCGCGCAATCATGTCCTCTGACTCACTGGCCGGACCTACAGTAGCAACGATTTTCGTACGTCGGTTAATGAGACGGCTCACAGGGCCTCCCTTCCGTGTCGGATCTGCAGCGCTTGTCGCTGCCCTTTTGGCAGCCCTGCCACTACCAGGGTGTAGGAACTGTCGATCATGCGCTCTATCTCGCCGGATGGAATCGAGCCGTCGAGAACGACAGTGTTCCAGTGTCGTTTGTTCATATGGTATCCCGGCAGGACCGACGGGAAAATATCACGCAGCATCACCGCTTCATCGGGGTCGCACTTCAGGTTCATCCGCGCCGCGTGTCCGGGCGACTCGCTCAGGGTTGCGAACATCTTGCCTGCAATCTTGAGTACCAGCACATCGGGCCCGAACGGATAGTCCTCTACCGCCTCGGGTTTACTCGAGAGATAGGCGCGGGTGGCCTCGAAGTCCATGTCTACTGCGCCTGGCGATCGATGAACTGCCGGGCGAGGTCGGGAAAGTCCGTGAAGATGCCATCCACTTTCAATTCCTGAAGAAACAGGGACAACAGCTCCTCCAAGCTCTCAATTCCAGGCGGTAACTCATCCTTGCGGAAGGTGTAGGGGTGAACCGCCAGGGCACGGGCTTGAGCCCTGGGCACAAGATCGGTGGTCACAATCTTCCCGTCATCGTCGCGACCGCGATATATCTGCATCAGCCATGGGCCGATGCCGTCGGCGTAGCTGGCAATGTCGTCCAGGCCCTCGTCAGAGCGCAGGTAGTCGTAATCAACTGCGCTGTCTTCTCCCCACTCGTTCTCGCCTATGAGCTGGATCAGCGGCAGATCGGTCTTGTGGAGGCTGCGCAGTTCGCGCAGGGTCTGGTCATCGAAGCATTGGAGGTACACCTGGTCGTTTTTGTGCGCATACCCGGTGCGTGCCAGCACGTCCAGGATGGCGCGCGATATATCATGCCCCGCAGCGGCGTGGAACCGTGGTGCCTTCAATTCAATGTACACGCCCGTGCGCGTGCCGCGACTTTGGTCCATGCCCGCAATAAACAGGAGCTCTTCCTCCAGCGTCGGCACGAAGAGGCTGCCGGGCTGCACCGGAAAACGGGCTGGATAAACGGCGCGCTCGCCGGTTGTGTCGCGGCTGGTGCGTTCGTGCACCGACAGCGTCCGGATCTCCGCCAGCGAGAAATCGATGGCGTAGTAGCGCCCATCGTCGCGTGCTCTGTCGGGGAAGCGCTGCTCCACGTCGGTGGTCGCTTCAAGGTAGATATCGTGGAGAACGATGGGAACGCCGTCGGCGGTGAGCACCACATCCTGCTCGAGGTAATCTGCACCCATCGCATGCGCCATCGCCTTCGCCGCGAGGGTGTGCTCCGGCAGGTAGCCGCTGGCGCCGCGGTGTGCGATGACCAGTGGTTGCGACAGAGCGTTATTCATTGTCATCACCCAAACAAAAAGGGCGGGGAGTAATGTCCCCGCCCTGTTGATTTGACGTACACGCCGCACTTATCAGGGCAGAGCTGCTACCCACTTGTTGTTTTCAAACCATTTGGCGCGAATCTTGGCGAGGATGCCCACCTTGCCATAAGCGTCGAGGTAGTTATCTACCAGGTTGTGGAAGGCAGCGTCGCCTGCCTTCACAGCAATACCCACCGGTTCGATGGTCAGTGGCTTGTCCAGGGTAACGAAGCCCGCTTCCGGGTAGCGCAGCACGGTGAGTACGCAGATAGGCATGTCGGCCACCATGCCGTCGATGTCGCCATCGTTGATCATCTTGATGCCTTCGTCATAGTTGGCAACTTCGACCAGGGTGGCTTCGGGCGCGACGGTGCTGACATAGGTGGCAGAGGTAGAGTTCTTCAGGGCCGCGAGCTTCAGGTCGCTGCGATTGAACTGGTCTGCTTCGGACACCTTCGCCAACACGCTGTTTTTGGTCAGGATGGATTTGCCGGACATCATGTAGGGACCGATGAAGCTGGCCGACTCAGCCCGCTCCGGGGTGATGGCCATGCCGGAAATCACCATGTCGACCTCATCGTTTTCCAGCGCCTTCATCAGGTCGCCGAATGGCATACGCTTGATCTCCGGCTTGACCTTCATGGCACCGGCCAGAGCCATGGCCAGGTCGACGTCGAAGCCCATCGGCATGCCTTCGCGATTGACCATGTTGAACGGGGGCTGGTCACCGGACATGCCAACGCGCAAAGTCTTGAAGTCGATGACGCGTTGCAGGGTTTCGCCGGCAAAGCTGGCGGGTGCAAGCAGTGACGCACAAAGCAGGGCAGTGCCCAGCATGAATGATTTAAGTATCCTGACCATGGAGTGTCTCCTTGTTAGGCTGTCGGATCGAGGTGGTATTTCGAGGGAGAACGCAGTTTAGTGTCTATCGGGCCAATAGCCAAAGGTGTTTGGAGGGCTTTTGTGTGGAGGTGCAGTGGTGGTTGAAGCATTTGATCGGGTAGTGCTGGAAGTCCCCGATGTGGCAGTTGCAGCCGGTGAGTTGTCGGTCCTTCTAGCCACCGATCCGGTGAGAGCCGATGACGGTAGTACCCTGTTGTTGCTGGGCAACACCAGCCTGGAACTCAGGCAAACGGAGGGGGATCGAGCCAGTATTTCGGGATTGGTCTTCAGCGCGACGGCAGATCAAGGAGAGGGAGATCTGCCTGGAAACATCGAGCTATGCAGCGGCGATGTGACGTCGGACCTGCGCGGCGGGGGCACGCCGGTGAGCGACCTGCAGGTTGATCATGTGGTGCTGCAGACGCGGGCGGCCGAAACCTGCATAGCGCTTTATCGCGACCAACTCGGCATTCGCCTGGCCCTGGATCGTGATATGCCCGACTGGGGCGGGCGCATGCTGTTCTTTCGCACCGGCAAGATGACCCTGGAGGTGATCGCCAACGCGGAGAAGGGACCGGAGATTCCTAGTTTTTGGGGGGTGGCATTTCAGTGCGAAGACCTCGACAGGGAACATCAGCGGCTCGCTGATGCCGGCGTCTCCTTGTCGAACATTAGGGAGGGCCGCAAACCCGGAACCCGGGTTGCCACCGTCAAGAGTCACTGCCTGGGGGTGCCGACCCTGTTGATCGAGCCGGCGCCCCGCTAGGGTTACATCACGCAGTGCTTGGCGTAATCGGCCGCTTCACTGGTTGTCCAATCGCCCTTGTCTTTTTCGTCCAGCTTGGCGCACCAATCTTCTGAGCCGATGGTGCGGCTGTCGATAACACAGCGCGAGGCATAGGTTTTGGCGTCGTCCATGGTCCACTCGGATTTCGACGTTTCGTCCATCTGTGCACACCATTTTTCGCTACCGGGCTCAACGCTACAGGCAGCCAGCAGTGACACACAGCCAACGATAAAAAGAACCCTCATTTATTTGTCCTCTTGTTTGCGGGTGATCCTGAGTATTGCACCACCTGTCTGTCCACGCCAGTGAGCGGCGAGCCCTACCTGGGCTATCATTGGCCAGCCACCTGATGGAGAAAGACATGAAGCCTGTATTAATTGCCGCGCTGGCATCGCTGCTCGCTGCTTGCGCAGCGACCCGTTTCGATGTGCCGGCATTGAGCGAACCTGGCCAGGGCGCGTCCTTACCCGGAAAGATCGTCTGGCATGACCTGCTCACAGACACGCCCGCAGACACCAAGGCCTTCTACGGCGAACTTTTCGAATGGTCCTTCGAGCCGCTAGACGTCATCGGCGCCAACTACACGCTCATCCGCCACCAGGGACGCCTGATCGGTGGCATGGTCGACCAAAACCAGCTGCCTAATGAAGCGGATATCTCTCAGTGGGTGGTGGTGCTCTCGGTCGGCGATGTGGCGGCCGCCAGTCGGGCGGTAGCCGGCGCGGGTGGCACAGTGCTCACGCCGCCGACGTCACTGGGCGGACGGGGCACCATCAGTGTGGTGGCCGACCCGGATGGCGCGGTATTCGCCATGCTCCAGACCGACGGAGAAGACCCGGCCGATGACCTTGGTAAGCCCCAGGTGGGAGGGTTTCTCTGGGATGAACTGTGGTCCGCGGATGCGTCTGCTGCGGTTTCTTTCTATCAAGGGCTGGCTGAATTTAAGGTGGAAGAGCGTCAGGCCGGTACGCAGGAATCGCCAGTTACCTACAACTTACTGAGCAGCCAGGGCGTACCCCGGTTAGGGATTCGTCAGCGGCCTGTGGATGACATCCGCCCGGCCTGGGCCAGTTACCTGAGGGTCGCAGATGAGGCCGGTATCCGAGATATTGTCGGTCGCACAGGGGAATTGGGAGGTCGGGTGTTGATGCCGGTGACCCCGCGTCCCGCGGGGGGCTTTGTCGCAGTTATAGCCGGACCATCCGGCGCGGCGATCGCACTACAAACCTGGCCGCTTGACGGTGAGCCGACAATCGCATCAGGAGGTGAATAATGAACAGCTCAGTGAAAGTTATACGTGCCGGCGCGCTGGCCCTTTTATTTGCCCTGTTGTCCGGCTGTGATGACCCTCAGATTTACGGCAGCGTTGGAATATCCAGCGGCTACGGCAGCTATGGCGGCTGGGGCTCGGGTATGCACACCAGCATTTCTGTCGGTGGGCGCATTCGCTAAAAAAAACGGGGGCAAAGCCCCCGTTTTTTTCGTTTGCAGGCTGCTTACTTCTTGAACTGCATCTTGATGGTTTTGGCGGTGCTGTCCCCGTAGGGCGGCAGCATGCCACCAAGTTTGGCCACATTGACGCCGGTCTGGCGATACACCGACTTGGCGTGGCTGAAGGTTTTGAACCCTTCAATACCGTGGTAGTTGCCCATGCCACTGGGGCCAATGCCACCAAATGGAAGGTCTTCCTGCATGATGTGCATGATCACATCATTCACACAGACACCCCCTGAAGTGGTCCGGCTGATCATGGCCTCTTCCTCAGTCTTGTCTTCTCCGAAGTAGTAGGCCGCGAGGGGTCTGGGCTTGCTATTAATATAGTCGATGGTCTCGTCAAAGTTCTTGTAGGTGCGAATAGGCAGCACCGGTCCGAACATCTCTTCTTCCATCATCGACAGGTCTTCAGCGGGCTCCGATACCAGCGTTGGCGGGATCTTGAAGCTGTTGGCCTGCTGGCTGAAGTCTTCGTTACCCGGGTTGATGGCGATGACTTTCTCGCCGCGATCCTCGGCTTCCTTGATGTAGCCGTTCAGTCGCTGGTAGTGACGTTCGTTGACGACAGACGTGTACTCGTCGTTATCCAGCAGCTTGGGATACATCTCGGCAACAGCGCCCTGCGCCGCCTCGATCACGTCGTTCAGCTTCTCTTCCGGCACCATCAGGTAGTCGGGTGCCAGGCAGATCTGGCCCGCGTTCATCGTCTTGCCCAGCATCACCCGCTGCAGGGCCTTGTCGATGTCAGCGCTGCGGGAAATGATGACCGGCGACTTGCCGCCCAGTTCCAGGGTGACCGGCACCAGGTTGCGGCTAGCCGCTGCCATGATATGGCGGGCAATGCCGGTGGCGCCGGTAAAAATCATGTGATCGAAAGGCAGGCCGGAGAACGCCTGGCCTACTTCTGGTCCGCCGGGAAAGACGGTGGCTTCTGTGGGATCGAAACCGTCTGCGATCATCTCGGCGATCACCTCGGAGGTGGCCGGTGTAAATTCAGACGGTTTGATCATGATGCGGTTGCCCGCACCCAGCGCGCAGGCCATGGGTTGGAACACCATGGCGATCGGGAAGTTCCAGGGGGCAACAATGCCCACAACACCCTTGGGCTGGTACTCGATGCGTGAACGACCGCCCATCAGGTTCAGAGGGAAAATGGTGGGCCGCTTCTCTGGCTTCATCCACTTGCGGAGGTGTTTCTTCGCATGCTTCATGGAGCCGATAGAGCCGATCACGTCGGTGAGCATATTGATTTCGTGGGGGCGGCAGGTGAAATCACTGTTCAGCGCTTCACTCACCCTGTCGCCGTAACGCACCAGGATATCGATGGCGCGATCGATGCGGTCGATACGTGTCTCGGCGCTGACGGCGCCTTCCTGGAGATAACTGTCGCGTTGTGCCTGCAGGGCTTCCTGCATACGGGTCTCGGCATCGCCTTCGATACCAACCTGCTGGGGTGCGTTCATGCGCTTAATCCTCTTGCTGTCAGGGGCTCCGCCCAATGGCGATTCCCAAGGGTAGGCCAGTATAGAGCGAGGCTGAGCAGAATTTAACCGGCAGAAGAGGTTATATCTGGCCATGATGCCAGGTGCCTTCTGGCGCTGCCTCGCGCTTTTTTGCCGTTGGGCTTGGCAAGTTACAGAACTGCTGCTAGAAAAGGGGCATGTCAGAAACCAGTGCGCAGAGCGATCCCCGAACACCCAGTCCGCCCTTCGGATACTCTCGGGAATGTCATTACGGCCGCGAAAAGCAGGTGCATATCGTGGCCGAGTACCATGCGCACAAGATTCGACCCAGCCGCATCGCCTATCGCGTAGGCATTGATATCGCACTGATTGAAGCGCTCATTGCCGGTGAAGAGGAGCCTGAACTGTTTCCCAGGCTGGTGACTTTCTATCGCCGGCAGCGGTACCGGCAGCGCCTGCACGATTCGCACTCGCGCTCGGGCAGTGCCCGCTATCAGCTGGAGCAGCAGATAGAGCGGGAATTCAGGGGCGAAACCGACATATAATAGTGGCGACCGCACCCACCGAGTGTTGGCACCAGGCCGGAGGGCCTTGCCATGGCAATGACAATAAAACCATCCTCGGCGATTATCGGATTCGGTGTCCGCGAGGGCGTTCTCGCTCTGATGGACAAGGTGCTTCGCCGTCCGCCACGACCACAGCGAGTTTTAGAGTACCTGAAAACCCATGTCTCTCCCGGCGACCCCCAAGGTGTGCTTGAGGCGATGGACGAGTTTGCCCGCAGCCAGCGTTTTCTGATGAATGTTGGCGACGTGAAGGGGCGGATCCTGGTCGAACAGCTGAACCAGTCCAGTGCGGGCAATGTACTGGAGCTCGGTACATATTGTGGTTACTCAGCCATCCTCATGGGGCAACATCTGTCGAATGGTCACATCGATTCGCTGGAAGTGAATCCCCAGACAGCGGCCACCGCCAGGGAAATCATTGATTTCGCGGGTCTGTCTGCTGTGGTGACTGTGCATGATGGTGCGGCTGCCGATGTTATTCCGGCACTGGGGAAAACCTACGACCTGGTGTTTATCGATCACTGGAAAGACCAGTACTTGCCTGACCTGCTGACGATTGAGGCCAACGGGGTCACAGCCCCGGGAACCATTATCGTCGCTGATAACGTCGGTATGTTCGATGCCGGTGGCTACCTGAGCCATGTACGTGAGTCCGAGCGCTATGAAAATCAACACTACGACGCTCACATGGAATACAGCGACACCATCTACGACGCGATAGAAGTCTCCGTGGTCAAGGCGATGCCGTCATAGGACTGATCAGCTTTTCGCGGAACGACGTTCGATCAACCCAGCCAGCCACTGCTCGCGCTGTTCAAGCCGGGCGATCACGGTTTCCAGCGCTGATTTTTCAGCCTCTGGCGCCTCTTTCAGGTGGGCTCGTTCGCGCTTGATGTTCTGTCGCAGGTTTTCCTGCTCCAGCTTCAGCTCCTCGAGGCTGGCCGCCTCCTCGGCTTTCTCGAAAATCTTGGTTTCCGGCGCTTCCTCCGCATGGGCGCCGTCCGGTTCTGCCGCGAGGCGGGGCGCCGGGATAGCGCGATCGCCGGGCGCCAGGGCACGCTGGTTCATAAAGCTGGGAGAGGCGATTTCAATGCGGTTGTCGTGCAGCACTTCCAGCACTTTCTTGCGCAGTTTCGACCGCGCGCTCAGGGGGTGCTTCATTTCAGGTAGAAAACCGCACACCCGGTACCCCACCGCGTGGTCCAGCAGGTCCTCTACCAATACGAAGGGTTCTTCCAGGCCTGCTTGCGCTGCCGCCTCCAGCAGCTTCGGTTCTACTTCCCGGTAGTCGATGTCGTAGCCCAGCGATACTTCCGCGGTGATGATAGTTCCCTCTCGGTGCAGCACGGTTACCGGGGTGTTGACCAACAACAGGTTGGGCAGGGTGGTGAAGTCGCTGGTTTCGGTCTGGATCTGGGTATGCAGTAATGAGCGGCGGGTAACCCGCCCGAACTCGGTTCCCACCCGGACATAGTCTCCCGGTCGAAATGGCTGGGTGGCCTGCAGCATGACGCCAGCCATGGCGTTAGCCACAAAGGTCGTGGAGGAGAGCGCGATGACGGCGGTCAGCACCACGCCCAGCAGGCTGAGAATCTGGCCGCGGGTGGCGCTTTCGATGGGTAGCACCACGACGATGCTGATCACGGCTACCGAGGCGATAAACCAGACGGTAAGCTGGTAGGCCAGGGCGGAGCCCTCTAAGTGGCTGCGGCGCGACATCCAGCGCGCCACCAGAATCAAGCCGGCCGCCAGTGCCACCAGCGCGGTAGCGGGCCAGAGTGCCTCGAACAGAGAAACCAGGGTCGTCACGACGCCCTCTACCTCCCAGCTGTGGTTTAATCGCAGCATAGCAGTTTCATTCATTACCGACCTAACCTCAGGATTCGCCATGAGAAAGTCCCTGTCCCTACTGATTGCCTCCGTGCTGGCATCCGTCGCTATGCTGACCCTGGCCGAGGAACACGAGGGGAAATCCCCCGCCAATGAAGTGCCGGAGCCCATGCACTTCGTCAGTGATCATCTGTTGAAAATCGATGGCAAGGCGATCGCCTATACCGCTACCGCCGGCACCTTGCTGATGAAAGACGCCGACGATAAGCCGATAGCACAGTTCGGCTATACGGCCTACGTAAAAAAAGATGGAGACAGGCAGACCCGTCCTATCCTGTTCGCCTATAACGGCGGCCCGGGCTCGGCCTCCATGTGGTTGCACATGGGAATACTCGGCCCCCAGCGCACGGTAGTCGATGACACCAGGTTTACGTCTGTAGGGCCATTCAAGCGTGTTGATAACGAGTACAGCATTCTCGACAAGGCCGACCTTGTGATGATTGACCCGGTGGGCACCGGGTTCTCCCGCGCGGTCGGGGAGGCCAAGGGCGAGGACTTCTGGGGCGTCGACAAGGACATTGCCTCGGTGTCGGATTTTATCGCGCGCTACGTCACAGATAACGGTCGTTGGCAATCACCCAAGTACCTGCTGGGCGAGAGCTACGGCGGCATCCGCAGCGGCGGTGTTGCCTACTACCTGCTCAACCGGCACAACATAGCGCTGAACGGGGTGATTCTGGTTTCGCCGTTCATGGACTATGTTGCAGGTAATGCGGGTCTTAAAATCGACCTGCCCTACATCAACTTTTTTACCACCTTTGCTGCCACGGCCTGGTACCACGAAGCCATCGACGATCGCCCAGCTGACCTGCAGGCCTTCCTGCGCGAGGCTGAGTCGTTTGCGGTCAACGAGTACGCCACTGTATTACTCAAAGGCAATCGCGCAAGCGCCGAGGAGCGGCAGGCTGTGCTCGCTGGCATGGAGCGTTTTACCGGTATCAGTGCCGACTACTGGGACAGGGCGAACCTGCGGATTGATGAAGGGCGCTTCGCCAAGGAACTGCTGCGCGACCAACGCAAGACCGTGGGGCGGATTGACTCGCGCTTCGTCGGCGATGGCATCAACCACATCGGTGAGAGCTTCACCTACGACCCGTTCTTCCCCGCGGTGGGGCCGGCATTTACCGCCACCTTCAATGACTACTACCGTGAGGAGCTGGGGGTGAAAACCGATCGCAGGTATGTAACCTCCGGCGGTCTGTGGCGCTTCTGGGACTACACCCGCAAGCAGCCTGACCAGCGCGGTGCCAGCAAGGCGCCTGCCAACACGGCGGTGGACCTGGCCTACACCATGGTGCAGAACCCGCATATGCGGGTGCTCGTTCAACAGGGTTACTACGATCTGGCGACGCCCTACGGTGCGACGGATTACTTCATTGACCAGATGGATGTGCCCGACCACATACGCTCAAACCTGGTGACCGAGTACTACGAAGCGGGGCACATGATGTACCTGCACCCGGAGTCCCTGGCCAAGTACAAGCGCGACCTGGCGGTGTTTATCACCAAGTAGGGGTTGGATGTCCTGCTTCCCTGAAGCAGGCGGCAGCGCTGGTAACAGACACGGGAATTGCTAGACTCGATGGACCGACATCGCCGCTAGAATGGCGGGACAACTTGACGGAGAGGCTAATGATTAACCTGGCACTTTGGCACGACATCATGGATTCGCGCGATCCGTCGCGCATAGGAGAGATCATTGCCGATGACTGCGTTTTTCTGTCACCGGTGGTGCATACGCCCCAGGAAGGCAAAGACATTACCGTCGTTTACCTCTCCGCTGCCATGCACGTGTTCAACGACTCTTTCCAGTATGTGAAGAAGATCGTGGATGAACCCCATGCGGTTCTCGAGTTCACCTGCGAGATGGACGGTATACACGTGAACGGCATCGACATGATAACTTTTAATGACGACGGCCAGATCACCGAGTTCAAGGTTATCGTGCGACCGCTGAAGGCGGTCAATATGCTGCACGCAAAAATGAAAGCCATGCTGGAGCAGTTTGCAGCCTGACGGGAGTTGTTGGTAATGAGGCAAGTGATAGCAAAAGCAGCACTGGCCGGGCTCTTGCTGGCGGCATTGGGCTGCACACAAGAGACGGGCCCGGAGGCAGAGGGAGGCTCTGAGATGAAGCAGGTAACGGGCAGTGTGGTGTATCGAGAACGCATCATGCTGCCACCTGGAGTTCAGGTGGAAGTGCAGCTTGAAAACATTTCCAGGGCCGATGCTCCCGCCGAGGTGATTGCCAGCGTGCTGACCACGCCCCAGGGCGGTCCCCCGTATCCCTTCGTCATCGACTATTCAACACAGCAGATAGAC